>Ga0075119_1000598_pt1 | contig 18881 bp, 22 predicted proteins | sample AntAceMetag02UK9_FD_69791 | JGI IMG/M metagenome (GOLD analysis project Ga0075119, IMG submission 69791) | Saline lake microbial communities from Ace Lake, Antarctica - Antarctic Ace Lake Metagenome 02UK9 | ecosystem: Environmental > Aquatic > Non-marine Saline and Alkaline > Saline | place... | reverse complement strand
ACATTGGCTGATTTCAAAAGGTTATATCATGAAGATGTAGCAAAAGGGAATTTGAAAAAAGCTGATCGACAAAAGCAATTCAGTGACTTTTGGGAAAGTCTACCCGACTATGTTGAAGGCGGGGAAAATGGAGTTGTACCGAAAAGAAAAAAGAAAACAAAAGTGTAAATAAAAAACCGCCTGATTAATTTCAAGCGGTTTTTTGTATTACGGTTTATTGAGTGTTCCGCAAGGGTATTCCCAATGACTTAAATGGTAACGATCATAAAGCCACATTCCGAATTCCATTTGTATAAAGGGATCATTTTTTAATGTCCAATCAACCGGTGTTCCGTAAACTTCAGACCATACCCATGAAAATGTTCCATCTAAGAATTGAAGAATACCTGTTGCTGTTGAATAGGGATTTTCCGCTTCGGGATTTGGAACACCATCACCGTCAATGTCACTTTCGCACTTCGATGTTGCTTGAAGGTCAATTGGGAGTGTCATAAACACTTCTTCCCATGTTGGTTCAGCAACTTCGATCACCTCTTCTTTTTCTTCCACATAGACTGAAGGTTCAGCTATGACTTGCGCCGGCGCAAAGAGCGCGACAACCATTAGAAAATATTGAATAAGTTATTGCTTAAATATAATAACGTAATGCAACCAGTTCCGAAATACGCCGGCTTAATGCCCTAGCTTTTCATTTAAGCTTCTTATTATTATACTATTTTTCGTCAAGGTAATTGGGCAAATTGATCACTTTTGTGGATTTCGATGCACTATAGACACCGGAAGCTGAAGACATAATCAGGAATGTAAGAATCGCAATTCCAAGAACTGAAGTGAATTCAAGAATGATCATTGTTGCAAAGAAGATGGAAAGTCCCATGTTTATCACCATCGCGTTATCTCCTACCCAAACGAATGTTCCTTTAAGCATTTGAACTGTCATCATTGAAAGACCGGCGAAAATACCGATTAGTACAGGATCAAAAGAAAGGAGTGTTGTTAGTTGTTCAATCATATTTATTTTTTAGTTATTAGGCTTATTAGTAATGTTACCATGCCGATTAATTGTTTATTCATGCCTTGAAGCTTGTCATTGGATGCTGTCAGCCTTTTGATCTTTTGATCTTTGGTTTCTTTAGTGGGTTTTGTAGTCAGCCACTTTTGGATTTCAGCATCAGTCAATTCAGCGCAAGTTCGAGAAGGATAAACATCTTTGTGTTGCTTCAATACCACTTTAGGATATTTCACTTGAATCTGACGAATGAATTCAGTAAAATCATCAACTTGAAACTGTGTTGGTTTCTCTTTTGTGAAATATCCCGCCATACAGTAAGACACCATTCCGCATCGAGAAGGAACGTCACAATTGTTTCCAATTTGGGCAATGGTTTCTTCCCCGATCTTTCGGGTTTGTGTTCTTTTACCGGTAGGTTCACAGAAAAAGTTATATCCGGTGTAAAATCCTAGTTCTGACACCATATTCCACTTGTTACGGTGGTGATTGCCCACAGAATCGCCCTGAAGGGGCTGTACGGCTCGTGACACGGCGGTATTGTGCAAGACGATAGTTGTTATGGATGGTTTGCCTTTGTAGATCAATAAACTCATATATTATTGGTTAACCTTAAAAGGATTGGTACATTCCCACTGTTGTTTTTTCTTAATGTCGAATTGGGGGGTATAACCGACTACGAAACCGCAAATGTAACATTCTTTTTCAGTAAGACTGATAGCTTCTTCATTATATTTCCAAAGATCATCATCATCCCCTCTTAAAATCTTTGGTTCAATTGGTTTTGGTGCATTTTTAGGAAACACTTGTGTCAGATATGCTGTTTGATACACTCCATCGTTACAATAAAGAGAATCGAACCACTGAATTTCCTGATACTTTTTGATTTCAGCAAAAGAATTGAACCGAAGAACCTCACCTTCAGCAAAAGATGATTTAACGGGAACAACCTTGTCGTATTCAAACCAGACTGAACGTGGTGTCCAATACTCATAAGAATAATGTGCCAAAACAACAATTGGTGTAATAACTACAAATACAATCACGCTTCCAAGAATAGAGTGTAAAACAGAATTAATTGAAACATGCTTTTTAATTTTACGTGTTAAATCTTTCATATTTACTTTTTATCAACCCTAGAAACCAGAAAGTCCAAGAGTATATTTGATATTTTATTCAATCCCGCCATTCCAAGAAATGCACCTATAGCTGAGAATAAAATAATGATTATCTGACTATCTTCAAAGAAGATTGTTGCAACAAGCCCGAAGACGAGTCCGGCAAATGATGCAATTACCATCAGGATCGCAAAATCGGCAAGCGTGAATTCCCTTTCTTTATCTCGTGCGATTTTAAGCTGTGCCGTGGCATGGACAATCGCACCGAAAAGGATTACTCCCGCGATTACTACCATGCTCATGACTTCTTGTGATAGTAATTTAAGCATATTGCGTTTATGTGTAATGTGTTGTATGATTTATGCACTATGCAACTAATCATCGGTTTAGTCCTACTTTATTTAATAATTGTTTACGTCATTCCTTTTGTAATGATCATTGTTCTGACAATCTTCTTTGAATGGAAACTTATTGACCGTAAGCATCGGAAATAAGGTCTTCTAAAGCCTTTTGTCTCACAGCATCACTACGACCCCCTAGTGATCGTAATTTATCAGCCATTACGTTTGTAATGCCACCTTTTTCTAGTGCTGAAGTAACTTGCGCTTGAAAGCCTGTCTTCCCCGCGATGTCATAATACTTTTCAAGAATATTATAAAAGTCTTGAAGTTCTTCAACACTCAATGTTGTTTGACCTTTAACGGCTGTAGCATCATCAATTTGTCGAAGTAGTAACCGAATCTTTGGATTGGTTGCTGAATTACTTGTTAACCTTCGAGCAAGAAGACCCGCGCTCATATCAAGAATGTCTTCATCAATATCAGGATCAAGTTGCTTCATCATTTTACGCATTTCAGTAACCGGTGTTGCTAGTTTTGCGTATTCTTGATTCGTTGACTTGTACAGATCGTTTTTACCATCCAAGACATCAGAAAGACCCTTACGAACGGCATTGAACGCATTTTCTTGTGTACCAGTCATATTTTGCAATGACGCTTTCTTTCCGTTAAGAATCTCGAAAAGTTCTTGTCGAAGAAGGTGTTTTGATTTACCTGTTCCGGCTGATGTCGCTTCTTGAAAGATTTCTTGAATCGCTTTTTGATCAGCTTTTGAAAGACCTGAAGCTAAAACGGTATCACTGAAATCAAGTAATCCATCATCACCAACTTTCAAACCTTCCATTCCACGAACGCCTTTGATGGTACTTCCATCAGGTGCAACACCGCCCTTTAGTCGATTTAAGATAGCTGTTTGAGCTTCTTCGGCTGTAACTTCCCCTAGATCATCAGCGATCTTTGAAAGGTTCTGACCAACACGAGTCATTTCACCATCAAGGTCTTTGAGTCGCGAAACAAGTGGCTTTCCAACCATTTCAATTGGATTTGTTTTGGATGTCCCCGCTTCAAATTCTTTCACAACTTTATGAAGTTCTTTGAATTTAGTTTGTGTTGTTGGATCAACTGTTTGGAAAACTTTCTTTACATCGAGAATGTCGATTCCATCACGAACAGCAACTTTCGCCTGTTCAGTCGGAAGAGCTTCGACAGCTTCTCGTGTTGCTTTTGCATTGTCGATATTTGTTCCGATCCGGCGTGGAATATCAGTCACGACATTAGCAACAGTTTCAGTAATAGGTGCGACAGCATCTTTTGTTGCTGTAACTACAGGTGCAATAGTTTCATCGACAGCTTTTGCACCGGCTTTCGCAACTTCGGCGGTCTTATCAAGTGTTTGTGTCACAGCATTCTTCAAAGGTGCTTTAACTAGGAAACCACCGGCAACATCGAGAACAAGCCCTAACCCACCAAGACTCGCATCGACATCACGCTGTTGTTTTTCTTCAAGTCCAGTGTACCAATTCGCAACATCTTGTGCGGGTGCTGATTCAATCACTTTTTCAGCTACAGCACCGACAGCTTTTCCCGCACCTTCTTGAATCGGTTGTGGTGTCAAAGCTTTTACCCCGCCCATGATCGTTTCACCGATAGAGTCAGAAATGAATCCGGCTGTTTGCCCTAGAGTATGTTTAAAGGTGTCGAAACCTGTTTGTTCACCAACAGCTTGTGCGTTTTGACTAGCATCGACTGAAGACACAGCATCATTGAAGCTTTCTTTTATACCAGTACCGATTCCTTTAAGATCAGCAATGAAGCCGGTTTCTTCTTTGATCCGATCTTGATATTCGGGAAACTTTTCCAATGTAGCACCACCAATTTCTTCATCAGACATACCCCTATATTCAGGGTATTGAAGTTTGATTGTTTGTCCGAATTCTCCTAGTGTTAATTTTTCCATGTTATATTCCTAAATTTAATGGATCAGCTTGCCCGACACCTAATCCTAATGGATCGGCATTTATTTCACCACCGGCATTCACAATCGCTTTATTAGTAAGTGTTCGAAGTGTCTTCAGTTCTTTTGCGAACAAAGCTTCAGTTGTGTCGTAATGAGTTGTTTCGCCTTCATCATTAGACTTCCGCCATGTACCAATCTTCGATGCTGATCTTTCAAGCATATCCAATTCAGTTGATGACAAAGCACCTAGAGTTCCACCTTTCGCTTTCAATGCGATCAAGGTGTCCAAAGTTTCCCTTGAAGTAAGTTGATCAATTGAAGCAATGAAACCTTCCGCTTCACCTGAGAAGCCACGAGTAAGTGACATTCTTGCAAAAGGGTTTGATCCGACAATGTTTCCAGTCTTTCCATTTGTCAGATCACTAAGCGCACTTGTGAGATCACCGGCTTTTTCTCGAAGTGATGGAAGTACAGCTTTTTGTGCATCAGCTTGTTCTTGTGCTGTAACCGCTGATCGAAGATTTGCTGTAAGTCGTGCTTCATCTTTTCGAAGAAGTGAATTGTATGATGCAAGTTCTTTTTGACGTTCGAATCCAAGTTCAGATTGTGAGCTTGAAAATGCTTGTTGTGCTTCTAGTTTTTCACTTTCAGACATATCGTCTTGAACGAAATCATAAAGTGTTTTGTATAACTGAATTTGCTTTGCATCTTCATCCTTCATATCTTGAATTCTGTCGTTCACAGTTGCTTCAGCACTTCGAAGATCGTTGTTCGCAATATCATGTTCGATTGATTTGTATGCAAGGTTTCGGTTTGTGTTCTTTGTTAGTTTGTTGATCTCATTATTGATCGCACCCATTGAACGACCACGATTGTTTTCGTTTTCAAGTTCATCTTTCTTTGCTTCGAAATCAACACGCATTGTTCGAAGTTGGTTCAGTATTCGATTTGAAGTTTTTGATTTTTCTTCAATACCCGCTTCTTCTCGAAGTCGTGATTTTTCTTCCGAAGAATCTTTCCCTAACATATCAAGCATTCCCTGTTGGATTTGATCACGAACAGAAAGTTCTTTGTTTTCATTACCTTTAGAATCACCATCGTCTTCAATCCCTTTATTGTCTGAAGCCCTGAACCCCGCACCGCCTGTTGATTGTGATGAACCATTCGTCACAGCCGATTGAACTTCATTCAAATTAGTTGTTGGTTTATCAAGTTCATTGGCAAAAACAGGATTGTCTTCATTTAAAGTGAATTTCGTTGGTGGTTTTGCAAACACCGCACCGTTCACAGTTGACATGTTAGGCGCGGGCGAGAATTTACCAACAGCCGGTGTTGTTGTTTGGTTCGATAGGTTCGGCGATGGTAGAACTGAACTATTCTTTGGAAGTCCAAAAGTCACCGGTGCTGATGATGCAACAGGTGTTGATGTTGAAGCGGTTGATGATCCGCCTGTGAAAAAGTTTTTGATTGAGTCTAAAAATCCCATATTTAGTAAATTATACCACGAGCTTGAATGGTTTATTGTTAACGATTAATTCTTCAATCTTGATTTTCACCCCTCGCATCTCGACTTTCACCTGAAGAGTTTTGGTCTTCTTCCCGATAGGGAATCTGTAACCACCGCCTGTTTTTTGCGTGTCTACTGTAATTCTTCCGGCTTCTTTCCAGTTGTCCACATTGAATTGCATAACATCACCGACAACCGCGAATGGAAAGCCTTCAACAAGGTTCACTGTGTATGTTCCAGTTGTTTCACTAATGGATTCAACGAATGCAATGTGACCCGATCCAACCCCTGAAATTATTTCAATTTCTTCACCCGCAATAACGGCTGAAAGATCGGCGGTTGTTGTGAATGTGTCGGTATCAACCCATGTTCCAATTTGATTTTCACTTGTGTCATACAAGATTGAACTGAAAGGGTAACCAAGTTTTTCCACATCTTTATACTTCAAGATAATCAGATCATCCTTTTGAAGTGGTGCATGTTTGATATATGCGTTTGTAAATTCATCTTCATAAGCACTTGAATTCAATCGTGGTGTTGAGAACCAACCCCTGTTTGGAAGGAATGGGGAAATTCCATTGACTGAACAAAGTGACGATGTAGATTGTTTTCCATAAACTTGACCTGAGAAACAAATTCTACCCATTAGGGTATCGTCAAAAAGGCTATCGTTTAAAACAGCTAGAGACATTCGATTGTTGTATGTGGCAAATCCGTAATCATTAGTTAATTGGAAGTAGAATTTTTGTGAAACATTACCGTTTCCAGTGATGTCAATTGCTACTCCTAGAACAGCATTTGCATATGATGTCGCTAGTTTAAAGACTGTTGATGAAACCTTGATCACATAATAAGCGGTTGATTGTTTTAGTTCAGGAATTACAATAGCCGAACCATCAGTGAAAAGCATCGGCATTCCAGTCTTAATAAGATCAAGATTTCCTGAAGTTAATGTGAAATTATCGTTGGTATGATCGACAGTGACACTTGCGCCATTAGCAATTTGAACTTGTGACCACGTTGGTGAATACCGGTGATAAAGTGAACCAGTTCGATCATCGTAACACCAAACACCCGCAAAGAAATCAGGCAAAATTCGGAATTTACCATCTTGAGTTTCATTTGAAATGTTGATCATTATCTTGTCACCGTCAATATCCATTCCACGATTGTTTGCTGTTGAATAGTCGTTACTAGCATCACCCCATTCAATACCACTGTTGTGAATTGGAAGAACAGCAAGTGTATCGAAACCACCACCGTTAAATCGAACAAGCTTTCCGTTTACTAAAAGAAGAACAACTGAAGATTTGAAAGGTTTAACTGAAGAGACTTCGAAGCATCCAACACCGTATGCGTAATCAATACCAACTTGAATTGTTGAAACAACAAACATCATTGCTTCTTTACCGGATTTACTTCGAGTACAAATGAAGAGTTGTGAACCTTGAACAGCTAGGGAAGAAACTTGATAATCAGGCGGGAGTGTCAAAGTTGTTGCATGAACAGACCAATCATCTTTGATGAATTTGACCACGTTGCTGTTCCCAACAGCGCAAACACCTTCAGTTTCCCAAACTGTCATTGCTGTTGGAACTGTTGTTGTCATTCCTAGTGCGATAGTTGTCCAAGTGTTTGAAGATGATTCATATTCAACTAATGTTCCATCCGAAACAACTTCGGTATCGTTGAAGAAAATAACATCTTCTTCCACTGATGGAGTAGGGCGATTTGTGTCACTTGATCCATTGTCAAATGTAGTCATATCCATATCACCTGAAAAGACTTCATCAGCGTTTAGTTTAATATCATTATCTGATGTGTTCATTGCATCAACAGTATCAAGATCAGAATCATCTTCTTTAGTCATTACAGAAACACTAGGGGAAGCAAGTTTAATATACCCCGCATCATCAAGATCAATGTTTCTTGAACGGTAAATTGTCCCTGAAAGATCACTTTCGTTGGTTTCAAGGTGTTGTTTTGATTCTTGATTTGGTGTTACAAACATATTATATATTTCTGATTACATTCTTTGAAGCATCATCAAGCGGTAACTTGATTTGCTGTCTTATCTTCTCTTCTTTCCATTTTTCTAATTCATCAACTCTTAACATGAGTTCATCAATCATCTTCTTTAGCTTTTTTTCTGAATCATTCATATTATTTTGAATCAGGATTAAACCAATCAATCGTTGTTTTAACCGCTGTGTTGAACCAGATTTTTGAAGGTGTAAGGAATGCACTAAAGCCGGTAAGAACGAAAGTTCCGGTTTCAGCTACGATTCCCCTGAAGTAAACAAACGCTACAGCGATACCAGTCAAGGTGAAAGTTCCAACTGAAGCTATCATTGATACCGCTAATGAGAATGAAGCATTTATTCCTGTGAGAACAAATGATCCGGCATCAGCAACCATTCCTTTTCCTGTTGCAAAGATAACCGCGATTCCTGTTAGTACAAATGAACCGGCTGAAGCAACCATTCCAATTGTTCGCGTTAAAGTATTAGCGATCCCTGTCAGAATGAATGCACCAACAACAGCGGTAATTGTGGTATGTGTCCCCGAAGTATAAGTGATCTCTATGTAAGGGCTATTCGTTCCATCAGCATAATCAATCTGAATAGCATTTTGGCTGTTGCTAGGTGATGTATTAGAAATCATACCTCTACCAGACAAAGCAACAGTTGTTGTTCCTGTTTTGTTTATATGAGTATATGAAGTGTAAACCATTTCATGATATGCACCTGTTGTGACATCGTTTGTGATATTTCCACCGATAGCTGTTCTTGTCCAGTTATTGAAGTCTCCCGCAACAATAGCTGTCGGGTCTGTAGGGTTTGCATCACAAACATCCCAATAATGAGTTGAAGCCTTCAAGACCGCTGTTGGATAAATGAAAAAAGATGAAGCTGTGATAACCGCACCCGCGCCTAAACTAGATGTGTCACAAGGGTGCATGGTTTGATAGACACGATTACTAGAAATAGTATCAAAAATCAAACCATAACTGTTGGTGGCGATGTCCGACCATCCCCCTGCTGTTGTTGCTGAGTAAATAGTATTCCAATTACCATTAGTCATGTTGAAGTAACCATCTGCTGTGGTTGCATCAAAGTCAGTCGTTGTATCAGCACGAACAGGATAAACAGCATTCTTTAAGAACCTAGTGGGAAGAACTTTCGCTTGCCACAATGAACCATTCCTTTGTTTCCAAAAGACTTTTATTTTTTGTTTATTTATCACAACACCATCACCCGCGTCAAAAATATAAGCAGGTCTTATAAATGATTTTGCTGTAGCTTTTGCTTCTTCTTCAAACGCGAAACCATCTTCACTTTCAAAGTAAGAATCTTTATTCCAAGAACTTCTATCCCTCTTTAGAATCTTCAAACCATCGCCTTGATACCGGAAGAGTGCCACCAATTTGTGTTGTGCTGTAGGTGGTAACTCTAGTTTATTCTTAGCGTCGATTACGATTTCTTTAGTAAAACCACTACGCTTGAAGGTTATTTCGAAATGAATACCATCCCCGAAAGCATCGGTGTATCTGATTACATTCCTAGTAAGTACGCCAGTCACCGCCTGTTGATTACGGAATGTAACCATATCAGACAAGTCTGTCGAAGCCATCCATACCAACTTCTTTGGTTCGTAGTAAATTTTATGATTAGCCCCTTCATATTTGTTGTCAAAACGAATGAGCTGATTAGCTGAGAAGTCTTTATTTACGTAAAGGTTATAACTAGCTTTAGTCATTTTCCAGTAAGTACCCATGTCTTCGATGTTGTTGAAATCAACATCAGTCATTACACCTTCTTTTTTATAGTGGATATGACCACCAAATCCGCGCATAGTGAAAGAGCCATCACCGTTGTCAAAGTGTTTTGCTTTGTAGGTTCTTTTTAAGAGTAACTCTTTCTTTGCCATATTAAGCGATTGTTAGAACACCGTTCGATGCGCTGAAGTCGATTGTGAATGTGTCACCATCTTGAAGAGTTAGAGTTGATCCGTAATCGTACATTCCAATCAGATCATCAGCGGTTGCTGTGTCGTCATAAATATAAAGGTATCGGAATCCCGCAACCGCCCCACCTGAAGCCGTTAAAACAAGATCAGCCAAAACTAGTTTGTATGTACCTGATGTTTGTGCTGAAGAAGAAATTGTCAGTACTCGTGACGAAAGGTTCGTGTATGCAACCTGAGTTACATTTGCAAGAACACCGTTTCCATCAGCCGTTGGATCAGAACTTTCTGAAGCCGGTGCTGTGTTAGAAAGCGCGATTGTCAACGTATCTGTTCCAAGATTAAGTAACTTTTCAGCTACCGCTTCAACGAAGTCATTTACTTTTGTGAATGAAGCCATGTTAATTATTTGTTATTTTCCCTATTGGGAATTAGTCGTCTTGTAATGTCTCGTGACCGGTTGCCATAAGAGTCTATTAGTTCACCTTTCATCTTCATTATATCACCTTCGATTCTTGTCACTTGTGGAAGTGAATGAATCCGCGCGTACTTATACGCCGGCATCAAGGCAAGAAGATAATGGAATAAACCACTGAAGCCAGCCTTCTTTACAGTGTCAGTTGTTGCAAAGTATGAACCTTCTCGATTGATGAAGACCTTCAAACCTCGTTCACCTTCATTGGCTAATCGCCAATTGTAATCAGGGATTGGATCAAGGAAGATTCCGTTTCCAGTCATGTCATAACGATTGGGAGTCCCCGCCGTATTTTGACCATCTGAGAATGAATCAACATTCACCCGATTGTTATTTTTCGCTTGCTGATCTACTTGATTCATTTCCTGATAGACACCTTCTTTGTCTTTGACCATTACTTTGTAAATGTCCAAAATTATGTTGCCTTGTTCATCATCAGTAAAAGCGTAATCTCTTACGCCTGAATTCAAGTTAGTTTCAATGAATGGATATGTGACATGGTTAATATCATCGAATTGCCAAACACCGCCTGATTTAAAAATAAGAGCAAAAATTTCATCCATCGCGTGATTCACATCACCTGTGAACTTTGCTAACAAAACTGAATCACCACTGATGTCACCATCATTGAATCCGCATTCATCTTCGATTGATTGAATGATTCCATTCTTATTTGTTGTATCTGAAAATTGTATACTCATATTTTAAATTAATTTATGAAGACAAATTGTGACAGATCATAATCTGTCTTCAGCAATTAAGCTGAAGTGAAATTATTTCAATGCCTTAAGTTGTGCTTCGAGTGCATCTTTCTTCATTGCGTACTTTTTAGGGTTTTGCACCTTGTACGCTTCAATCAATTCTTTGAATTGTGCTTTTGTGTAAACAAGTGATCCATCAGGATTTTCTTGTATTTCTACTTCTTCAACTGAGTCGTCTTTTATTGTTTCTTGTGCCATATTTTTTATTTAAGTTGTCCTTAATCGGGAGTGTTCAGGTCATGATTTAAGAAATAGGTGAACAAAACTTATTTCACAACCCAAACACTCCCGATTAAGGGAGTGATTAAGATTACGCTAGCGTAATATCGACTACGAGTGCCACCTTTGGTGTCCACAGTTTGAATCCGATGTAACCGAATGTTACAACTTCCATACCTGTCTTTCCTGACACCATCTTCTCTTCAAATCGGATGCTTCGTGGTGATGCGTATGTTGCAACATTCTTTACACCGAAGACCCTGTGTCCCGCGTTTGTGTAAGTAGTTGTTCCAAGAGTCTCACTTGCGAAAGTTCCTGTTCGTACAACGTGGATGTCTACACCATTGTATGAATCCATGAATCCGTTCTTCAAAGCAGAATCAGCGAAACTGAAACCATTTGTTGATTGGGCTTGCATGAAACCAGTTACATCAGTGTTTTCGATTACAAGGAAAAGTCCTTTGTAAACATCAGCATATCCGGCAACGAGTCCAAGAAGATCACCCATGATCTTGTTGATGTTTGTCGCTGTTACGAATCCACCTGAAGCTGTTGTATATGCACCTGTTGCATCTTCAGTTAGGTTGTTGATTACGAATCGGTCAATCTTGTTTGCTACAGCGTACACCATTTCGTCAGTTCGGCTTGCGAACATGTCAAAGTTTGTCAGTACATCTTCGAAATCGTGGATGTGTTCTGAAACGATCACTTCATCAGTTACAGTCAATGTGTCGTCAGTAGTTGTAAAGTCAGCCGGTGTATATGTTCCAGCAATTGCTTGAACTACAGCGGTAGGTTGTGAACCATACGGTGACTGAATCCGCTTGTTGTCAGTCCGGTCAACCATACAGATTGCTTCAGCAACCAAACGGTTTCGAAGTTGTTCTGCGATTGTCGCCATTCGGTACTTATCACGATATGTTCGTGAACTTATTGTATTAGCCATGTGAATTAAAATTAAGGAATCAATTCACCATTTTTTTCAAAATTAAAGTCCTAACCGAAGCCTTGCAAGACGAGACATTTCTTCATCCGAATCAGGCATGATTCCCTTACTAGCGTTTGCCATAAGTTCATCATCAGTTGTTCCGGCTGTTGTCTTTGCTGTCTTGTTCACGTTGGTTGCATCAGCAACCGTTCGAGCTTCTTTGTTGGTTGAGAGAATGGATTGCACAACAGTTGATTCCAAAGCTTCTTTTACTGAAACCCCTTTTAGTTTGGCAAATTCCAAAACTTCAGGAATGTCTTCTTCAGCTATGTCGCTTCTTGTCAGTGTAATTAGATCAGCTTGTGAAAGTTCAGTCGTTTCAGCTTTCGCTTCTGTCTTCTTTTCTTCCGGCTTTTCTACAGGTTTTGATCCGGCTTCCACGAGTGCATCGTGTTTACCTCGCCAATGAGCCTTTTGTGCGGTTAAGGTTGCGATTGCTTTTTGAGTATCTTCGGGAGAAGCATCATCAGGCAAATCTTCTATCTTGAAATCAAGATCAACTTCAGTTCCATCTTCTATCGGTGTTGCTACTGGTGTTTCTTTTACTGGTGTATCAGCCATGTTTAGTCATGTTAGTCATTTTAGAGACTTTAGTGTCGTATTGTTAATATATTGTACCACAATGTTTAGCGGGTGCTATTCATTGCGATGCGCTTCTTTGTCTCTTCCGGCGTTTCATCCTTCTTTTGTGCAAGTACCATCAATTGTGATAACTGGAATTCAGAATGAGTAATGATTGCATTTCTAGCTGTCCAGTTCACATAAAGTTCTTCATCTTCAAGTGAGTAATCAGGCTTCCAATCAATGACAATTTCAGTTGCATCAGTCTTGTCACTTTCTAATCGAATCAATCCCGCTTCAATGAGTTCCATCAATCGTGACCGAACTTTCAATGCAAGAGCTGATTCCATTGGAGTCTTATCTTTACTATCCACAGTTAGCCAAAGGTCAATCACCTGACCGATAGGAGAATCAAGTTCCACTTCAGGAAGATATGTTTTCCGAATTAGTTCTTGAACCGCTTTGTTTGATTTTATCGGCTTCAGTATTTCAAGATCAGCTTTTGAAAGTTCAGCTTGAAAGAATACTTTTCGCAAAGCAAGAAGGATAGCGGGGTTTTCAGAAAAGGTGCTTTTGATTATCCCTAGTTCATTATTCTCGTATCGCATCTTTCCTTTTGGTGCGGGTTGTGGTTTTGTCGCCATATTTTTTATATACGTTTATTGATTAATTGCCCCTAGAGCATCAGCCGGAATTGCTTCAGCCGGTGGTGCTGTCGGTGCTTTTGGTGCTTCCGCTATTTCTATTGGTGACACCGCGCCTGTCATACTTAGAATTTTATTGAACAACATCTTTGCATTCGGATCAGCTAGAACAGCCGGATTCGTTGCAATGGTTTGAAGAACAGTTGTTAATGTGGTCATATTTGATTGTGTCGCTGTTGATTCACCTGTCACATCAACTTCAGTTTCCCAAACCATACCTTCGAAATATTTATCCCATTCAAGACTTTCAATCTCGGAAGGAACAAATGATCGAGTGTTACCCATTTCGGCAAGTTCTGATTCAACACCTTCTCGTGTTGCTTCGACATCCATTTGAACCGGAAGTTCACCTTGCTTCAATGAATCAATGATTTCTCGTTTGACTTTCTTTTCAGTCTGAACCTTGATCAACTTCCCATCAATCTGTTTGATGTCGTGATCTTCAAGAATGCCGATAATCTCATCACGATTCCCCAAGTCCTTTTTAATGTGTGGAAGCACAAACTTTCGCATCATCTCTTCAATATGAAGACCTTTGTTTTCAGTCATTAGTTCAAATAAGTCATGTGATTCAGAAAGAATCGCTTCAGTTTGTCGCCACGCTGTACCAGACTTCGGCGTTGATCCCATCATCGCTTCAGAAATACCAGTGATTTCGTTTCCAAGAGACTTCCACATTTGCCCATAGTTTTGCATTTGAGTAATGTCGTGAGAACTATTGTTGAGTTGTGTTAGTGGTTCATTCGGTGCGTGAACAAGAATGTCACCTGTTTCAATAGCTTGAATAGCATTTTGACCAACGAAAGTTTCATCAGCGGTTTGGAAGATAAGCTTTGAAGCTAGATCAAGGTGATCTTTAATTCCTTTAGCTGTATGGTTGTTCATCCATTGTGCTTCAAACAAGTGTTCAACAGCACCAATCGCTTGTGATCGGTTATCTTCTTCGATCAAGTGCGTGATCATGTAAGGGCTTTTTGCTTCCCGACCTTTAGCAAGAGTGAATTCGTCAAAGTCTTTCTTCTTCGGATCACCTTTGGCAACGTAAGAAACAACGTGCATTTGTCGTTCATACTTTTCTTCATCTTCATCTTTACCTGTGAGATATGACAGTTTGTCATTCAAGTGAATCTCATACAGTTTAATATAATTCGCTTTTGTATCTTTGTTTTGACCATCAGCCGTTTGTCGAACAGCAACGGCACTAAGTAGAGCTTTAACAACAACAGGATCATAACCTTTACGCCCCCGAAGTTGTGCGGGTGTTAGCTCGATGATTTCAATAACCGGATTGTTGTCAAAATCAATAGGATCAATAATCAGCTTCATCCAATCAACAACCATTGGGATCAACTTGCCGTCTTTCTCAACGAACTTCAGAACTGATGATCCATTCTTTGCTAGTGATCGCCCCCACTTATTAAGGAAAGCACCAAACATTGTGTCACGCATCCACTGTTGAAGTTTTTGCGTTGCAATGAAAGCACGAGTTGTGTCCTTCAGCTTTGTTGGTTTGATACGAATATCTTTACGATCAATATCAGTGGCACGATACCAAATGTTTATTGCACTAGTAACAATGTTGAAAAAGGGCTTGTCTCTTCCAAGAGAATCTGTCGCCCCACTTGTATGTTTGCTATTTGTATAAGCATCAATCTTTTCAAGGTTTTCAAGAAGGTTGAAACTTACGTATTTTGAAATTGTAGTCGTACCTGTTCGATAATTGCTTTCGAGTGTTCGAATCAAAGCACCAATTTCATGTTTTTGTATTTGGTCTGACATGAATTTCTTTTTAAATAGTAATGAGTAAACCTTTTTCGAAATTATATCACATTACTTTGACGAATTAGCAACCATGTTTGCACGATTCCTAGCCATTTGTGATTTCTGTCTCGACTGTGCGACTGTTCTTTGTGTTGTTGTCTTCGGATTTACCTGTGACCGAACGACTAGATACATTCTCATAATCCATGTGTCTGAATCATCAGGTGATCTTCCAAGCGCATCTTTGACATCAGGTTTTTGTGTACATTGTCGTTTTTGATCAGCGACAGTGATGTCTTTATATTGTCCAAGTTCTTGAATGATTACATCATGCTGATCTTCTTCAACTGATGATGCGATCAAGTGTTCATTAACATGTTCCGCTAATATGAATACACATTGGCATCGAAGATTTTTATAATCCGATACAAGAATAGGGGCTTTCGGTAACAGTCCGGCATTCGGAAGTTGCACAATATTCTCATCAGTCTTGATCGAAGCATATGAAGATTTGAAATTCACGATTCCTTTTAATAAGGAACTTGAAACAACGCCCGCGCCAACACCAATCCCATCAACCACGATGTTCTTGAATGGAACATTCTCTTTGTCAGCGAATTCACGAATGTCATCAATGATGTTTTCAGTGTTTTGATCAAACTTCTTGACCCGCTTGTATTCAGTCATTCCATTCCATAATGAATAAACAACAGCATCGTCACCACTATCAGACACATCAACGATCAAAGCCTTCTCGCCTTTATCTTCAACAGTATTGGTGAACACATCAACCAAAGCTTCTTGATCGAATAGGATAGTTGGATCATTATCGAATTCCCAATCCCCTTCTTTCAAACGCTTTCGTGTCTTGATGTCTGAAATCTCATTCAAGTTTTCTTCATACTCATCAGCGGTATGGGGATTGTCTGAATACAATGATTGTAGGAAACGATAGTTGTCCGGCAATGTCTTCTTCTTCCACGGTAGAAAGAAAACACGATATAACCAACCTTTGTTTGGGTTACAAGTTAACAACAACTTTGATTTGATCTCATACTCTTTGTTCATGTGTCGCCCGATTCGAGACTTCAGAATGTCGAATGCTTTGAATGATGTTTCACCGGCTTCTTCAATCCAACCACCTGTGTATTCAGTTGATCCAAACCTTTCATAATCAACATCACGCGGTTGTTCATCAATGTCCAGCAAATCAATTCGTGATCCATTCTTGAATTCAATATAATTGTATTGACCATTGAGCTTCCAATCGCTGTCGGGGATGTCATGGAACTTACAAACCTTTTTGAAGGTAACAAATGATGAAGACATTAAACGCTTCAACTCTTTTCGAGCAATGAACCATTTTGTTTCAGGGTAGAAATAACATTGAGTGATTAACCATTCACAGCCCAACCAACTTTTACCACCACCCGCGCCACCACCAAATAACAGATACTTTGTTGTATCGTCTTTTAAATATTCCCATGCAAAGTGTTGCTTGAGTGTTGGTTTAATCGTTGGTGTCGCCATCGGGAGCTACATAATTAAAGCCTTCAATCTTTTCACCTTTAGATGTATGGTCAATTTCCTTTCGCTCAATCATGTCGTGATTAACTGACAGCATCAGTTTAGCGATTGTAGGGTTATATTCACCATTAAGTGACTTTGCAACGATCACTTCTTTCTGAAGTTGTTTCAGCTTCTTCAAAGATACGGAAAATTCAGGGTGAACACTTGCCCATTCAAGCAATGTATCAACAACCACATCAAGATGAAGCGCAAGTCCTTCATATGTCGGAAGCTTAATATCAAGCACTCTTTCATAGGTGTCAGACTTTTCCCCTCTTGTTTTGTGCCACTCTTCATATTCATCAACACATGATTCAAAATAAACTTTGACCTCTTCCAAAGTTTGATCATTATATTTTGTTGGTCTTCCAACTTTTTTCTTCGGAGTTTTTGCCATTGAGAAAATTATAACATAAGAAAAACCCCTTTCGGGGAATCTCTTGCAATATAGATGTCGATCAAAACAAATGTGTTGTAGGAATCTCCACTTCCCTACCCTTCCATTTTAACACATCCGATAAAGGTTGACAAAAGAAGAAGTTAACACATAGCCCCGATCACCCCCTTTACAAATAACCGATAGGTTGATAAACTGGCTGTAAGCAGATTCGCTCTAGCATCCCCCATTGGGGGAAGCATGGCAAAGTCTATAGCGAAGCCAAATACAAAATTTACTACCGTTACTAAGTCCCCTTAGTAATGCCAACAATTTTTCAGAAACGTGGCATAATAATAGGTGAAATATGAATAAAAAAATAACATACGATCAAGAGAAAATGGAAGCGATTAGACTTGCGGGTTTAATGTCTGAAGAAGATGAAGAAGAGTTAGGGATAGCCCTCGGATCATGGAACACTAAGAAGTGCAAAGAGATTTACGCTAAATATATTAATGTTAAAGTTCCTGAAAAAGAAGTTGAAGACGAACCTGATCAAGTAGTCACCAAACCTGATTCAATGTTGATATACAATCAATTCCGAAAGACATTGAAGGTTGAAGTAATGAAAGAAGATGTGTTGGAAGCTCATGATCACAAGTGTTTTATGTGCAAACATAAGTACCCATCGAAAGATGATTTCAAGAAAAAGCACAAAGGCAAGACATATCCCCTGTTCGTTCGTTGCTTGTTTAATGTTCCTCGCTACATCGAAGTGAACCGTTTTATTGATATTCAGGATTGTCTTGATTGTCCTGATCTAAGAAACAGCCAATATTACATCCCGATGTGTCTAGACTGTAAACCATCAAGATTCGCTAAATAACATGACTAATCACTACACAATTAAATGCCGGAAGTGCCAAAGGATAGTCGGTCAATGCCGATGCCCATCACCGGACAAACAAACCCAATACGTCAACGAATGTAACGCTTGTAAAAAGAAACATGGATGAAGCACTAATTGAAAAATTCGCAAAAGATTATACTGACTATACAAATGCCTGTATTGCTTTTGCTGAAGTTCAAGAAGATTACGAACCACTTAGTTTTGACCGTGATCTTCTTTGGATAAAAAAGTGGATGCGTGAGAACTATTGATTTACAATCTCTTCTTCAAATTATCCAATGCTCTCATTGCACCTTCAGTGAAAGCACTTTTTGTTATTTGTTCCATCATTTTCATTCTTTCTTCAGGATTATTTTGAACAATATTTATTCCTGTGGCGATGTTTTCACCATTTGATTCAAACCAAATATCAAAATCTTTCTTCAATTCATCCAATGCTTCTTGTGCTTTATCCATATATTTTATATTAATTAGAAATCATCATCACTATCTTCTTCGGGCTTTTCTTCAACAGTTAGTTCACGATCCTTCAAGTTCACTGATTCAGTAATGTCAGCGATCCTTCGAAGCACCTTCCAATCACTTTCTTTTGTAATACTCCAAATCAAACCATTCGATCCATCACCGTCACGAGTAAGGATGCCAACAGCCGAAAGGTTTTG
>Ga0075119_1000590_pt1 | contig 18980 bp, 19 predicted proteins | sample AntAceMetag02UK9_FD_69791 | JGI IMG/M metagenome (GOLD analysis project Ga0075119, IMG submission 69791) | Saline lake microbial communities from Ace Lake, Antarctica - Antarctic Ace Lake Metagenome 02UK9 | ecosystem: Environmental > Aquatic > Non-marine Saline and Alkaline > Saline | place... | reverse complement strand
AATGTCGATGCCGTGCTGGGACTGTGCGTCCTGCATGGATTCGATTGTCCAGTTAGCTGATAGTCTACGGCTTTCTGCTTCAACAGTTTCTTTCAAGACACGAATGTTCATCTTGTTACCCATACGACCTTCAAGCTGGGCAGTACGTGCTGGACCAGGGTTTGCAGGATTCTCATTACCGGAGTAATGATTCTCGATGTTGAACGGGCTAAGAGCTTCGTCACCTGCAACTGCACCAGTTCCTGCTCCTGGAACCGTATCAGCATACTGGATACGAAGTGTGTGAATCTGACCAACTGGGCCAGTCATCGGCTGAACACCGATAATTTCGTTAGCGATAACAGTCGGCATAACACGGCGAATAACAGGCAAAATAACCTTGTTCAACGCTGCGATGTTTCCTGCTGTGGTTGCACCTGAGGACGCTGCCTCAACAAGCCACTTACGCTGGTTTTCTAGGACGACGCCAAGAACATCTTTACGATTGCCGGTTAGGCCTTCGGTAAGCTTGTCTTTTACAACGCCCCACTTTCTATTTTCAAGTAGCATACTCATTTTCTTTTTCTCCTTTTAGATTAGGAACGTGTTCCCAAATAAACTAGTCGATCAATTTCTCCATCGACTTCGTCAATGCGATCGTTTGACTCAGTGATCACCTTCTCGGCACGATCTCCTGTAACGACTCTCTTGCCTGCCTTCTGTTCTGACTCAGACAAAACCTTTTTCTCGCGAACTGGTTTCTTGCCTTCCTTTAGAACCATTGGCAAATATCTCTTGATAGATTCGTCAAGCCTTTCGGTCTGAACGTCTTCAAGCAATTCCATCATTACACTACGCTTATCGCGCGGTAGATGACCGAGAGAAGAACTAATCTTTGCCTCTCGGATTAAACGGTCTCGTGCAATCTTAGCTTCTTTCTTAGATTCTGCGATTAACGAGTCCTTGTCTTCGAGAGCAGCCTGAGCTTCCTCGAGTTTCTGCTCACGCTCTTGAATTGCGTTAGTCAATTCCTGAAAATGTGCATCTTCATTGTAGAAATAAGTTCTGAATTCTTCAGCCATCGATTCAAACATTCTTTGTCCAAATCTATTCTGACGAGCTTCATTGATTTCCTTACGGAATTCGTTGAACTCTTTCTTGGTTGATTCTTTGATCCACTCAGCTGCACTTCTTGCTGCACGAGTGACAAATTTCTTTTGAGCTTCTTCGAGTTTCTTACGACCTTCGGAAAGTACCTTAACACGTGCTTCAGCAAGTGATTTGGTTTCTCCACGAAACTCTGTAAGTTCTCTGTCTGCCTGACGTAGATAAAACTCTTTGAATTTTTTCATATTTTCTTCAAGAGCTTTGCGATCTTCGTGAAGTTCGACTACTTCTGTTCCTAGTTTGCGGATTGCGAATTCCATGAACTTAGAAAGCTTTTCTTTGTTCCGGACACGCTCCTTAGCAAGAGCTGAACGCTCTTCCTTTAGACTTTGAACTTCTTCTGCGATGACGTCATTAATCATTTCGGACATTGCAGTTACGGTCTGTTCGCGGTCATGTTCATACTTGACAGCGATTTCCTCACGAATTTCGGCAGTTGCTTCAGCACGGATCTCAGCTTTTTGCTCATTCCATGCCTCGAGAATGGTATCTTGTACTTCTTTAGGAAGTCCACCCTCTGCAAGTTTTTGTTTTAGATCTGCCATTATTAGGTTCTCCTACCTTACTTGAGTGATTTAATAAATTCAGTCAATTGTGACTCAACGTATTTTTCAGCAATACGATCTCCATCGCGGTTTGCTTGAAACACATCTAGGGTCTGCAGGCCTTTTCGAGTTCCAAAAATACTTTCGTAAATTGGAGTCGGGAAAGCCTCTGGAGCAGAAGGCTGCATAACAATATCAACAGTAATGATTTCAAATTCTGAAACACTTCCTGTTGCTTCGTTCACGTTGCCGGAACCCCTTGAACTGACACCAAGCTTTACACCACTCTTTAAAAGAGCTGCGGCAATGTCGCCACACGGTGTTGGAATTATAGTCAAACGACCCATGCCGTCTGATCCGTTCATCCACATTTTATCAATTACATGACTGATCCGGTCGAGATTAATGGTGAGTGAATCAGGATGATCCAACTCACCAGTAACCGAAAAACCGCTATCAATCTTAGCTTGGATGTCATCTACCGCTGACCGTATTTCACCCTCTGGATAATTCCTACCGTTATGGTTAGGTTGATTACCTTGGATAAAGATACCCTCCATATGGAATTTTTTCTCACCTGCATCATTCTTATCTGATTCAACGACCAGTCTAGCTTGTTGCTGTGAGAGTACTTCTTGGAGTAGCGTCTTCTGATTCATTTAGACCTCATTCATCGGTGAGTTGACGTTTTGATCGTCTGATGGGGTCTTGGAAGCCTTGTCACTGTCGGAAACTTTTTTCTGGCGCTCTTTGCCGGAACCTTGGTTTCCGTCTTTTGTCTGGACTTCGTCTTTAAAGGATGGTGCTGTGCGTCCGGATTCTTCCTTCTGGGACTTACCCATCTTTCCTTCTGCTTTGCCGCCCTTATTATGTTTAGGATGAGGAGACTTTGCGTTCGCGCCGTCGTCGCCGCCGGAAACCTTACCAATGTCTTTATAGTCGACACCTTCTTCTAGGTCTTCGTCTTCGTCTTCTGACTCGTCTAGTTCAAGATCTTCACCTTCGTCTAGATCGTCTTCGTCTTCGTAGTCATCTTCTTCGTCGTCGCCTTCTTCGCCTTCTTCGCCTTCTTCGCCTTCTTCGTCGTCGAAGTCAAAATCTTCTTCTTCGTCGTCGCCTTCGTCGGTAACTTCAGCCATTAGTTCGTCGATCTTGTCGTCGAGATCTTGGAAATCTGCCTTTGTTACTGGTGCGTTTGGATCATCTTCAACGTCGATGTCAACGCCTGTTCCGTTTTCTAAATCGTTTGTTGCTTCTTCTTGGTCAACCACATCTGATTCGAAGTCATCACCCATGTCTCCGCCAACTTCGTTAGCGTACATGCCTTCTTCTTCGTCGTCTTCGTATGTAGCATCCCAGGTCTCTTGAAGCTGGTTCTTTGCGTTCCCAACAAAGAACTCATGCAACAAAGCGTCTGCTTTGTCAAAGTCTTTATTTGTGAATGCATCGAAAGCTTCAAAAAGCTTACTGTCGATGTTCTTTGCCATTTAATTTTTCTCCTTACGTAAGATTGATAAAACCACAGTTTTTCAAATATATTTAGGAGAAAAGTCTTAAAAGACGTACCAAAGAATACCAAAAGTGCTACTTTTGAAAATTTTCTTCAAATCTTAGTTTAATTATTCGTCTGATCCCGAGCTAGCGTATTGAATTTCAAGGGTTGATGCGGACTTTTGTTGTTCAGCTTTTTTCACTTCTCGCATCTTTCTGAGTCTATTCAGGTTTCTTAGAGTGATCTTAGGCTTTCGAGTATCCGACATTTTTCGCATAGACTTATCCTGTCCTGGCTCATACATGTCAGCTTCCATGATTTCATTATGCTTCATTAGATCGTTTCCTCATCGTTATCGTCCTCAGTGTCTTCATCTTCGCCACCTAACGGACTGTCTAAACCTTCCTCATTTCCGAAGTCTTCATCTTCGCCCGGCAAACCAACACCAACCGATTGTAGTCCCGGTGCTCCGTCTGCCATGTCATCATCTGCTACAAGTGAAGCTACACCCTTGAGTTTTGTTGGGTTTTCTTCTCTCCACATTCTAGCGTTTCTAGCAATAATTTCATCATCCCACTGCAAGAATTCTTCCATAGCCAAACGAGTAGAAATCTCTGGGCGGTCAGCCATCTGAGTGTAAAGACTAATCGAAGAGTTCATCATTTCGATCTTAGTCCAGATTGCAAAGTTCATCGGTTTATTGAAACGAACTTCAAAATCAGTGATGTCGATATTGTAGCCTTTGTATTCTAAGAACTTTTTAAATTCAGCGTCAAAAGTTGGAGCAAAGTTATTCTGCAGTCTCTGGCAATACTTTGCGAACCTAATTTCCTGAACAAATACTTGACCTAGTCTACCATCATTAAATGTCTGCGCTCCGTCATCTGGACCAAACGGAAGATACGAGCTAGGAATTTTCAAACCTCTGATTAGTTTATTGTTCCAGAATCTCAAGTCATCAATTTGACCGAGTGACTCACCACCAGGCAACGTGGTAATATCAGAACCACGACCGTCTGCAGTAACTGGAAGATAAAAATCTTCTAGGATCGACATCGGGTTATATGCTGTGTCCATAAGTGAAAAACTATTAGATCCAGATCCGTCCCTTGTTGGGATTCTTCTCTGGTGCATTTCGTTTTTCATACGTTCAACAAAAGCCATAGCTTTGTGATGCGGTAAGTTTCCAACGTCGATTTTAAATACTCGTCTTTCCGGTGCACGTTGAATACGGTAAATGATAATCGCATCTTCTAGCAATTCTTTCTGCTTGTAGGTTTTGTAAATCGCCTCAAGAACAGAAGTACCGAATGGCCAGTTAGGATCGTCGCCTGCGTTCATAGAAACATGGACGACGTTTTCAGCCCCAACAGCAAACGATTGTGGATTGTTAGCAAATCTACTTGACGCCGACCCACCCATTTGTGAGTTAGTGCCGCCACCTGTCGTTCCTTGACTACCGGTTAGGTTGGTAGTAGCTGCTGTTCCGGAAATTGCATAGTTATTGGTTGTAGCAACTGCAGCAGTTGCTACTTGCCCTTGAAGGTTTAACTCCAAGTTTTTAATGAAGTATTGCTCAATTTCTTTTCCTCGGGATTCATCAACCACAACCTTTTCGATATTATACGGGTTCGCTGGGTATAGTTCGAATGTTTCCGGGTCTCTAACAAAGAAATAGTCACCAAACTTCAAAGTTGAACGAACAATATCAAAAATTCTTCTGTCCAAGTTATTAAGTTTCACCCAGCCCTTGAGAATTGATTGAATAGTTTCAATAACCGTATCCGGAGTATCGTTACCAAACTCAATACGGAAAGGGTTGCCGCCGTCGTCGTCATTATTCTGAGTACAGAAATCTGTTAAGATATCCATAGCCGCGTTAATCTCTGGATCATTTTCCATCATATCATATTGACGGAAACGGTCTATTCTGTTTGGAAAACCTGCATATACCTCTGGAAGGAAAGACTGGTAATTTTTAGAAGAACCGGTTGGTTCATACCCTGCATCATCCTTATTTCGGTATAAATTCATTCTAGCTTCTTTTGAAGCTAAACGATAGTGACGTTTCCATGATGCCATGGTTTTCTCCTTATGGGTTTATTATAATCTTATTTAGTCAGTACCGATTACTTCTAGAACGATCCTTCTACTTTTTCACCGGCTTTATCGGTAGCTCTTTTTTGTTTCCTAGCCAAGGCCGCATTCTGAGTTAAGTTTGCATTACTCACATCAATTAGTTCTGAAATTTTATTGATCAAAGTCGACCCGAAACCATTCTCTTCTTCTTTAATGTCAGGTTTTGTTGGAGTTACCTTAGGCATTTGAGTATTCTGTTGTTTCGGGATTGCATTATTGATACCGGCGTGGGCAAAGCTTGGGCCGGTTCGGGTGACGCGGCGACCGATGCGCATAGAACTTTGCTGTGTGTTAGGGTTTGCATAAATATTTTCATTATATGCATTCATATTACCGACTGGGCGCATAGAACTTTGCTGTGTGTTAGGGTTTGCATAAATATTTTCATTATATGCATTCATATTACCGACTGGGTTAAAACCGTCGCCTTGTCTTTTCAATAATTCTGATTGAGCATCACGGACTTTCTGCATCATTTTATTTGCATCAGCTTTGGAAACATCACCGTCTCTAACATCAATCATCAAGTCTCTTGCCATTGCTTTAAATTCTTCCGCTGACATACTTTTTCCGGACTGAATTTCCTTTTCTTTCTCTCTGAACTTCTTTCGTTGTTCCATCGCATCGGTTTCAATATGCAAACTTCTTAAAACAGAATCAACCATAAAAGTTATCATATCCGAAAGAATAGGACCGAGAGTTTCTGCTAATCTATCAAAAACATGAGAAAAGGCATTGACTAGTTTGTCGCCAAAATCACCTTCGCCTTGAAAAATTCCTATAATTTCATCAAAAAATGTTTTCAAGCCAGGTAGAACTTTTGTATTCATCCATGTTGCAAATTGCTCTAGAGGTCCTTCTAGATTTTCGAAGATACTTGCCTTCATAGAGTCAAATGCACCGGTAATAGATTTCATGGTTTCACCAAGTTTCAACATCAATCTAACCAACGGATCAACTTCCCCTTTCCCTCCTATTTTCATTCGTTCTATATTCAATAGTGAACCCATAAAACTAGCAAAGGCTGGTTGGGACTCACCGAGTTGAGCAACGAGTTGGGACATATCGTCAGCCACGGGGCCTACATTCTTTTTGAGTTTTATCATTTCTTCTCGGAAATCTTCGTTAGAAAGTCTAGTTTTACCCATTCTGTCAGCAAGAGCCATGACTTGTGAACCGAGTTCAGGTGAAGCTGCTATAAACATCTTCGCAGCTTCTGATACCGGCCGACCGCCTGTTGCTATCATTTCTTTTACCATTTCACCGAATTCAGGACCAATAGCATCAAAAGCAGGACCAGCTCTTTTCAAGTTATCCATAACGGTATCTCTGATCTCTTTAGGCATAGCTCTAAGACCTGCTTGAATCCGAATACCCTCAGTCATACTTTTACTAGACTCAGCAAGTTCGCTTCTAGATTTACCTAACGCTTGTGAGAACATATCTAACGACTCTAAGTAATCGGAAGTGCGTCTAGCTGTCTCGCCGGCTGACAGTCGATCCAATAGACCTGTCTGGCGTTGTACTTCCAAATAATCTAACAAATACTCATTCACTTGTTCGGTTGTAAATGCCAACCCTCTTTGCATTGTTGCTGTGTCTCTTGCTGCTTTAGACAAAATACTAAACTGTCTAGCGCCATCACCACCGAATGCTGTAATTACTTTTGAGTTTTCTGCTAGTGTTTTGCTAAACTCTTCAAATCCCATTGACGCGTTAGCTGCTGCGTATCGCATTTCAACCAGACCGCCAGCAAAAGTAATACCAACATCACGCAAACGCATATACACGTTCACGGAGTCCATTATATATTCAACCAAGGTACTAACTGCTGCGGTAACTGCAACAAAAACTCCAGTAAGACCTAACATAACCGGATTCAATTTCGAGAATAATCCAGTTCCGGATCTGATTGAATTACCGAGGTTGTCTACATTTCCTAGCATAGAACCGAACTTAGTTTTTCCCAATCCTAACGAATTATTAAGTTCTTGAACAGTAACCGAAATCTTTGATTGATAAGTCTTATTTTGTTTGGAGAATTCATTTATATTCGCCGAAGGTTTTTCGAACTTCTTGGCAGTATTTTCTAAGGTTTTCTGTGAAACGCCGGCTTTTTTAGCAATCTCGGTGATAACTGCAAGCATATCTTTCGCAGTTTCTTCCGTTGACCAATCGCCCGCACGGCTAGCATACATTTCTAAGCCATCTAAAATATCGTCTGCAGAAGCCATGATTCCTCGAATAAATAAGTCTAGTAGTTTTATTTACCAATTTGGAGAACCCGATGTCACAGACAGCAAATCCACTCGCCGGTTATGGTCGCCAGACTAAAATTTCAATTCCTTTACCTTCAAGAGGATTATTCTATCCTCCGAACTTTTTGGAATTGAATAATAACGATGAACTCGATATTAAGGCTATGACCGCATCTGATGACCTTTCATTAAAAAGCCCAGACGCCTTGCTAAACGGTCAAGGAATGTTGGACGTTATCAAATCATGTGTTCCGGGAATTAAAGGAGATCCTTCAATGTTGGTTGTTCCTGATGTAACCGCTTTGATGCTAGCAATTAGATTTGCGTCTTACGGAGATACAATTGATTTTAAATCAACTTGCCCTGAATGTAATGAAATAAACGAATTTGACCGATCAATTCGAATGGCTATCGATACAATGACTTTCTTAGATGACGAAAACTCTATCGAATTATCAAACGGTTTGACTTTGGTAATGAAACCGCACGATTTTAAGACCAGCACAAAGTCAAACCTAGCTCAGTTCGAACAAACAAAAATTATGCAATTAGTCGACCGAGAAGAAATGGCCGACGAAGAAAAGATTAGAACTTTTGCAAATAGTTTTGACAAAATGGTTAAGATGAACTTCGAGTTGGTTTGTGATTCAGTAATGGGAGTTCAAACCCCTGACGGAATTTTCGTTAAAGAAAGAAAACATATTGAACCTATGGTCAAAGAACTTGATACAAAAGAAGTAGACAATATCCGATTTAAAATCAAAAGCCTTAATGAAGCCGGCGTTCCGAATTCACAGAATTGTGTTTGTACTCATTGTCAACATGAATATGTCGAAGAAAATTTAACATTTGATCCCTCAAATTTTTTCGACTAAAGCTTTTGCTCCTAGACGATGAGGGAATTTCCGGTTTCCTCACTGAAATCGAAGATGAGGCAAAAGCTATCCGGTCAGAGATTAGCCAGATAATGATGTATATGGAAGGCCGAATTGGTTGGACAGAATTGTGGCTCTCTACCAGAGAAGATAGACAATCAATGGTTGATGCCTACGAAGAATATCATAGAGCAATGAAGAAAGCCTCACGATAGTCGCAAAGATTCCAAGTGTGAAACAATATAACAATTATCTAAGATCTAAAGATCTAATGAAAACCTAACAGTTTTCATTGGTAACTTTTTCTAGAAACATCATTAAAACCATTTCAAGTCATATTAGTCTATTGGATGAGGCTTGAACAAGACACATTCCGTTGGGTGAGTCCAGTCCTTTTGCCCCCGCCTCCAAGTAACTGGAAATAGGGCAAAAGGACGATTTCCGTATGGTACATCGTATGGTCAGGGTATGTAGAGTTTATACAAACGAGGGGTTTCCGAATCCCGCCTATCGCTCTAGGTTTTGTGGCTAAGCCAAAACCGGCGTCCGTTATTACTTCATACCTTCAAAGTTTCTAACGGAGTTCATGTTGTCAGTGTCTCGAGACAGAGCATGATCCAAATCCTTGTGCCTACGGGTCGTCGCCCTGATTTGTGCCTTGCGGTATTCATTTCACCTGATTTTTTTGCCTATGGTAGTGTTGTGCCTAATTTGTGCCTTCTAATTTTTGGATATGGTTCTTCATTTTCAAAGATGCCATCAGCATCCGCGACCTATTTCAGATTAAAATCTTAATCCTTATCACATACCTCGCCGATTCATTGAGTGCATGTAAATATTCCGCCGTCTGTCCCAGTTCGGATGGTGCCTCTTCCTGGAAGTTTTCATTGCGGTCCCGTGTGACGCGGGTTTTACGACGTTCCTGATACCTAGGCATCCCTTCCGTCGGTGGTATACCACCATATCTGAGTCACTATGTTCTAACTATCTGATACTATATATCTAAACTGCGAGCGTCAATAAGATTATTCGGCGTCCGTTGGCTCTTCCGAATATCGAGTTAAGAAAATAATAACCATATTTCCGTTATTTGGATTCATTACTAGGCCTGCACTAAGCAAAAGCAAGTTTCTAAAAGTTGTGACATTATCTTCCACTCCTGTTTGATTTGGCATGCCAGAATACTCCTGACTTATCGTTACGGTTGTCTAAATAATCAACCAAGTAATCGTTCTTGATGCCCCTGAAGTCTAAAACCCAAGGTGATCCTGGTAGGACCATTACATTTGGTGTTTGGTGAACGATCATAATATTCCAAGAATTACGATCTGATAGATCAACTTCTTTCACGTAAATCGGTGAAGAACAATAAGGGATCGAAATTTCCGAACGGTCTTCTTTTTCGTTGAATTTGATTTTGACTTGGTCTCTTTTCATCTGCAAGTGACGCTTGCTGATTGGGGTTTGCTGTGCCAAAGACTTAGGTGGGGTTTTAAATTCTTGGTCACCGCCTTTTGGCATTCTTTGCTGACGTACTCTTGCGTCCTCAGCATAGAATTTCATTAGCTCACGAGCCATTGCTTTCTTGGTTGATTCAAGCATCGAATAAGATCCGCCTACTGATTCCATTAGGATTTTCATTCTTTCACTAATAGAACCGTCGAATAGAATCGTTTCGAATTCTTTCATAACATCTGGTAGATTGCTTTTTCGTATTCTTCGAATATCGATACCGTGCTGTGCTAAGAATGCAAACAAATTGATATGCTCTTCGGTAAAAGCCGAGAAGATCTCTGGAGCAGTTCTTGCAGTTGGGTTGAAATATTCTAGGATTTGATTATATAGATCCAATTCATGTTGCATGAATCCGTTCATTCGTCTGGCGTCTTGCGGGTCAGCCAGTTGGCATTCAACTGACCATGCCTCACCTTGTTGATTTCGATGCTTTCGGATATGATTTTTACGTTCCGAAACAGCTTCGTTTTTCATTTGTGAAAGGGCATTCTTTAGCCTGATCTCGCTCATTGGGTGTCTCCTGTTTTGTTTCTATTATTTATAAGTTGATAAATATAATGTCGGGGACAGCTTTTAATAGGTTTGCTGGGAGATGGGTCACTTGTGGCATTACCTGACATTAATTCAAATGGAGATCCCTTGGTTACAATTCTTAAATCAAAAGATATCGCAAGAATTCGTGATGAGTTGCTCGTCGCACAAGATTATAAATGCGGCATTTGCTCTGAAGATTTATTGACTGAAGATAATACGAACCGCCACGTTGACCACAATCACGATTCGGGTTTAGTCCGTGGGGTTTTGTGCAGAAGATGCAATTTATTGGAAGGAATTTTATTTTATCGTTTTAGACGATCTGGGCACGTGAGCCTAGAAACTGATTATATTGGATGGCTGGAAGATCATTTATCTTATCTCAAATCTAATCAAACTGATTACGAACATCCAGCACATAAGAATAAAAAAGTTACCAAATTTAAGAATATGAAAAAGGAGGACCAAATAACGATCCTCCTTGAACATAATAATATAGAACTTTCTGGAAAAGAGACCAAAAAAGAATTGGTCAAACTTTACAAGAAAAAGATTTAATCCATTTTTAGACAAGGAAAAAGCGCGTAACGAATTAACATTCCGCGCTTTTTGTTTTAGGCTTTGTGGCGAAGGCTTTGTGGTGAAGGCTTTGCTCGTTCAATTAAGAACTGCTCGATTGTGATCGGCTCGACGTCCCGTTTTGCGATTAAGCGTTTTGCTTGTAACTGATTAACGGTCAGATTTAAGAGTTGATCTTGAATTTTTGAACCGAAGTTCATATACGTTAGATAAGAATTAAAAGCATCGACTACTGCATTTTGGGAAAGTAGCGCAATAGCATCACTTGCAGTTTTAATGGTCGGGCAGGTTGGGATTTTGATTTTAGCAAAAACATGATGAGGGAAGTGCGGACTGTTTACTTATAAGACAGGTAAGCACGAAAATTGTTGATTTGATCTTGGGAATATGTTTGCATTGAAAACTCCTGTTCCTCAGTGTCACTTAAAGTAACACCGAGTTGAACAGGAGTCAAGCATTAACCTTCTAGTAAATCTTCCGCCCAGGCCAATACATCTTCATCATCATCGGGATTGTAACCGCATTCAATAAGTTCTGCTCTAACTTCTTCGTCGAATAAAATCATTTAAACTCCTTTAGTTTTGTGTTTTTCTTATTATAATCCTAACACCGTACATTCATCTGATCAATAATATTCTTGACAAAGTTTGACAAGGTGTTAAATAAAGATATGTTTGATAAATTTTTAAGCTCGGCGATCGACGTCGTAACCCAACCAGTCAGAGACGGACTCGATCTGGTGGATGGGCTCACAGAAGGTGAACTTCGAGAGAAGGCCGCCATGCGTTTAGGTACAGAAGTTGCTGCCGGAATGGCAGTTTCGGAATTGATCAAGTGGTATCAGGAAGACTGATTTTTCTGTCATACTTCTTCCTCGTCTCTTTGCCATTCGAGTTGACTGAAGCCGCCTTCTTTTACAATCGTTAATACATTTGAACATCTTGAAATTAACTCTTCACGGTGTGATATGATAAAAATGTTCTTTGCGCGTTCTCGACCCAATTGTTTCAAGGTCTTAAGCGCGGATTCTACACCCGCTGTATCTAACCCCGTGTCGAGAAATTCGTCAACAAAGAAGATGTTCATTGTTTGATTTAGTGATTCCCAAACATCACGGAAAGCAAAAATAAGTCCCAAAGTCAAGCGTGCCCGCTCACCCGCAGATAGACTCAAGAAGTCATATTGATTACCGAGCATTGTGATTTCAGTGCTGAGGTCATTCAAGAATTCAACCTCATGTGGCAACCCTAGTTTCTCGAGATACATACCTAAGCGAGCATTCAAGTAACTGATGTTCTGGTTAATAATATGTTTTCGAACTGATGAGTCTTTGCTGGTTAAGAGTTTGTAAAGGAATTCTTGGTGGTCTCTAAGTTGAATGAGATCATCCTTTAATTCATAATTGATATCCTGCAACGGTGCATCTGGTTGGGAAGCAATTTGCTCAGAGTAAGGATTGGTTTTTGATTTCTCAGATTTCAATCCATCTTTTAAAGATTTCAGCGTACTTTTGTGTTTGTATGCATCCTTAACTTCGGTATAGAATACCTCAGGTTTTTTACCTAGGTCAAATTCTAGTTCGCTTAGTTCTTGTAAGCGTTCCTCAATTTGTGCCAGGTTATCGTCTTCTTCTCTGAGTTGCTTTTCGTAAAACTCAACTTTTTCAACGATGCCGCCAAGGACAGAATCGTGTTTATCGTCATGCACGTCCTGACCACAAGTAGGGCATTTTTGTTCTTCAGCTGATTCTAAATCAATTGCCAAATCTTCTAAACGCTTGAAAGCTTGTTGCTTTGCTCGATCATGACGACCCTTTTCGATATTAGTTCTTTCGAGTTCAGACAATAATTGATCTTGTGCCACTTTCTTTTCTAGCCATTCAGCTAGGAGTTCGTGATTTTTAATTTCTTGGTTGATACTGATCTCACTGTATTCAGCGATTTCTTTTTCAATCCCGTCGAGTTCGAACCTATGCTCATTCTCCCAACGTGTCTCTCTGGACATCAAGTTTTGAATTGACTTTTCATGATTGGTTCTAACCCTGGCGTTAGTCTCTTCGACTGTTTTGATTTTGAACGTTTCTTTATCAAGTTGAGTCTTTGTTTCTCTTAGCATTTCTTTGAGAGTAGTTGATTTCTCAGATAATTGAGTAATTCCTAGAAGTTCTTCGATCAATTCACGTTGCTTGCCGGATCCTAATAGCAAGAACGGCTCAGTAATGACTGACAAGAAAATTGATTGGTTAAACATATCAGGAGTGATGCCGACTACACGATTGATTTCTTCTTGGGTCTTTCCCATCTCGCCTTGGCCTTCGTCACCGCCCTGGTCATTTACCAAGTGATCGTCGACGTAAAACTCTAGCTTCTCTGGTTTACGGAATCTTTTAATCGTGTAAGAGTTCGTTCCGATTGTAAACTTCAGAGTTACTTCAAGATTCTTTTGGTTGATGTTATTGATTAGCCTCGGCTTCTTAATTTTGTTACCAACCGAAATACCGAACAAAGCAAAGTGCAGCGCCATAACGATACTGGATTTACCGACACCGTTTCTTTCACCTGAGTCTTCACCTTTGTCTTGGTTTCTTCCTAAGATCAACGTCAACGGATCACGATCAAGCGGAATAGATTCCGGTACGTTACCGAAACTCATAAAGTTCTTTAGAATAATTTTTTCAAATTGAATCATTTATAGGGCCTGATAAATTGAGATTAAAAGGTTCGAATCAAATGTATTCGAATCGACGTTTTGTAATTGTCCGATCACTACTGAATCAACAGATTCAAAGTCAACATCTTCATTTCCGACTTCTAAGATTTCCTGTTCTCTTTTCTTTGGTAAGAAAGTAAACTCTCGAAGATTGTAAAGACTTGACAAAGTCTCTCGAACAAACGATGCGTCATCAAAATCAATGTCTATGTCAAGTGTAGCGCGAACATAAGTTTTATCGCCTAAGTATTGATCTGGTCGTTCAATTAGATCTGCAATACCTGCGTATCGATATTTAGGAGTGCCCGGCCATGCTTTGAACTCCGGCTTTCCGTCCCAATCTAGAAACATGATTCCTCGATCTTTTTCTTCGTTCACATCACTAAAGTCATGCGGAAAGCAGTTACCCATGTACTGGACGTTCTGTCTTCTTTGCCTTTTGTGGAAGTGACCAGAGAAAACCCAGTCGAACTTTTTCAAATCTCCGATTGGATATTGACCGTGGTCGGGCATCAATACTTTACTGTTCAACAAGAATGAAGGAAACTCAAAGTGACCGAACAGATATTTTGCATCCATGTTGCAAATCTTTTGCCATTCGTCCTTTAAGACCCAAGGAACTAATCCAACTTGGCCCATACAAACTGGTTCATTAATCAAGTGAACATTCGGAATATCCTTGGCATAATCAATTGAATTGATTTCTCTTTTTTCTTTGTAGAACATATCGTGGTTGCCAACGATAAAATAAACGTCGTCGAAATTATCGGATAGCATCCGTAAAAGAAAGGTTGAGTAACAAAGAGTTGAAATATTGAGTGAAGAACGAACATGATGATAATCACCTAAGAAAAAGCAAGTCTTGATTCCTCTTGCTTTTGCTTCCTTAATCATCCATTCTGTAAATTCTTGACAATCGTTATTGTGTTCTCTCGAGTTATTACGCAGACCCAGATGCATATCTGTGAATGCTACGGCTTTTTCAAATAAATGTTCAGTCACCTATTTTGCATCTCCTTATCTTGTCTTTCTTGATAAGCTTTTTCGTTTTCTTCATCAATATCAGCTAGACGGATTGACATTTCATGCTCGACTTGTGCTGTATGCGAAGGAGAATATCCTCCAGCAATCATCAAGTCATCTCTGATTGTACGTTGTTTCTTCTCAAAATTCAAAAATCCTTTGAACGAGTGATTAATGATTGTGGTATAGAAAGCAAATGGGTTGTCGCCTTTTGATTCGTCGAACTTCAAGGCAACATCAGACAGATGAACAAGTGCTTCGGATCTCATATCATTAATGAATGAATACCCTCGGTAGTTTCCTTTGTGACTGATTCTTTCTACCAGCATCATAATCATTTTTGCTAGTTTGTCAGTTACTCTGCCTTGGTCTTGTTTGAAATAACCGTTGTCGAATCCACCTTCCCAATGGGAACGTAGAACTTCAGTCCACTTGCCGTCAATATAAGCAAAATGTTTGAATGGTGGGAATTTCAGCTTTGGATAAACCAATTTGCCTGACTTGTTTTCTTCTTGCGGAACGTGTTCATGTGTCATTTCACGAACAACCACGTCTTCAAGATTAATATTCCTAGTGTGAACCCTAACTTCGTCGGCTCGTTTGTTACCGGCTTTCGCTGAGATGCCTTCTTCTGCAATCATTTTCTGAACAGCGATTTGGGTTAACCGTTCTGCTCTGGCTTTTCTTGCTTCACGACAACGAGCATCACTCATGCGATTAATGTCATCAACGATAAAGTCATAGTCAAAGTAATCTTCGTCCGTGAAAGCACAATAAGATCGTTTTGATGTATGAATTTCTTTTAAGAGGTCTCGATTATTTAGATAGGCGCGTTTTTGTGCCATTTATACTCCGTGTTTACTTTCTTTATAAGATACAGTCATTTAAGTAAAAACACCAAATAGATTACGGTGTAGAAAAATTCGTTCTCGGAAATGGTAAATACTGGTGTACATTTATTTATGGAGGTAGAAAATGCCCGAACCAGACCTTAGTCCGCAATCAGGGACTGCGCCGGATAGACGAGTTAGATTACGTCCGAAAGACTCAGAAAAAGTAAAGGATTATATCTACGGCGAGGAAGGATCCGATAGTATTCTGGCTATTCTTCGAAAGACTGGAGGTTTGGTATGGCCCTATACTCCTACCGTTAACGTCGCAACAAGCGTTGACTATTCGAGTTATGATCCTGTTCATTCTAACCAAGAATTTTTAGCTTTTTCTAGATCACGTGCGCAACAGATTACTGTGGCTGGAACTTTTACCGCCCAGAATCCAACTGAAGCACAATATCTACTTGCAGGTATGCACTTTCTTCGTTCAGTAACAAAGATGGACTTTGGTATTAATGCCGAACGTCCCGGAACACCTCCTCCGATTTTGTTATTCAGTGCATACGGACAATATATGTTCAATGATCTTCCGGTTGTAGTGACAAACTTTTCGTTTGACCTCCCGGCTGAGAAAGACTACGTAAAGGTCCCGTTGGATATTGATAGAAACCAAGGAAACGTCGGTGAGAATAGTATTGAAAATACCAATTCACCATTCGAAACATGGGTTCCTTCGGAGATGTTGTTGGCAGTTACCTTGACAGTTCAAAATTCACCGAAGAGACAAACCAACACTTTCAACTTGAAAGACTTCAAGTCCGGTGCATTACTTAGAAACAACAGCACAAAGGGGTGGTTCTAATGGCTTTTAATAGATACTCTCCTTACGCAGAAACATCAATAGGTCCTAGGTTTATTGATCATTTTGTTTATCGTTCAATCCCATCAGCTGACACAGATTATGAACTTGAAATTGGTGTTAAATATAACCAGAGACCAGGTTTACTGTCGAAAGATTTATTCGGTACTTCAAAGCTTTGGTGGATATTTGCACAGATGAATCCCGATTTAATAATTGATCCTACATTCGACTTGGTCTCTGGAATGAAAATCATCGTGCCTGATAGAAAAAGAATTTTAGAATTATTCGGATAATCAAAATGACATTACGTTCAGACAAAGAAAAAGCATTTTTGCCAGCAAAACCAAAAAAGATTGAGGGTGAAAAATCAGTTTCTAAAGCTTTTAATTTGCAAGACTTTAAATTTTTAGAAAATGAATTAAATGCTAAATATGATAATGTTTCTTATCATTGGAAATGGTTCATGGTTCCGATCGAAGATCTCAGATCCTATCAAAGAACCTATAATATAAAACAGCTTCCTAACCAAATCGTTTTAGCAGAGTCCGGGGTTAGTTCTCGGTTCAGTATTCACTCAGTTGAAATTGAAAGTTTTGTTGGGGCGAATTATAAATCAAGAAATGTATCCGCTTATAATATCAATCTAGGGTTGAAAGAATCGTTCGGAATGACTTTGTTTGATAAGTTACTCGAAGCGGCCGCTCTTGCCGGCTCGCCGAATATTCAAGAAACTCCGACTTTTATTAGCCTCGGTTTTACTGGATACGACGAAGCAGGACAACCTGTTGATTCGTACGATCAGTTTCTTTGGTATGTCAAACTTTTAGATATTGCTCCAGAATCAGAGTTAAACGGAACAATGTATCAAATTCAAATGGTTCCGATGTCAGATGTAGCTCATAACAAAGACACCTTCAATTTACGCGAAACCATCATAATTAGAGAAGCGGAAAATGTCGGAGAGTTTATTGATAAATTCGAAAGAGAAATCAATAAAACAGAAGAGAAATTCAAAGGTTATATCAAAAATCTTAGGTTATTAGAAGAATTCGAAGACAAGTTCTATAATATTCGTATCGAGAGTGGATCAAAAATCGGGTTTAAGAATTTCAGAGACTTAAAATTCAGAAAAGGTAATGCATCAGAGGCATCGACCGAACGAGACGGAAATTTAGAATTTAAACTTGAAAAAGGTTGGTCTATCTCTAGAGTAATTGACTCAATGTATGCGAACCTTGAAGATTTTTCTGAAGGCGCGCATTCAGGAGAGAAAGCAACAAAACAAGCCTACGAGTTGCAAACGATTCCTAAGATTACTTCCAGAACTAATTACGGATTGTTCTTACCCGAAACACAAGAATACGGTAAGAACATAGAATATATCATTCGTCCTTTTACTGTGAGTAGGATTATCCCGGGCGAAAAGCCAGATGACAAAACCCAACAGAAAAGGACGAGAGAAACTTTAGAACAAATTAAGGATTTAGGGTTGCTTCAGAAAAGATACGATTATATTTTCTCTGGATTGAACACTGAAGTATTGGACACGGCTATTTCTTTGGATACATTATGGGCTGTTTCTATGAGTCTAAGTCCCGCAATGTTGGCATTTAGGTCCGACGATAGGCGATCAAGAGAAAAACCTACCGATCTTTCGACAAAAGAACTTGATAAACAAGAATTAAAAGATTTGAATATCGTTCAACTGTGGGCCCTCCGTCGAGAAACAAGAGACGTTATAGAAGAAAAGAAAGCGTCTTCTAATGCCTTTTCTAGATCTGAAACTGTAATTTCAAAAAACGATCGGATACTGAGTGAAACTATTGCTGAAAAAGAAAAGAGTTTGTCTTCAACTTCTAGGAGTGCAAGTGATTTGAACTTTGCGCAAGGTAGAGTATTACTTGAATCCACCAACGAAACCTTGACTGAAGATGTTTACTCTCAACTTGAAATCAAACCTAGGTATGAACTAAGAACTGATCCGCCGTTTGAGCGGTATACGATTAATGCCACTAAGCCTGATATTGGAGTTCACAAAAGAGTCACCGTTCTAGAACAAGCATACGATAAACGGGGATCGTTGTTGACGATCGAATTAGAAATCAAAGGTGATCCTTTTTGGCTTGGACCGACGGCACTCGAAGCATCGAAAATTAAATTAGGCGACAATACCAGACTGACTAGAAATGCCAAGTATGAGGACGGTGAAAACTCTTTCTACTTTGAATATCGTACTCCGACTGGGGTTGACGATGAAACCGGTTTGGTCGATATAAATAATTCTACGGTTATCCGAGGCGTATATTCAGTAACCGAAGTTACTCATAAGTTTGAAGACGGGAAATTTACTCAACGGTTAAAAGCTTATAGAAACATGAACATAAGGGTGAATTAATGTCATATGGAAGAGGATCAATTGGTGATCGGGCCAAAGATGAAAAAATGCATTATGACATTGGTAGAATCTATA
>Ga0075119_1000566_pt1 | contig 19318 bp, 26 predicted proteins | sample AntAceMetag02UK9_FD_69791 | JGI IMG/M metagenome (GOLD analysis project Ga0075119, IMG submission 69791) | Saline lake microbial communities from Ace Lake, Antarctica - Antarctic Ace Lake Metagenome 02UK9 | ecosystem: Environmental > Aquatic > Non-marine Saline and Alkaline > Saline | place... | reverse complement strand
CGTTATTGCAACCGACGCAACGGCGTGGATGCGTGGAGCAACGAACGTATTAACCTCAAAAGATTTTATAGGTTCGGCAAGTGGGAATTTCGATATTGGGATAAAGCGTAACGGTGTTGAGATAGCAACGGCAAAAAGCACGGGTGTTGATGTTGTTGGGAAGGTGAAAGCGGCAACGGTGAACGCCACGAGCCTAACAACAAATAGAATTATAAAGAGCGGTGCGGATGGTTTGCTTTCGGACAGTCTAATTTTCGATAATGGCACTAATGTTGGGATTAATGCCAATCCTATCGTATCGGATAAGTTTCAAATATATGGCAATGGGTTTAATCTAGGGATATATCGGAACATTGACTTCAATCTTATCGGGGCTGCTGCGTCGATTCTATCTGTCGGGCAAATTGTTGACGCTATCCCTACGCCAGCTTATGATTTGATTGGATTTTCTACAACGAAGACAGATGGTCTATTTCTATTAAGAGTTAGAAACGCTAACGTAATGACTGAATATATCCGTGTATTGTCAAGCGGGACTATTGGATTTGGAACGACTGTTCCCCTCGCAGGTACAAGGATAGACGTAAACGGCATTACCCGAACTACGAACCTAAGAATCACCAATAACGCTGCGGCAGGCAAAGTGTGGCAATGTAGTAACGCAGACGGGTCGGGCGTATGGACATCACCGCTAACGTCTGAAAGGTATATCGGGGAATGGGATGCAGGTAGCGGGGGTGCCCCGTCCGCAAGCCCAAATACGGGAGATTATTATAGAGTAAATGGAGCGGGAACTTACGCAGGTGTTACTTATGCTTCGGGAGATGATACGTATTGGAACGGGTCGGCGTGGTTGCTGCGTAAAAATTACTTAACATTGCCGAAAGCGACATCGGGTATATTGGGTGGCATCAAAATTGGGTCAACTCTCGAAATAGACAGCAGCGGAATCGTAAACCAAAAAACGGGAGTAGTTACGGCGGGTGATTATCAGAACGTAACGGTAGACACTTACGGACGGGTGACGGGTGGCACGAATCCAACTACGATTGCGGGTTATGGGATTACGGATTATAATAGTTTGTGGGATGCTCGCTTAGGAACGCAAATAGCTTCGGCTAATTATTGGACAAGGGAGGGCAACGGTCAACTTAATTATAGCAACAAGGTAAATGTTGGTCTAGTATCAAGCCTTAGTGGGGGGGCGTATTTGAACGTCCGTAATAATATTTCCCTCTATGCTGACGCTAGTAATAAGCATAGCTATATCGAAGTTGGAAGTTACTATAAGACTTGGGCAATGTCAACGCAAGGAACTACCCCTTCTAACTCAAAGTTTGCTTTTTTTGCGGAAGGGGTTAACCCGTTAACTCTGCATGGGAATGGAAATGTCAGCGTAAAATCCAACACTGATAATGGTTTTGCAACCTTACAAGTTGGTGGAACTATTCAGCAATCAGTAGCGAGTAATTACCTAAAAGCGGATGGGAATGGGGTTATTGTTGCGGCAAATTTCGCAACCGATTGGGATGCAAAAATGGCAACGTTCATTGATACCGCTCCCGAAGCACTAGATACATGGATTGAACTTGTTACAGAAATTCAAGACAATGACTCTCAGATAGCTAACTTATTTACTCAGATAGCTACCAAACAAAGCAAGTTTACTCAAAATGGTTTTGTCAAGTTATCGAGCAACGGTGAAACGGTGAATTATTTGACAGCCTTAGCAATGTCCGATATTTCAGGTCTTGAAAACTCACTTAATCTATTAGAACCTAATTTCTCAAAAAACACGGCGTTCAATAAGGATTTTGGAACAAGTTCGGGAACAGTTGCACAAGGGAATGATAACCGAATTTTGAACGGGCAAACAGCGTTTGTGTACGGAAATCATGCGAATGCGGGCTATCTAACAGAGAACTTCTTCGAGCATCAGTTCTCCGATGGTTCAGGGGGTGTTCGGAATGAATACGGGTTAAGGTTCTACGACCAAGACAACCTTGAAAAAGGGCGACTAACCTACGACATCGAAAATGAATTAGTTGGATTTGCAACGACTCACGTAGACGAATCAGGGTCAGCTTTTACTATGCGAAACGTATTCGACGATGCAGGGCGATTGGTCCAAATTAACGGTTCGGGTGATGCAAGGGCGTATGCGTTTTCTGACGAAATACAATCGAGCGGCGGTAGCACAACGCCCGGTCTACAAGATGTTGCAACAATTGACCCGTTAACACGAATTAGAATTAAGTACAACGAAGGAACAGCAACGAACGTTGCGGCCTACGACTTCGCATTGGTATCAGACACGCAAAGATTAAGGTATCGGGCAAACGGGCAAAACGTCGAAAACTACGCTCTAATGTCTGATTTGGCAGGGTTAGGCGGTAGTGCTACGCCCAATTTGCAATCGGTAACAAATGAAGGAGCAAGAACCACAAATGACATAATTCTGAAAAACGTATCTGATGCAAACTTGACTGGGTTATCGTTCGAGAATAGCAGCGGTGTTGCTCAGGCTTCCTTCGTATTCTATCAAGCAACGAACGCTGATAAGTTTGAAGTTAAGTCTTTGCGGGGTTTGGATTTGATTGGATCATTAGCGGTTAATATCAAGAGCATCGGTTCTAATATGCTACTTGAAACGCCGACTGATTTGCGATTGAAAGCTAACACAATCAACTTGGATGCCCCCTATCTATCCGTCACCGTTCCAAACGCAAACTTAAGTGATGCGTATGGTTCGAGGTATGCAATTGAAAAGGTTAATATTGGAACAACCCAGAACCCCAACACCAGATTCCAATGGGTGAAAATTAACTAAAATTTTTCAATTTAATATCGTTATATTGCACAATATTAACATATTAGAAAACACTATATATGACGAATAGAGAAGCGATAGGTACACACGCCGCGATAATGGCATTAGTAAACGGCAAATCCGTAGAGTTCATAGGCAAAGCAAAGTTATTGCAATTGTCAAAGTCAATTGAGTTGATTAGTGACGAACTCCAAGATTTGCAAAAAATCGAAGCAAGCGACAAAGAAGCGGGGATTGAATCTTTTTTTGAGGAAACTTTTGAGTTCACCCCGCTTGCATTAGACCTATTCAAAACGGTAGACAACACCCTGACAAGCCTCACTTTCACAAACGGCGAGAGTGAAAAAACAGCAACTGAATCAAACCTTGCTATTCATCTAGTTAATAACGGATTTATCAAATGAAAAAAATACTCTTATTCTTCCTACTCTCTTTTGCCGCTCACGCTCAAATATTCAGGGCCGTAAATCCGGTTGACCCGCTAACGATTGCCGAAAATAGCGGAAAGTTCGGCACGTTGGTCACTAAAAAATACATAAACGGAACGCAAAAGTTCTATTATCTTACGTCGGACAACGAGGGAAACATAAACCCATTTGCATTCCGGCAGGGTAACATTTTCAACGACTTGGCAAGCGTTCAATTACCCGCTAATTTCAGCACTTATAACTTTTTTGATTGCGGACTTTTCGACGGATTAACCGTGGGAATCTGGACGGTTGCAAACAAGCCAACAAAAATAAGGCGGTTCAACGATGCGTGGTGGGTAGTACAAGAGGTTGACCCCGTTTCGTCACGCGATGTATTCCAGCCGCGAGGTATTAACTTCTTGACAACAACGAATCAGAATATAAGCTACGAAAAAATACTAGACAGTCGGTGTTCTTCTCAGCTTTCAAATCAAGTTACTGGAACGGGCGGGTTAGAGCTTACGCCGAACTTCTCCGCTCCCGACGGTTACGAATTGGCGGGTGAAGCCTACCAGAAAATCAATCAGGTTGTAGTTACGGATTGTGCTACGTGTACACCGTTCGATAACTCGTTACCAACTGCGGCAAGTACATTCAAAGGTCGCGTTCGATTCGTGAACGATTCCGAAAACCCTAACATAATTTGTTGGGCGTACAATTCAGCCGCCCCAAATACGCCAGTTGATTTGGATTTGTACATTGGAAATTTCAAAGTCATGACCGTCAAAGCGGGTTATATTGCCAACGATGTGGTTGAGGCATTCCCGAACGATAACCTAACAAATAATGGACTCTATAATTTTAGATTCGACCTAGAACACCTCTATTGGTGGCAGAACGGCAACGGGCAACCCGTCAAGGTAACTTTTGCGGGAACAAAAACAGAATTGGAGTTTGATAACAACAATCCAATCCCCGAAGATGGTAGTTCTCGATTACCCCCAAAAACAAATATTACAAAAAACAGCGGTGGTACGGGTAACTGCTTCGCTTATCGGGATAATGTTATCCTACCAAGTTACGCAGCCAATTACATCACGGGCGTAAATATCGCATCGCAAGGTCTGTCCGTAACGCCATATAACACATCCTACGACGTTATCGAAACAGCAACTTATAAGATTGCGTTGGCTAACTTAATGGGTGCTACCCCTGACTGGATAGGCAAAAAAAGTGAAACAAGAAGCCGAAGTCTACAACGCGACTCAGGGATGCAATTTGGAATATATGACCCGTATATCGGTGAACCGTCTGAAATTCAGACCATTTTTCGAGGCGTAGATGGTCAAAGTGGCAGAGGGTACACCACCACCGAACCTACGCGAGCGTGGAACGGATTGCCACAAGGCGTATATGAATTTGAATTAAGCGGACGGTCTGGTGGTTTCAATTTCGGTGGCGTACCGTTTTTCAAGGAGTGGAATAATACAACAAAGCTACTTACAACTCAGGCAAATCTCTATCAATACGCGTTTGCATTGAATAATGACAAAGTTTTTGCCGACGCGACCAACGAACAAAAAATTAGAGCAGTTGCTGACAATGCGTTTGAAATTACCTACAAAATTAACCTTAATCTAACCTACTTGAATGGGTTACAATTTGCTCAAATAAATCCGTTTGGTTTCTTCAATACTGAATACAGATATGCTAAGTATTATTCAGGCACTACGCCATTCAATAACGGCGATTTGACTACGATTGACATGGACGGATTACCTAACCAATCCGACCCAGTTTTGTCTGAAATCACAAGCGTAATTGCCACCGAAAAATGGGTTGCATTATTCAATGCGGCAGGTACGGAAGGTATTGGAATTGTATGGAATAGAGAGGACTCCTATCGTGCTTCTGTGCAACAAGAAGACCAATTGGGTGCGGGTGGAAACGTGATATATTACTTTCCGAACCGTGACCGACCTACCGTCTACCCTACTGAATCAATCGAAGACAAATATTATATCGTAATGGGGTCAATCTCCGAAATACGTGATTTTGCATACAAATTAAACGGTTTTCCGTGCTACAACTAAAATAAAAACAACATGATAACATTCTTAGCTATATCAAATATAATTCTATTCAGCGGCATAGTTTACTTTGCCGTAAAACTAAGCAAAATACGGGTCAGCGGTTCGGACGTTTCACCCCCGCTTGACGATTATTTGTCGGCGGTGAAAATGAACGTAGTGAACGTAAACGCCCTATTTGAAGCACTCAAAACTGAGCAAGACAAACGGTACGTGATTCTTTTGTCAAAATTGGAAGAGTTCAATAATCTTTTAGGTGCGATGGACGAAATTTTGCAGGGGCAGGAAATAACACACACAAAAATAAACGCACTAAGTAAGGGTTTGACTCCCGCCGATATTACTGCCGCAGTAAACCAAGCATTTGATAAGCAAATTAACGGGTTGATTTTGTCAGATACAAAGGGTAATGAATTAGCCATAGAATTACTTGACACAAAATGAAACTATCCCAGAATTTTAGCCTTCTCGAAATGATTGAATCACCTACCGCAAGGCGATTAAATTACACCGAACAATTCGAGCCACCATTACACGTAATAACAAATCTTACGTGCCTAATCGAAAGCGTTTTGCAGCCAATGAGAACGGCACTAAGCAAGCCTATAACGGTTACTTCGGGGTATCGTTGTGAAAGATTAAACAAGCGTGTCAGGGGGGCTAAAAACAGCCAACACGTAGGAGGCGAAGCGGCAGATATTAGGATACATGGACTAACGACAGACGAAATAGTTGACTTCGCCATTCGCTTCAATATCCCCTTTGACCAAATTATTGAAGAGTTTGGGTCATGGGTTCATATCAGTTTTAGTCAGGTGAGTAATCGAAGAGAAGCGTTACGAGCAACAAAGAACAGTTCAGGTCGAACAGTTTACACAAAATATTGAAATACATAAACCAAAGAAAACACAATGTTAATATTCGTCAGCACAGCGTTTAACTCGCTACAAACGCACCTCAAAACGGTCAGAATTGAAGAATTTGGATTTGCAATGTTGATTGCAACACTAATCAAATTCCTGACCCAAAGTTGGCAAGTAAACGCCTTACTGTTCATCGTTTTAATCTTGATTATTGCGGTCAATACGTGGAGCGGTGTACGGTTGTCGAAAAAGAAAGGACAGTACAGCTTGAGAGTTTTGAAAGAAAAACTGATAGCAAAATGTATAGGTTATTTCATTTTAATTATCACCATCAGTCTGATGGTGATAATGTTGTTTTTGGCATCCCTGCGTGACGGAACGATGATATTTCCAGAATATTATTTGAATTTACTGGTTATTCTAACCTTCGTTATGCTCGGTATTTTTGAAATCAAAAGCGTCCTCGAAAACTTGAAGGAAAGTAACACGCACGTACCCGAATTTTTGGCCAAGGTGATTGGCAAGGTTGAAGAGAAAGTAAACGATATTATCAAGTGACCTACCCCATTATCCGAGTACTTCGATACAAATACGGGGTGAGCAAAGCTGTCGCCCTAGCAACGGTTAAGGCAATCCGCAGACGATTGAATATGAAAGCGAACGAAGAGGTTACTGAATTGATGTACCTAAACCACAAAAAATGACAAGACGCAAGCAGGTTTTTCAAGAGTTCGACAGCATGACAAGCGAAGAAATTAATGAGCGGGGTTTTGCTCAGACTCTTGCTGAGAAATACGGTTACACAAATAGTTCGGCAATCCTAAAGGCGAAGGCCGAATATTTTGCAAGTAAGTCGGATGAAACGGGTAACGCAGGAATCTTAGAGGCGTTTGCAAAAATCGGACTAAAAAAAGAAACCGCCGACCACGGATGGATAAAACATAAAGAGATTTCTGCCCACTTCAAAAACCCTTATTACTCTGCCGATAATATTCAAGATGTAACTGAATCATTCGAAAAAATCTTAAAGAAATATCAGACTAAGATTTTCAAGAAAGCCCCAATAATCAAAGATTCGTTTGAAAAAATGTTAATCGTCACGACTACCGACGATCATGTAGGGATGAACCCAAACCCACACGGATTGGGTCTATTCGAGTACGAATACACGCCGCAGGTGTACAGAGATAAGTACGAAGAGGTTTGGGCAACTATCTGCAAAAAGTACGATGATAACCGAGGGGCGTTTGACGTTCTTTGCTTAGATAACTTAGGAGATGAACAAGACGGGTGGCATGGTTATACGACCCGTGGGGGGCATAAGTTGCCGCAGAACGCCACAAACTTTGAAGTTGCCGAGGTCGTCATGGATACGAAAATTGAACTATTACACAAGTGCATTGACAATGGCATTGCAAAGAAGGTAATACTTCGCAAAGTGGGTAACGATAATCATTCAGGCGATTTTGGTAAGATTGTCAATCTTGGCGTTAAAAAAGCTATTGAAGCAACTTATCAAAAAGAATTAGTTGAAGTGGACATTTTGCACAAGTTCATCGAGCAACGATTTTGGGGCAAGCACGCGTTTCTGTTAACGCATGGTAAGGATGAAAGCGATAGAAAGTTTGGATTGCCGTTCTATTTGAACGACAAATCTATTAACTATTTGAAATCTTACATTGACCACTACGGACTGAATCAAAAGTATGATAGAATCCACCTAGATAAAGGCGATTTGCATCAACTTGGGAGCGAAACGATTAAGTCACTTACGTACAACAACTTCATGAGTTTCGCCCCGGCTTCGAGTTACTGCCAACATAATTATGCAAATAATGCTCCCGCTGGTTTTACGTGGCGAATAGTTCACAAGCAAGACACACAAGAAGAAAGAGGTAACATTTATTTTGACTATAAGAAAATATGAAACTACAAGAACAGATTCAAGAGTTCAACGAATTTGCCGAAAAGCAAGCAGATATAATGTTGAAAAAGGGCAATGACTACGCCAACGAAGACCGACTAAGTAACTTCAAGTTAGTTGCTCAGATTACGGGATTAACGCCCGAACAAGTGATAATGGTTTTCATCGCAACAAAAACGGTGCGGTTGGGCAACCTAATTGCAAGCGGGAAGGCTCCAAATAATGAGTCAATCGAGGATAATTTACTCGATTCGTCAAATTACAATCAACTACTTAACATGATTCGCAATGATAAAACTACTAAGTAATCTCTCTCGAATAACAAGTTTTGGTCGAACCTTAATCGGGTTGGCTGTGGCTGTTGCTGTGTTCTTCTTCCTACGTAGCGTATTGATAGATTGGCACTATAATAAGTACGTGAATCCCGTTGTTGTTGTGAAGGTGGAACAAGCCACTAAGCCGCTGATTATTTCGATTGATAGTCTTACAACCGCCGCAATCGAGTCGGGCCAAAACTTGACAATTGCAACGGGTCAGATAAGCGAATTGCAATTGATTATTCAGACCATCAACGGGCAAAAAAAAACCACCGAAAGCAAGTTGCAATCGGCGGTCCAACAGAACAAAAGATTAGTAGATATGGATAAGGTTGATTTGTTGATAATCAGAAAAAAAATATTCAAAGACGATTCAACTTTTGTGAATTGGTGGGAGCGGTGAGGCCATTCGTGCCTCACGACGCATAGCCTGCCGCATTCCAAAGTATTTTGATTCTTATGTTACTTTAAACGTTTAAGGTAACATATAATCTTTATTATGTTACTTTCATTACTTCTGTAAGGTGCTAATTTGTTTTACGTTTATTTAATTCGTTTCGTAATTCAGTTAGCTTCTTTTTTTCAGCGTAGTACCATACCATCATTTTGCCCTTTTTACAACGTATCATTTCGTCATAGCATTTATTATACTTTTCTCTTAAATCGCTTAAACTAATCATAGTAAGGGGTATATTTAATTGCTGTTTATTGTAATTATCTACTACCCTTTTTGCTTCTTTATATTCTTTTTCGCTTATCATAATTTCTGAATTTTTAATCATATTTGTTATTTCGTGAATTGGGGGGAGCGTTGGTTTTCAACTAACCATACCCGAAGCGTTATGGGTAATGCTAAACCAATAGCTTTTTTAGAGACTGAGAAATCATTCTTAACTGTCTCCATTTTATATCGCTTTTTATAGCTTCTTCTAATTGGTTTTCTTCTTTATATTCTCTAAAGTGTTTTAGTAATTGTTCACATCTTGCATCAATTTTACCTATTTCACTTTCTAATCTTTCTCTTAATGTTTGTTTCATTTTGTATTTGATTTAATCCGTTTCGTACCTCAAACGGCACATATTCATATTCGTTAGAACGCATCTAGCCAGTCAAAAAACCCCGCCACTTGCAGAACTACGCCTCCAATCAGGAGGAGCATAAACACCAGAAATGACAAAAATGCCAAGTGTTGCAGGTCAGTTGCGGTATCGTAAAACTCTTCTTCTCCGTTTTCGTTTTTCATTTTATTTCGGTTATTGTGATTCTGTCAAAACTTCTATATGCCGCAGGAAAGACTTTTACAATTTCTCCCGTCCATTCATCCGTGATTTCTTCACGCCCCTTCTGACTCCGTAGGTGACTTTCTCTGTTCTTTACTTGCTGTACAAGTCCATCAAGGAGCGGGTCCCCGCAGCCTTTGTAGTCCCATCGCCCACCACCACCGACGGATATTTTGAACCCGTTGCGTTCGGTTTCTTTTTCGAGTTCTGACGGTGCAGCATCTTTCAAAACAGACGAGTAAAAATCTATGTAAGTTGATAGCTTCTTGATGTCAATTAATAAGTCAGCAACGTTCTCTTTACTAACGTCATGCTCTGCGGTTGAGAAAGCAAGCTCCCTGATTTCACTCAGAGAACTTGCTAATATGCGTTTAATATCCATCATCAAAAGGGTAAAGCGTCGTCAGAAGAAGCCATTTCTTTTTCAACCCTCAAAGAAGATTCACGCTCAGAATCATTGCCGCCGTTCTCTGCATATTTCTTAACGATTGCATACGCTTCGTCTGCCAGACCCGCACTTACAGCTGATAGCGATGTTGCCATTTTGAACGTAGGAACGGTATAGTCTATACGTCCTTTCTTTGCATCAATAAAACTATCTACTGTTACCCATTCATCCGCGAGGCGGTTTCGGTTATCATTAGTAAACTCAAACCACGCACTTACACACGCACCTTTGAGTGAAATATTAACAACTGTTCCCTTTTCGGTCATAACATAGATGGATTTGTAATACTTACCACCTGCCGTATCTACTACTTGCTTGATGTCGCTCCAGAGTCCGGTTGCTATCTTGCCCCCTTTGTACGACTTTACGATTAACTGCTCTTTGCTCATGAACGTTATTTCGTTCGCGTAAATGCCGCTGTTCGATAATTCGTGATACCCCTTAACGGTTGAAAACTCTTTGAGTACCACAAATTTGAAGGGTAGTGGAACGATTGCGTCTTCTTTTTTTGCCTTATCGTAAAATACGAATGCTTTCTTTTCTGATTTCCACTCTAAAGAAGCGGTTGCGGGGTTTGAACCAACGCTTGATTTAAATTCGTCTGCTCTTGACATTTGTTCTATTTGTTTATTAATTGAAAATTATTTGATTAACAAAAGCACCAGAACGCGATTAACGCGAAGCCGTAGCACATTGCTATTATGTATGTTTTTAGGTTTTTCATGAGCAACAGCAGGTTGAGCAGTTGTTGCACTTCTTTTTCGCTTGAACAAAGGGCATTATCAAGGCCCGTAGAATCACTTGCTCTGAGTCGTTCAATTCAATCGCCATGAACGATTGCCCTCCGAAAACTTCGCGGCGTATCTCAGCCCCTCCGTTAGCTATCCACACTTCAAATTGGTAGCCAAGAACGGTTAATATTACCGTCTGCTTATCATCTTTGGTGAATGTGAAGTTGCCGCTCAACAGCGACTCTTTGAACGTTTGCGTAATGCCATTGATCTTGTCCTTTAGTGTTTCAATTTTATTGTTTTCTATGGCAGCAGCGGCGGCCGACTTAATGCGAGTGATTGTTTCTTCGATGTTTTCTTGTATCTTTGTCATTGTTCTGTTTTGGTTAAGCCCCGCTTGCATTGTTCTGCTCGCGGGGCGTTTTTTGTTATGCTAATTGAAGTTCTCTTGATTCTTTGCGGCGATTGTCAACCGCTTCGCCTTCGCGGTCTGGAATAGAAGACAGTTCGTTGTTCGCCTTATCCATGAAGTCAATCACGTCTTGAAAGCTATTAACGGTTTCAGGTTCTAACACCCGGTTTTCGTGGTTGATGTTGTGAAAAACGTGAACCTTATTTTTGTGAATCATAGCGATAAGGTCTAAACCGCTATGAAAGATTTCGGACTCACAAAGTGCGAGTAAATAAAGTGCTGTTCTGTTCATTGTTCTGGTGTTTGATTGTGTTACAAATATACTAATAAATACGTAACTATTACAATTATTTATGAAATAGTTTTTGAACAAAAAAAGTCACTATAATTTATTCGCTTTCAATAATTTGTCAAATCCTGCCTGAAATTTGAGTTTAGGTTGTTCATCGCAACTTCGTAAATCCATTAGGGCAAAAAACAAGCGTTGAACAGTGAAAGTAATTTTCCTCATTTCGTCAAAAGTTGACATTTCCAAATGTTCATTTGCTTTGTGTTCTTCGCTATGTATCACTTGAAAGCTAACGCCCGAACACATATCTTTTACCGCTTTCAGCACTTCCCTTTTTTCTCTTGCATCGTTCAATAGGTACGTTTCAAAATGACGGTGGATTCGTTCCGTATGTTGTTTGTATTTACGAAAATCATCAAGTGCGTGGTCGGGAAAATCGTTATACTTGGTGAGTTGTGATACCATTTTTATAATCTTGTCCGTTCCCGTTTCCATCGCTTTGCGGTTTTTGGCCTTATGCTCCATGAAAATTTTGTTTTCAATGGCGTTCTGCGTTTCTTGCAAATTCATCATTTGCCATGCGGTAGTCTTGTCGTCTGTCATTTCTTTATTTTGTTTTAAGGTCTATGTTTTTGAATACTTATTTGATTTCAGCAGGGCGAAACATAAGATAACAGCCGCTATAACGCCATTCTGCGAACGCCGGATAGCTTGGTGTTGTATGCAAGTGCTTAATCTGTGCTAAATTGAAAGTTTGTATTTCAAATACCATAATTAAATATTTTTGCCAACGCTTTTTTTAAAATAAATTAATTTTTACTTTTATAAGCCGTTTTAATTTTTCAGTCAATATATCAAGGTCGTTATAAAAAATATGTTTTATTGTTTCTCCAAAAAGTTACCTTTCAATTTAACTTTTATCTTTTTATTACAACACCCTGCATAACCATCTTCAATAGAACTTTCCATTTGTTTTTTCTCCATTTGTTTTGCCACTAATATCACCTCGAATAAGTCATTAAAAGCATCTTTATAAGATGCTTCTAATTGTTCCTCTATATATTCCACTGCTGTTTTCATAATTTAATAATTTAATAATTCATATAATAATTAATATCTTTGTGTTTTTCTTTATTTTGGTATATATTTCCAACGACTTCAAAACTTGTTGTATCTACATCTTGCATTACTTTTGTACCGTTCTTAAAGATAAAAGAACCATTATTAAAACTGCAATGCCAAAATTGCAAAACAGATGAGTGTTTCCTAAAATCTAATATTATATCTCCTTCAAAGATATATACATTTCTTGTATCTCTTAATCCAGAACATTGACTTATATCTATCTCACTATTTTGGTTGCTTATGTCCCCGTTTTTTAAAAACTTCATAGTATAAGTGTCTGTAAATTGGCGTTTTGTTTTATTCCAGAATCTAAAATTATTTTTTTCCATCGCTTAAAATATTTAATTATTTGTTTTGTTATTAATTGAAACTTTTGTGCTTTAAAGTCGCACCAGACATACAACACTAAATATAATTCATGCTAAAAAGCACGAAATTATATTATTTCCGTTAGGCACAATTAAAAAAGGGTTCGTTGCTTTCTATAAGGTTCGAGCCTTTTGTTTGCCTTATCAAAATAATCCTTATCAATTTCACAAGCGGTTAAATCAAACCCCAAGTCATCACAAGCAATAGCAATGCTTCCACTTCCTAAATGCGAATCAAATATTTTGTTGCCTTTTTCTGCATATTCATTTAGTAGGTGTCTGTAAAGTTCAACAGGCTTTTGAGTTGGGTGTATGCTTCCGCCCTTCTGTGCTATCAAACCCCTATTAAAAGTAAAAACCCTTGTTGCTTTATTAAAGCTACTGTATGCAAGCTCGCAATCACTCATACTCAAACCGTGTTGTCCTTTATCCCAAACTATCCATCCCATTGTTCCTTTATTCAAATGGGCAACAAAATAATTAGCACCCCAAACAATTTGATTTTTAGATATTCTTTCAAGTTCTCTAAAATATTCATCAGTAGGTATCGCATTATCCCACCCTTTGTTTTCGTGATGCTTCCTTTTGTGTTTAGGGTTTTTAGTAAATGTTTCTTCTTGTCCTGCCCTCGCAATACCATAGGGCGGGTCAACTATTGCCAAATCAAATTGATTATCCCTGCATTGCTTCATAAACGGCAAACAGTCAAGGTTATGTGTTTCTATGTTACTTCTGTGCATAATTCATCTTTTTTAAAAGTGCCTAACAATGTATAAAAGCCATTGAAAAAACGGCTCTTATACTAAAAGTTATTCATCGCTTTCCAATTTTGTTGTTTAGGTCTATATTTTTGAACCATTTCGGCAAGTATTTTAGCAGGGCGAAACAGCCGATAACAAGCCCTATTAGTGTTAATATTTCATTCATGCTCCTTGAATTTTTAAAAATGTGATAGATTCGATATTCTGATGTCTATTATCTTGTACGAGGTAGTACTTCGCATCAATGAAAAACGTATTTTTCACCTCTGACATACTTAACCCGTCGCACTCGTAAGATTCGCTTATGACCTCACGGTTCCCGAAATATTTAATTGAATAGGCTACTTTGTATGTTTTCATATTTCGTTTGTTAATTTTTATAAAAGGTCAACGTACTGCTGCAATGCAACCCGAACGTGATTCCTAAATCTTTCAGTAAGAAAGTCAGCCCTGAGGAGTTTTGATATAATTGGTTGTGAGTATTGCTGATTAGTGTACACGTAAAACTTATTTTATATCAAAAAATCAGTTAGTGCGGCCTGTGTTAGGTTCATATCTTTTAGTAACTTCCTTAGTTCGGGTGGTGTCATTCTGTTGAGATTAAAACGTTGAAATTTAATTTTGATAATTCATCTATTCTATATTCTTGAATCTTGCTAAGTACGCCAGTAGGCTTTTTGACCTCAATAAAAAGAACATCGTTCGGTTTTAGGCAAATCAAGTCAGGCACACCGTTTTTGTTAGCTTTGGAGATTTTCAGCACGTACCAACCTAGCTTCTCGTATCGTTTGATTATTTTGCTTTGTATTTTTTGTTCCGAAATCATTTTTGAAATGTGTTAGTGTGTAGTTCTTTTTTTTCATTACTTGATTGTATATTTTCGACTCAATACCACCTTTCGCAAACAGCCAAAAAACAGTATTTTCGGTGCGTTCTTTGGTTGTCAGTCTGTCACGACTTTGCCAATAGCTAACCGCTGAGTGGTCTATGTTATAGTACACCAAATAATCAGCCTGACGTAAGCTTATTCCTTCCCGCCCTGCTTGGATTTGCAAGGCGATATACTGAAACCCCTCCATGTTGAAGGCATCTAATTCAGTAGTCAACTTGTAGCCTAATACCTGCTTGAGGGCATCAAGTTCAGCTTTGAATTTATAAAAAATCCCCAGACGTTTTTTAGGAAAATTGTTAGCTATGTATTCAGCTTTTGTAAGGTCAAAAATGATAGCATTACCACTTTCACCGATACACGTTCCTGAAAAAACTTGTTGAATTTTGCTTTGTTGCTTCACGGCGGTATCTGCCAAGATTGTGTCAGTTTTCCCCCGATAAATACCGTGCGTTGCCAAGTCTTTTGCGATGGCATACGTGAACGGTTTCATTTGAACTTCAATCACTTTTTCTGTAACCTTCGACTTGAACCCCGCCTCTTCCTGCGTAAAATCAATTATGTACCCTTCCAGAAAGCGATTGATTTTTTGTTCATCAGCTTGGGAGTAATCACTTACATCTCCGTAGCCGAAATTCTTTTTTGTGATGTTGACGAAATCTTTTGCCCACTTATAAAACGTCTTGTAATCAGCGAATGGACTGAAATTCGACACCCAAAACTGGTGATAGAATTGACTGAAACTTTCGGGCGTTGGCGTACCGGATAGATATATTTGCGGCAAGTGGGCCCACCGCTTCTTAATCTCGACCGCTGAAACGTTCGGTTTCGGGAACGCACCGTTTCTGTGGTGTTCGTCACAAATTACTATATCAAAATTGCCTTCTACTTTGTGCAAAGATTCATAGTTAATTACCTCGATACTGAATGCGGGGGTCATTAGTGCGTAATCGTACTGCACCGAACTAATAGCTTTCTTTTTTGTAATGAATAATACCGACTTCTTCTCAAGCAACTCGCAAGTAAGAAGAGCGGTAAGGGTTTTGCCCGTTCTTACTTGCATCGCTAGATAGACCATCCCTTTCTCAATGATTTTGTAAGCTGCTCGTTCGGCGATGTCTTTTTGATATTCTCTGAATTGTAGTGTCATAATTTAAAATGGTACTTCGGTTTCTATATTTTTAATCGTGAAAAATCTACCTACGGAGTCTTTGCCCCTCTGGAGTTCGAGTTTGTGGAACCTCGCATATCCCTCTATCCAAAGCGAAAACTTCTTATTCGTTAACCACTTTTTTACGTCAGGGTATTCCTCCGAAAATCCTTCAAAACATACCTTATTGTACGTGCGTGCATTTTGAGTAAGTGGTTCGTCATTTGTCCACTCAAAAAACTCAAAAGATGTTTCCTTGATAAATTTTCGAGTATGTAGATTTTTGTAGTTAGTTTGGCTAAGTCCGTAGCTCAAAAAGTACTGCAAACATTGGATCATGAAATTGTCAAAATACAACCATTCATCGCTAGACCAATCGTCGAAAAGCATACAACCAAATTCGTCAATCGGCGAGTGGTGTGAACCAAAATAGCTACTTAGTTCAACCTCGAATTTTCGACGCTCAAACGAGCCGCCTACGCCCCCGATAGTATAGTTGGTAGTGATTAGTACTTTGGGTGATTTAGCAATGCCCAAGCGGGTTGCATCTTTGTTCTTTCGCTCAATTGTAATCCCCTCAGTAATGACCGAAAACAAACGTTCAAAATCGAAGTTCTTTTTTACATCGTCGTAGACTAAAACTTGCGTATCAATATCAACGGTCTGATAGGTAAATGACTTATCAAAGTCAAATTGCTTCCCGTCCAAAACCCCCACCTTTTTTACCTTTGTTAGCCCCTGAACAATTAAGCCCTTGCCGCTGCCGCCGTTTGGATTTTCACTAATTACCTCGTCGTTGAAAACAATAGCTTTGTTGTCAGCACTGGTCTTAAAAGAATGCATCAGATAACCCAATACTGATTTAATCGACTCGTAACGCTCTTTTTCTTTATTCGCTACTAAGAATATGAACTTTCGATACATACCATTTTTGTAGTCTGCTAATTCAAAAGGGCGGTCAATTATTTGCTTCTCCCAAACGTAGCCGTCTAAGTCAATGTACTCGATTCGTTTGACGGTTTTCTTAGATATTTCGAGGACACAATTTTGATAGTACAGATAACAAAATTCCTGCGTGTCAGATTTTAGGTTCAAATCAACATTATCCAAGAAACTTAGGTAGTCACCTTTGAAGTATTTCGTTGCCCCCGCCATTAATTCGTAAGGCTGAAAACCGATATTATCGCGGGTGTGCAGGTCGTTCAAAACAAAGTCTTTAATCTGCTCTTCTTTGAGAATTGAAACTTTATTTTCGACAATTTTTACAAATACAAAAGATGTTTCATTGGGGTAATACTTGAATATCTGATTCGATTGCAAGTAAGCTTTGAATTTGTGATGCACAAGATGGTATCTTCCGTTCTTGTCGATACTCCAAAATTCATCAACACTGAGAGTATCTTTGATTTCTTCAATAGCATCGTCAATACCTTCGATGTTTTTATATTTGCGACTGATTTGGCGGGAGTTTTTGCCATTCACAATATCTTTTTGAATGCGTTCCCGAATGGTCTTGTTCTCGAATTGTTTCGTATTGTGGTCAGCTTCGCGAGAATAAGCAGATTTGACAATTGTATCCACTTCACTTCGAGTAAACGTTCCACTCACGAACTGTGCAAAAAACTCATCGGCATCGGCCTTTGGAATACCAAATTCATTGAACGCAAATGCCAACTTAATAAGGTTGTCGTTTCGTTTTCCCGGAACAAAACCAAATTTACGCTCCCACCACTTACGCAGATTTTCGATAATCGCGTAATGAGAAGTTTCGGGAATAATTACTTCGATAGTACCTAAATCTTGCAATTCAGGTTCTGGAAGGTTATCAAACAACTTCGATTCGTAATTCACGTAAATGTCTGGGTCGCTGCTTTCAAAACAAACCCGTGAAACGTCTGAGGTACTGATGTCAAAATAAGGCGAATTGTAATAGTCTTTCAATCCGTCAAAAAAACGTTTGTGTGTGTTAGTATCAGCCGGGATGCGAACGATGCACTTGAAGCCATTACCGGAGGGTGAAGAAAATAATAACATCGTGTGTTGGTCTGCTTCAAGCGAATCGCGTACAGCTTTCAACTCTTCGTTATTAGGTATCTTATCGAAGTCCAGACAGATTAATCCGCTGTGAACTTTCAACCCCGAAGCCGATCTATTTTTGAACGTTCCGCTAAAGCAAATAGACGGGAGCATCTTTTTTAGATTGTTTCGCTTCTCCTTATCCTGCTCTTTTCTTATCTGCTCAATTGCAATATGACTGTGACCGCTCCGGATTCGCTCAACTGCCGTTGCCACATGACGGTCAAACCCCGCCGAAGTAGCCAATATATTTTTGAAAATGGTAATATTCATAAAAAAGACGTTTGAATGACGAATAAATGACGGTTGACCGTCTGACCGTCATGTTGTTAAAAACCTTGTTATTAGCGAGTTATGAAGGAAAAAGCCTAATGACGGTCAACCCCTCCCTTATTCGCAGTTATTTTTTTTTGTTTTATCTTTTGTGTTTTATTTTCTCTGTAACCCTAAATAGACCGTCTTACCGTCCTTTTACAAGAAAATAGATATATAACTAACTAATAATAAGTAAGTTACAACCACGACGGTCTAAAGCCTTGACCGTCATACTACCGTCATGTAACCGTCACCTCGGTTATTACTAATTTTGTACTTGTTACTAATTCTACGTATTCCCGAAGAGATTCAATCGCCCTATCTGTAGGATACCTATTCCCGCTGCACATAGCATTAATGCTGTTGCTAGAAATTCCCGCACCGTGAATCTTAGCAACATCGACAGCCCAGCCATACGAAGTGGGTAGTTTATCCCTCAACGCTCTCATTAACTCCCTCTTTTGGTTTGCATCACCACGTCCTGCCATAATTGTGTATTTATTTGTAATAATTTGTTAATGCCAAAGTTACGTAAAAAATACGCAACGGTTACAATAAAATACACAATAAAATATGAAAAATTACGGAGAAAGGGCACAAGGCCTTTGAAAATGGATCTGGATTGTAACATTAAAGGGGCTGTCGGTCCTAACGGCAGTACTTTTTTTGTGCCAAATGAAAATAAACTTGATAATTGTTTGCAAGTATCAAGATGTTTCGTATATTGTAATCAACGAATGGTTGAAGGCGGGGATTACGAATCAGAGTACTTATGAACGTGTTGTAAGCTGTTATTTAAAAATAATAAAATATGAAATACATAAATTTTAATGACGATAAACTTCCGATTGGTAAAAGAAAACAAGCCTACGTAAAATGGGCAACAAGTCAAGGGACAGATATTGTTTCAGCTAAAAGACAAGCCAACAAAAAGTTTGGATTTGAAAAAAAATCAGGAATTTTTGCTATTGTAAAAGATGTGAGCGGTAGAAGAGAGCAAAGGTCGTTTACTGGAAGTCAGGAAATATTTGCAGGCTAT
>Ga0075119_1000557_pt1 | contig 19627 bp, 28 predicted proteins | sample AntAceMetag02UK9_FD_69791 | JGI IMG/M metagenome (GOLD analysis project Ga0075119, IMG submission 69791) | Saline lake microbial communities from Ace Lake, Antarctica - Antarctic Ace Lake Metagenome 02UK9 | ecosystem: Environmental > Aquatic > Non-marine Saline and Alkaline > Saline | place... | reverse complement strand
TGATCCAACAAAGTTGATGCTGTTAGGTTGGACATGGAGTCTTACACTTGGCTCATTCTTTTTATTGGTATAAGGCTGAGGCACTCCTAGATCTCCTATAATACAGATCTTACCACCTTTTTTAAGATAGGGTAACATCCCTGCAAAGATAGGTATCCTCTCTTCCCAAATGGTGATTTCAAACCATGTGACTACATCTTTTTTAACTGAGACAGCTAGGGGAAAAGAAACTACCTTCTTTCCGCTTCCTGTAAACTTCTCTACAGGATCGCTTCCAAGATTACCTATTAGTGTGACTTTTTGCATTATATCTCCTTTACTACTGGTATTAGGTTAATATTTAGGAAATTGCACATTTTAAACAAGGATTGTAAAGTAGAATTGTAGTCAGTTTGCAAAACTTTTTGCATCTGAGACTTTCCCATTGAAAGACATTTTAATATATGTGCTTTGGTATATTTATTCTCTTCGATCTGTTTTAGCATAAGTTTAGATAAGGTCTTTTTAAAATCTTCGAAAAGGATATCTTCAGTAGCATTGTTAATGTTTTTTCCTCTCCGAAGATTTATAAGATCTGTTTGACGGCTTACGCAAATGACAGGGTTGTAGGTTGCCCATTTCCACTCTTGCATAGCCACTTTAAATAGCTTATTCAAAACCAATACATATTTTCGTCTAGTTTCAGGACTTAAAAACTCTCCACCTTTTTTCCTAGAACGTATTTTGTAGAGCAAAAATGAAACGATTTCGATTTCTTCACCAGTAATGTCATTAGCAATTCTATTACCGAAATGTTCTTTCCAAAAAAGGAATGTTCTTCGGTCGGTTTCTTGTGTTTTACTTGTGCTATGGGGTAGAACTTCTTCTATGTATCTTTCTATCCACATTGAAAGAGTAAGTCTAACTTCTTGTTTAGTGTTATTTCTTAGTGAGTCTTCGGTAGCAAGAGCCCAAGCTTTTGCCTCATCTTCTGTATCAAATGTACTTCTCATATTTGGGTAGTCTTTAAGACGGACTTCTACATAATATCGAACTTTCCCAGATTGCGATAACGCTTTTCTTATACTTGCCATTTTCCCCTAACGGTTAATTAAATTTAGTTGCTATTAGTGTATTTGCCCCATGCTCTGTGAGTTTCTTAGAGTAGGAGATATTGTTATCATCTAAAATCTTCTTTTGAAATGTGGTTGCCATTCTCTTATATATATCTTTAGGAATAATATAGATTTCTTCCTCTACCACTTCATGATCACCTTCAATAAGTTCTGCCTTATGTCTTTTTCCACCTGCCGAAATAGTTTCTCCATTGCTCATTTTAAAATTACTATTACCACATTCTAAAATAGACTCCAAAGAGCATATGTCAAATAAGTTATCAGTAAATTCTATTGCTAAACATTCAACTTTTCCAGGAAATATTCTAAGACCTCTTCCTATCATCTGTATGTATAATCCTTTGCTAAATGTGGGGCGGCACAAAAGTATACATTCTATAGACGGCTCATCAAAACCCTCTGTTAGTATTTGACAGTTGGTTAATACGGAAATCTCCCCACCTTTAAACTCTTTTAGTCTTTTTTTTCGTTCCGATAAACTCAAATTACCATGTATAGACTTGCTGGAAATGCCCTGATCTCTGAAAGTTTTTGACAACTCTTCGCAATGTTCAATATTAGCACAAAAAGCAATCGTCTTTTTACCCCGAGCCTTATTCTTATAACAAGTGACAATCAAATCATTTCTGTCTTTACAGTCTATAACAGCAGCTAGAGATTTACTTTGAAAGTCACCTTTACTTCTTCTAATTCCTGTGAGAACAGTATTTGTTTTAAACCTATACCCTCTTATATCACATAGATAGCCCTGATCAATAAGATCTAGAATAGTCACAGCCTTGTCAGGAAAACCAAATATTTCAAAAATTGATTGCTCATCTTTTCGAAAAGGCGTTGCTGTTGCTCCTAGAAGATAAGCATCCTTTGCAGTACTAGAGATCAACTTACGATAAGATTTACTAGCAGACCTATGCGCTTCATCAATAATAAGAAAATCAATGTCCGCCCAGCTTCTTCTACAAGCCTTTTGTATTGTGCAAACTGTTACGCTTTTTCTTAGGTGGGGAGAGTTTTTGTATATAGTCTCTTCCAACTGCGTAATAAGCTCTTTTGTATGAGCTACTACAAGTGTCTTAAGGTTCATCCTGTCAATGATAAAAGACATGATCTGTGTCTTTCCACCTCCGGTAGGAAGAACCATTAGACATTTATTTCTAGTATGCAAAGATAAAATACATTCATCTAAAACATCAGATTGATATTCTCTGAGTTTCACCATGTATTAGTCCTCTTTAGCGCGTTTGATTTCACGAATACGATTTATACATTTAGTATAATGCTTTGCATCAAGATCAGACAGCTTACCAATTTGAAATCCTTTTAGTATTCCCTCTAGAAGTTCTTCATACTTATCTAATTCTTGACTTAGCACCTGTAGTTGAGCTTTGCTAATCTTTCCAGAGTCATTTCTAACGACAGTTCCTGTTCTAGGTGTCTCCATTGCTTTTTCTCCGTCATCATCCTCGTCGGAGGCAACTACCCCTGCAATCGATGCGTAGTTATATCTTCGCAAATACGTAATATATGACCCAATAGTCTGTATGTCTGTCTTGGCGGGCGTTATAGGCATCATTGACTCCATCCATTCCCCGGAGCTATGAGACAACCTAGTATACAGCTGTAGTATACCCTTATCATCTGGAAGAACACGTTGAATAACACATAATCCATTTTTAGAAAGACTAGGTCTTGAAGCCTTAACAATCGTAGCTAGATCGCTATAGCGGCTTTTAAAAAAAGGATTAGTACTATCTGTCTTTGCAACTTCCATTTCCATTTGTGCTTTTGCTAATGCTTCAAAAAGCTTGCCAAGAGTATTAGACTCAAATGGTTTTTTGTTTACAGAAACATGAACAGTTGTGTTTTCTATTTTATCTTCCATTATTCTCTCTCCTTTTTGGATAAATCTAATGCTAGCTCAAATAAAGGGCCTTTAACTTTAGTCAATTTAGGTTCAGTAGTAGGAAGCGTGATCTCTAAAACAGCGTAAAGTTCTTCAACAGCTTCTTCAAGACCAGATATGCTGCCTGTACAGTATACATGGTGACCAATTGCCTCTGCCCATTCACGGCAAAGAGCAAGTTCTGCTTTCAATGTTCCTACTTCTACTCCGTCATCAAAGCAGTCATCTTCTTCTCTATATTCCCAACCCATATCTAACTCCTTGCCTTTATTGTTTTCATTTTCTATACTATATCATAAGATATGAATAATACGCAAGAAAATAAACAAGGTACAAACATGGAAGACGTTAAAAACTACATAAAAGAAAAGAAAATCCCCTTAAAATACTTTGTTGAAAAGATGGGATATACTAAAGAGCATATATCGGGAGTGATCTGTGGCAGGCTTAATCCTAGCGACCCTTTTATAAAGCTTTTTAGAGCATCTTTAGAAAACATGGTCTCAGAGGATCTAAAGAAGATCCAACACATTGACATGATCATAAAGAACCCTGTTGCTTGGCAATAGAATCATTCTAATCAAATTTTTTACCCTAGGAGAAAATATGGAATACTTAATTTTACTTTTTGCAGTAGGTGCATTATTAATTTTCATGTACATGATGTGGAGAAGCGTAAACGAAACGCTTGAGAAAGTGATTAAAAACTTAGTCCGCGTTGAAAAAGAAATAATTCAGCTAGATATAAAGTGGTTTGCTTCTTTTAATGCTATGAAGTGTGAAGCAGAGTCTATAAAGACAGAAATAAAGGTCTTAAAGAAAGAGCCTATCTCCAAACCTAAGCCAAAGACTAGGAAAAGAACTAAAAAATAATCTTAAAGACCTCTGAGATTACTAAGAAGTCTTTTTCTCTTCTTCTTTTTTAAGTGTGTTCACAGTGTCTATTACAGCAGCTTCTATACAAGCAAACCCTGTTTGGGAACTAGGAGCACACTTAAGCATTACTCTTGCTCCTAGGCGGATTAAAACAGCACCAACAAGAGCAGGGTGATTATCCTGTTGCTTCTCTAAGAACTTTGCAAGATCTTCTGTGAGCTTTTGGGCATCAGAGTTAGGGTAATCTTTTTTGTAGATCTCTGTCATGTTTCCTCATATGAAATAGAAGGTTAGTAAGGAATAAAAAAAGCCTCTAAGAATTAACCTAGAGACTTTAGACTTTGAGGTTAATCTAAGTCTGTAATAAACTATATAAAAAGTGGACCTTTCAAATCACTTAAGACATTTAAGGCATTTAGTTAAAAAAGTCATTTAGTTAAAAAAGACAATTAGTTAAAAAACTTTAAAATAAGGAATATAGTTATATGATTCATTATAATACATCCCGCCAATTAACAACAACCAAAGACATTAGTTTCTTAAATCTTAATGCCTTAGGCCCATTTGTTGCTACCGTTTATGCACAAGTCAAACCCAGCGCAAATTGCCTACAAGGGCTGTATAACAATTCTTACCCGGATCCTTCCCCGTGCATAAAAAAGGAAACACACTCACACTTATGTATCAAGATTAGATATGAGAGTTTTGTGAAAACTAACCATTCAACGATAAAGGACAATCTTATGAAAACTTACCTATTACCATTAAAAAGGGCAATCTTATGAAAACTAACCTATTACCATTAAAAAGGATAATCTTATGAAAGATGATACCCTCAAGCCTATTAAAACGCAAACACCAGAAAATACTTTAAACTCTGGAGGTGCAGCATGACTAATAAAAACCACTCTTCTTTACACCATACTTTTGACATACATTTAGCCGAAAAATACGGTATTCATGAAGCAATAATAATTCATCATTTCCAGCATTGGGTTCAGATTAATATGAGATTAAAAAGAACTCAACACGAAGGGAAAACGTGGACTTATCAGACATTGGATGAAATTGCCGCTCACTTCCCTTATTTCTCTAAATCTGAGGTGTTCGAAATAATAGAAAAACTTTGTAGGGGAAAGGGAAGAAGAAGCAAAAAGAAAGGGTTAGACTTTGAGCCAGTCCTTTTAAAAGGCAACTTTAACAAGCATCAATACGATAAAACAAATTGGTATGCATTTGTAAATGAAGAAATGTTTACCGTATTGGCTCAAGCCAAAATGGTAAGTGGCTCAAGCCAAAATGGTGATCAGCTCAAGCCAATACCTATACCAGATACTATAACAGATACTATAACAGATCCTCCTCTTACTCCTCCGTCGACGAAAAGGAATGAGGATACTATTTATCCAAAAAGAAAAAAGACTAAGGCTTTAGTTTATGAAGAAGTCCTTGATAAATGGAGCAATGAGAACAGACCTAAGCAAGTTGTAGAGCAAGTAATAGAAAGCTATCTTAAGCGAAGAGCTGGGGAGCCTATACGATGCATAGAGGTTTGGATGGAAAAGGTGTATGAGCAGAAGAAGCTTGATTGTGCTTCTAAGCAAAAAGATGAACTGATTGACCAAAGAATACGATATGTAAAAAATAACTATAGAAACTACCATTTAGAAAAGAATAGAGTGTATGTAACCTCAGGAAGTATACAAACTGACTTCTGCTTGTTTAAAGAGAGCCCTCTGTGGGAGAAGTTAAATCTTGATAGAGAAAGATATGATGATTGTAAAAATATAATGGGGAATAAGGAGAGATGAATCTTAAAATTGCTCCGCCTGATCTAGATTATAGGTATTTCCGTATGTATTCTTGTTGGGTAAGAGATCTAGGATTTGGTCTTGCCTGCATATACGGACTTCTGTTCTTCATGTCTAAAGTACATGGGTTTTGTTATGCATCTGACAAATATTTGGCCTCAGAGATGGGTGTCTCAAAAGATGTGATTAGAAAATCCTTAAGAGACTTAGTTGAACATGGGTATATATTTAGAAACACATATCCTATAAACCGTGGAGCTATAAGGCAGATTGTAATTTGGGAATTGGCTACTGACTATTGGAAAAATCATATGAGTAAGCCTCAAATACCAAAACATGTGAAAGAGAAATTTATAAAGTTCTATAAGGCTCAGCCTAGGCTATTTGAAACAAGAGAGAATAAAAAGTATGAGCTCCCACCCTTAAAAATAACCACAAGGAAATTTACACGTGATAGAATACGTAATACCAGGGAAACCAGTGACTTGGATGAGGGCTAGACGTAGGGGAAACATGTATTTCGATATACAAGTAAAAGATAAACAGAGGATGAGAAAATATGTTCAGGAGTCCACTATACACCCTATAGACATCTCTATTCCCGTAAGTGTGCAAATAGAGTGTCATATGCCCATTCCTAAGAGTTGGAGCTCTAAGCGCAAACTAAACGCTGTTTCTAAACCTCACGTTTCTAGACCTGATCTAGATAACATTTTAAAGTTTATTGGGGATGCTTTGAATGGAGTGCTTTGGCAGGATGATTGCCTTATTTATCGTTTTGTTATATCTAAGTTTTATGCTGAGGATCCTAAAACTGTGATAAGGATTTTTACTGATGAAGAGATACCCATTCCTTCTTGTGCTCCCATACTCTGATTACTTAGTATATTTCAACAGCTTTGAGGAGTTTTTAGACATGATAGATGAACCTTTTTCACCTAGCTACGATGTGCCCCCTCCTGACTTTAATGAATTTATGCTGTTTGATATGAGATAAACAACTACAAGGAAAAAATGAAGACTCTAATCGTATACACAAGAGACTCCTACTACAAATATGAAGAGCTATACTCTAAGCATATCTTCGAGGTTAAAGAACTGCGTGTGCTGTATGTATACACCCTTAGCAAGATTACTGGTGAAGAGGTTCTAGTCGCATGCTTCAACACTTGGGACTACTTCATCATTGAAGAAGAATACTAACAAACAAAAAGGATAAAATATGTTGATACGGTTTATTGACCAAGACGGCACAGAAGAGATTATTAGTGTTGATTCTATTAAAAGAATTACCGCTTGGACAGATCCAGACCCAGGACACGAAGCGAAGAAACAGCTACCAAAAAAATATGTGCATATCCACTTCAATAAAGGAAAATATTACGATGAAGTAATGTATGAAATTAGGGAGTGTGATTGGCGGGACCTGTGGAATGCTATTGAGAAAAAAGGTAATGAAGTATGGGGTGTAACCTTTCATGTTACCGACACTAGAGTAAGACATGATAGAGAGACACAGGTAGCGAAGGATTGGTACGATGCAATAGAAGATATGAAGATTGTAAAAAAAGATGAGTTTATTGTAAAAAAAGAGAAAAAGAAAGATGGAAAAGGGATTACATTAAGAAGATATCAAGCATTAGATAGTTAACATTCGATTCTGTAAACTTACCCCCCTCCCCTCTCCATTTTTAACAGGTGATATTGCTCGATGTGGTAAGAGGGGAGTAAGGTATTTGTTTTATTTATTTTTAGTCCCATTATAGCAAATGAAAATTTCTTGCTCCTTTTGAGCCGATAAATGAGACAATGGAGAATGTTTAAGTTCCAAATGATACAAAGGGTTTTTTAAACCCCCTGGGAAAACTACACTACGACTGCCACCGTGGAACTGTCCACTAAGCATAAGAGTTATAAAGTCCCGAACTTGCTCATGTGTGACGCCCCCTTCCCAACGCACATCTACGCTTTCCTCAAATCCTGTCACTAGAAATTGTTGGAGGGGGTATGTCTCTTTTAAGAGTTTTTCAACCTCAATACTTACTTTTGTTGTCATGTTATTTGCTCCTATGGGGTGTTATTTCTGTCTTGTTTTAATCTTATACTGAGTATATGATATAAGAGACATTAACACAACATAAAATATACGGGGTACATGAAAAACATTAAAAGCTTCTTAAAAGGACATAAGATAAAGCTTCAAGATCTCGCAGAAATGACGGGATACTCGCAATGCTATATATCCATGATCGCTAACGGTAAGCGGATCGTCTCTAAACATTGTTATAAGATCATTTTGAATGAAATTGTAAAGGCTTTGCCTGACGTAGACATTGAAGATATTAAAAAGGCGATGGAGTAATCTAATGCTTTAAAATACTCTTTATCCTACAGTAAAATAAAGAGTGACTACTATGAGAATGAGACAATACAATGCTTCTCCAGAATATATAGATGATCTTTGCGAGGCGTTGCTTGAGTGGGTAAAAGATGATGACGCTCTGATTATACCTCAGTTTATATCTAAAACTAAAATTGGATATCCGTTCTTAAAGTTTTTCATTCACCATTGCGACAAGGTTTGTAATACATTCGACATAGTAAAGTCGACTCTTTGCACTAGATGGCTCAAACTTGCCATGGAAATTCCAGACTTACCCGCTCACCGTGCTAAGGTGGTGCTACGTTATATGCATCTTTATGATTCTTTCGGTATAGATATTGAACAGATGTCAAAACAGCAGATCGAAGAGTCAAAGGTTCTGGCAGAAATGAAATACAAACTGGAAGAATATGGAAAAGCTGAACTTACAGAGCCGACTAAAACCCTCTACAAGCACAACGTTGACAAACGTAGAAGTTGAGCATCGCCTTAATGACTTTGTGCCCAGATCCTATCAGATTCCAGTACTTAAAGCCTTAGAAAGTGGCTTTAAAAGAGTTCTAGCTGTACTCCCTCGACGCGCGGGAAAGGATATCACTGCTCTCAACTATGTCATTCGTAAGATGTGGGAATGTCCAGGGGTCTACTACTACATATTTCCTACATACTCTCAAGCTAAGAAGGTAATTTGGGATTCAATGACCAATGATGGTAAGAGAATTTTAGACTACTTTCCTGAAGAACTTATTATTCAAAAAAACTCCCAAGAAATGAAAATTAGGATGAAGGCTAAAGATGGTTTTGAATCTCTGTTCCAACTGGTTGGATCTGACAACTATGATAGCCTTATGGGGACTAATCCTCGTGGGATCGTATTTAGTGAGTACGCGCTACAAGACCCTAGGGCGTTTCAGTATATACGTCCTATCCTTACTGCTAATGGCGGGTGGGCTTTGTTTATATCTACTCCTAGGGGGAAGAATCATCTGTGGCAACTAGCTGAGCTTGCTAGAAAGTCTCCTGACTGGTTCTACATTAAGCTATCTGTAGAGGATACGAAGCACATTCCAATAGAAGAGATAGACAAGGAGAGGCGAGATGGTCTTATGTCTGAAGATATGATTCAGCAAGAGTACTATACTTCGTTTGAAATGGGGGTCGAAGGTTCGTACTACTCTAGATATATGGATACGATGAGAAGAGAGCAGAGAATTGGAATGGTGTCTTGGGAGAATGGATTTAAGGTACATACTGCATGGGATATTGGAGTGCGTGACTCTACGACCATTATCTTCTTTCAGACAATAGGACAGACAGTAAACATAATTGACTGCTATGAGAACTCTAAGGAGGGCCTAGAGCACTATGCTGGAGTGATAGCTGCTAAGCCTTACCTGTACGGCACTCATATTGCTCCTCATGATATTCGTGTGAAAGAGTGGGGATCCGGCATAACACGCTTTGAAAAAGCTCGTCAGCTAGGAATTAAATTCACTATTGCTGATCAGTATGAGATCCCCGATGGTATAGAAGCATGCCGTAGTTTATTTAGCAAGCTGTGGATAGATGAAAAAAATTGTTCAGATCTTATTAAATCTTTAGAAAACTACCGTCAAGAATATGATATAAAACGTAAAGTTTATAAGCCGAGACCCCTTCATGACTGGTCATCCCACTTCTCTGATGCATTCAGGTACTTGGCTATCAGCTTACCTAAGACTAGAGACGGTCTATCTAAGGAAGAGCTAGAAAATAGATACCAACGTGCGATGCATGGGACTGGGAATAACCTTCCTGCTTTCTTTCAGGATGGAGGAGTGAGAGGCCAAATGTAAAAATATAGTTGTTAAAAATTGGAAACGCTGTAACATTGAATTTGAAACTAAAGCCCCTCAAAGATTACGGTGTTCTCATATCTGAAAATGCAACATATAGGCGGCAAAAGGAGTAGTATTAATGCCCATTTTCCCGAACCCAGGTTCTAATAGTTTTTACTCTGAGACAAGTGATGAAGACAAAACCTTGAAAGAAAGAATGGAGCATACATACGCCCAATCTATTACTATCAATCAAAGCTTTTGGGTAGAGGCTGACATTGATACTAGGTTTAAAGCTGGGGATCAGACCTTATGGAATGATATCTACGGAAACATGCCTGCCTTTAGAAGAAAAGTCTTTAACTTCAACCGTATTCGTCGTGTATGCAGTATGATTACGGGTTACCAAAGACGTAATAGAAAGTCTACTGTTGTCACACCTATTGAGAACTCTGATGATGAAACTTCCTCTCAGTTTTCTAAAGCCATGATTTGGGCTATGGAGAAGGATAACACTCTCGCTACTATCTCCGAGGCCTTCGATGGGGCAGTTACTACAGGTATGAACCTTTTATCTGTTTGGATGGATTATAGATCAGACCCCATCAATGGAGATATTAAGGTAGATAATGTTTCTTATAATGGTTACTTGATTGACCCTTTTTTCAAAAAGCATGATCTATCTGACTGCAACTTTATTTGGACACGCAAGTGGCTGACTAAAACGCAGATCAAATCTTTACTGCCTGACCAGGCCCAAGACATTGATGGGATGAGCTATGATGGTAATAGAGATGGTAAGTTTCAGTATATGCCGGAGTCGTACAACTATGGCATGAAAGACCTTCTTACATATGATGAATATTGGTATAGAGCCTATAGAACTCAGAAGCTTCTTATAGACATTAAGACTGGTGAGACAATGGAGTGGAGGGGAAGCGTTGAAGACTTAGAGAGACTTTTGGAATATTCTCCTGAACTTGTTGCTGTAGATAATGAGGTGCAGACTTGTAAGCTAGGTATTGTAGTGCAGGGCCATGTGATGTATCACGGACCTAACCCTATGGGCATAGATCAATACCCTTTCGTACCTGTGCTTGGATACTATGAGCCACAGATTGCAGCTTTTGCCTGGCGCATACAGGGTGTGGTAAGGGGATTACGAGACTCCCAATATCTGTACAACAGACGCAAGGTAATTGAGCTTGACATTCTCGAGTCTCAAATAAATTCTGGATGGAAATATAAAGAGAACGCCCTTGTAAATCCTGAGGATGTTTTCCTTAATGGTCAAGGACGTGGTCTAGCTCTTAAAGAAGAATCAAATATGAGTGATGTGGAACAGATCATGGCTCCTCAGGTTCCTCCTTCTATGATTGAGCTTTCAAAACTACTTGGAGATGAGATTCAACAGATCTCAGGTGTTAATGAAGAATTGTTGGGATCTGCGGAGGACGACAAGTCCGGAATTCTCTCCATGCTCCGTCAAGGTGCAGGTCTTACAACTTTGCAGGTCCTATTTGATCAGCTCGACTTCTCACAGAAAAACCTAGGCAGAATATTCTTAGATCTGATGCAAGCTAACTTCTCTCCGGGGAAGATTGCCCGTATCACAAATGAAACTCCTACGCCGCAATTCTATAACAAGGCATTCGGTAAATACGATGCTGTTGTAGAAGAAGGCTTAAACACGTCTACTCAACGTCAAATGCAGTTTAAACAATTGCTAGGACTCAGAGAGATTGGTATTCCGGTACCAACAAATCTTCTTGTAGAGACATCTACGCTTCAAAACAAAAAAGAGCTCGTGGAAGCGATCGGTCAGCAAGAAGAACAAGCAGCCCAAATGCAGCAGATGCAAGCACAACTTGCAATGCATGAGGCGCAAGCTAAGACTAAAGACCTCACAGCACGAGCTGAGGCAAACGTGGGACTCGGTTTAGAAAGAGCATCTCGCGTTCAAGAAAATCGGGCATTAGCGATAGAAAGGTTGTCTGAATCCGAAAAAGACAGACAACTCGCCACTCTTCATTTAGTGAAAGCTATGAAGGAGCTAGATACCATGGATACTGAGGAAATTGCACGCCTAGTAGGTATTGCAGAGTCCCTAAAGTCTATGGAAACTCCAGAAAAGAGAGCTGATGCTTTAGCAGTAAATGTCCCTAATAGGGAAGAAATCGCCGTAGCGGCGCAAGGAGAAGAATAATGGTCAAGAAATACCATAGAGAAGATTCAATGGATTCTGGTTTCAGCAAAATGATTTCAGAAGACAAAAGTGCAGTAGCAAACTTACCTCAACATGTTGTGCAAAAAACTTACCCAAAACCTAAGTATTTTAATCAGTTTGAACTAGATGACACTATGCGTGGTCTAGATGACACTAGAGATTACGATGTTCGTAAACTAGATCGTCAACATTCTGACGACAAGTACTAGGTCTATTATGGCTATGCCAAGACCTAGTGGTAAAGTATTTGAGATCGCAAAAGATGTGATTCCAGGTATGCCAGACTATCTTAAACCTAAATCTAAAAGAAAAACTTCTTCTAGAAACAAGATGTCTAAGGTAGAAAATATGCAAACAAACAACATAGAAAATGGTAGGTTAAAATGAAAAGACGTGTAGAAGGTTACAACGACCGTATAGATCAGTCGTTGGGTGAAAGGAATAAAGGTCCTCATACTGAATCTATGAAAGATAGAAGAGATGAGTCTAAAGGTGAAGAGAAGAAAGAAAAAGGCCATGCGTATGCTGGTGATGAGTCTATGGACAAATCATATAAGCATCATATGGCACTTTCTCATCATAAGTATATGGCGAATCATCACCGTAAGAAAATGAATAGTAAGTAATCTTTTGCTCTCTTCTGAGTATTCCCCACCCAACTTGGAGGAGAGCTTTTATTGTCTATGAAATTACAGGAATAAAATATGAAAAAACCTAATAAGAAGGTCACTGTAGCAAAAGGTATTAAAATTACTAGAGCTAAAGAAAAGAAGATGGAAAAGAGTCCAGGCTCATCAAATACTGGCGAATACAAAAAAGTGAAACCTAAAGAGTTTTGCGGTGCTTCTGGTGGATCTAGTAAGTACTCATACCCTGTTAACACCTCAAAAAGACGTAAAGCTGCTGTTAAATTAGCTCACAATGCTCCCAATCCTGCTGGAATAAAAGCTTGTGTTAAACGTAAGTCTAAGAAAAAGTAAAAGTCCGATAAGCGAACTTTAAAGAGTTTTATCATGAAGTATGAATGCCCATCATGCAAGATGCAGTGGGATGATGATGTTCTACCTTTGGAAAGGATATCACATCCCGCCTGCATTTTCTGCGTTACAAAACACACTCAAAAAGAACTACTTAACTGGCAGATGGATCATCTCGAAAATATTTCAGCTAAGAACTTTCCTCTTGTGTTAAGACATTTTTATAGATATGTTGAAAGTAATATAAAAGAATTTAGTATTGATCGTGAAAGACAAGATTCAAAAAATAGATGCTGTTGCAAAACAGACAGCGGGAAGTGCTGCACTCCAGAAACAGAGTGAAGGACCGATGGATACGAATTCTATCGAGCTACAACAAGAGATTCATAAAGGATCTAATTCTAAGAAAACATATGAAGAAGAAATTTGGGAGACCATTGGACTAGCCCTTAAAGATCCTCTTATAAAAAGAGATTTCTTTGTTGTGGTGCTTTTTAAAAAAGAGCGGCTTCTAAAAAACATTCTTCGCCAATACTTCTTCTATAGGGGATCATGTCCTACACCTGAGTATGATCAAACGGTCTATCATGTAAGGCGATTAGACAAAAAGGTTAAACACCTTTGGACAGTGCCTGACATAGCAACCACTAAGTGGCTTCCTTGGCGTTCTACTGACATTCCCACAGACCAGCTACCTCTTGTGCAAATGATACATGACTTCCACTCAGGTAAGCTTGAGAAGCTTGCAAAAAAGATGAATGACGAGTTTATACTTGTCTAAAAAACTTTCTATAAAACATCGTAACAACACGAGCAAGTAGGGTAAAATGACTGAAGATGCAGATAATGTAGCTGTAGAAATTCAAAATGAGGCTGATGCGATCCCTCAAGAAGAATCAACAGAGGTTCAAGAGAAAGAAACAAAAGAGAGCAAATCTAAAGAAGACAACTTTAATAACCTCAGAGAGACTAAGGAACGTTTAGAGAGAGAGAATAAAGAGCTAAAAGAGTGGTCTAAGAGACATGCAGAAGAAAAAGATTCCAAAGAGAAAGAAGAAGACTACGGTATAGATGATGATGACATTGTTGAAGGCAGATATGTTAAGAAGATTCAAAAACAACTGCGTGATCTAGAAAACCGTTATGAGAAAGAAAAAGCTCAAGCCCTAGCTGAAACACTACCTGATAGACTGAAATCAAAATTCCCCGACTTTGATCAAGTGGTGACAGAAAAGAACATTGAGAAACTTAAGCATGCAGAACCTGAACTGTACGCATCTATAATTTCAGGCAACAACCTTTACAACAAGGGTGTATCAGCTTATAAAACATTAACTGCCTTAGGGATTGTAAAAGTTGATGAATATAAAGAGCAAAAAGAACAAGTTAGCAAAAACCATTCGAAACCTTTATCGGCTCAAGCTATTAGAGGCCAAGGCGCTTTGTCGGAGGCTAATATCTTTGCTAAGGGGCTAACCCCTGATCTTAAGAAACAGCTTCAACAAGAAATGCAGCAGGCTGCTAAAGGCCATTAGAATTTCTTACCTTTGTAAGCGCAGTGGGATGATAATTTCACCTATAAGTTTTTTCTCGCTGCGCTTGCTTTTCCCACACACCCCTAGCGTAGGGCAATGGTTTCCCTCCCCCATCATAACTGGCAGAGCTCTATAGGGGGATTTAAGAGCCCACTTGCCAAAGAGTTTTTAAAGCTTTAAGAGCTTTAAAACTTGGGGTTTTCCTTTAGGGGAAAAAACTAGTCCTTAAGTAATTTATTGTTAGGGCTTTGCAAAATATTGCCGTAACGCAAACCCCGTCAGGGCGTAACAACATTGAGTAGGGCAATGGTTTCCCTAAAAAAACCCGCACACTCCTTTTGTGGGTCTTGATTTAAATCACAACACAAGATTAAACGGCGGGCATCGTATGAGGAAGTTTCGCTTATCGGACTTTTTACCCCCCTAGTCAAACTTAACTGACCCCCCCAGTCAGGGCAATAAGTTCATTAGTAATATCTATTGTTGCAATTTTCTTTGTGTGTAATCCATCGGCAGTTCTTTTTTGAGTAGTCCCCGTTATTGTCTATTCTGTCTAATGTGAGTCCCTCTGGAACTTCTCCCATGTCTTCTAGGAACTTTACAAAGGATCTCCATTCATCACATACTTTAATTCCTCTGCCGCCGTATCTATAGTAGTGTGTTGCATTAGGATTAGTGCATCTGTAAATCATCGAAGCCCAAGTTTTATAAATAGGATCACGATGCCTTCCATGTATAGTATTAGTGATAGATGCCTGTTTGTCTCCGCAGGATTTACATTGCTTTCCTTTTTGTCTTGATCTACGAAGATCCGATCCATAATGAGTACCTAGAGATCCACACTCACATTGGGTCTGGTATCTATGTAGCCTGTTCTTAGTCTCAATCCATTTTAGTACAGTCCAAGATCCAAACTTTTTGCCTATCATTCCACTAGGATTGTCTCTTTCCTCATACATGCAGGGCATGCATTGTGTTGATCTTTTCGCTCTTAATGTAACTCCAGATATAACACCTATGTTGCCACATTCACACTTGCACTCATAGTGTTTGCCTGGTTTGTCTATTTGTATAAAATTTAAAACGGTCCATTTACCAAATCTCTTGCCTTCCATAAAAATTCCTTTATATATAATTAAAATTCTGATTACATGTAATCAGCGTAAAGAAGTATTCGCTAACTTCACCCTTCAGCGTACGGAGCCTCGCTAGCTCGCCTCCCGACGTATTTCTAGTTTCGTCAGCTATAATACTGATTACAAACATTATTCACAAAATATTATTGAGGAAAGTCGTATGACAACAACAACATCCGTGTTGGCAGCGCCGGTTCAGCAAAGTTTTAGTTACAAATTGCTTTCGGTACCTGTACCTAACATGATTCACAACATCCCAGCTATGCTTAAGCAAATGCCCCGTAATGGTGGTACTACCTTAAGAATGCGAAGATACAACCCGCTGAACACAGCTACTGTGCCACTGGGTAATACAGGAGTAACACCTCCACCACAACAGCTTACTGCAGTCAACATTGACGCGGAAATGGATTTCTACGGAACGTATATTATCCTGAATGAGCAAGTAACTCTACAAAACCAAGATCCTGTGCTTAACGAAGCTGCACAACGTCTTGGGGTTTCACTAAGACAAACAGAAGATGAACTAACACGCAACATGCTTGCGGGTACGGCTTCATTTATTAACTGTGTTGGCGGAACTAATGGTGACAACCCTACAGAAATGACTCGTTCAGATGTAGATGAAATCATCAAAACACTTGCAGACAACAATGCATACACTATTTCCGACAATATTATTGGTGAAGATCGATTCGGCACTGCGCCTGTTCGTGACGCTTATTTTGCGCTAGGGAGCACAAAATTAATTGGAGATTTGGAGAATGTACAAGGCTTTATTGCCAAGGCTCAATACCCGTCACCAATGCATGCATTAAGAGAGGAATGGGGTTCAATCTCTAATTTGAGATACCTAATTTCATCTATCGGTTCTGTATCAGTAGGCGCTTCAAACCTTGGAGCGAACGTATATAACGTTTTCTGCGTGGGTATGGAAGCATACGCTGTTGTTGAGCAAGATGGTTATAGCGCACAGTTTATCTACAGACCGCCAATTTATGATGGTCCTTTAGCTCTAAACGCATCTGTCGGATACAAGTTCGCACAGGTTCCTAGAATCACTAACGATGCGTGGGTTATTAATCAACGCACAACTTTGGCTTAGGAGGCACTATGAATAATACAATTGTACAACAAGGTAGATTCACCTCAGACGGTGAAACTAAAGAACTACAAATTCGATCAGATATTGATTGGATGAGAGTACTTAACTACACGATTGCTGATGCAGATCAAACCACAGCAATTGGAGTTGAGTATTATTGGCAGCGCGGAATGGCATCAGATACGGGTATATCATATCTTAAATCTGATGCTGCTAATGCTGATAATCTAACTAATGCAATGGCATCAGGTGGATTTACTCTTCAAGATACCAGCGGCTCGCCTCTGGGACCACTAAACGCTACTATGACGGCGATAAGTACTGCAAGTCCTCCGGTAGTAACAAATACAGGTGTAAATGCACTTGTAGCCGGTGACGTAGTAAGACTAACTAATCCAGTTGGAGCACAACAACTAGGTGGATTAGATTTTACTGTTGGTAACGGCACTCTATCTGACACAACTTTCAGCTTAGACTACATGCAAACACTAGCGGCAGCTGCTACTACTGGATCATGGAGAAAGATTAAGTTTGATCCTCAGTTTTATCCTGCTCATAGATCAATTAGTGAAATGAGTAAAGCGTCAGAAGCAGTGGTTAGATTCACTGTAACTCATGGTTATACAGTAGGTCAGAAGATTAGACTTGTAGTACCTGCAGCTTATGGAATGGTAGAAGCAAATGACAAGATTGTAGAAGTTACTGCAGTAAGTTTAGGTGCTAACGAGATCACTACAGATCTTGATACTTCATCATTTACAACCTTTGCTTTCCCAGCAACAGCAGACGTTCCTTTCACTCAAGCACTTGGTGTGCCAGTGGGTCAGGCGACTTCTTCTGAGTTATTAGGCGATGCAACTACTAATGTATCATACATTGGTATGACTCTTGCAGCTGGTACTTCAAGTCCAGCAGGCGCTGCATCTGATGTAGTTTATTGGACAGCTGGTAAATCTTTTAGTGTAGATAATTCGTAAACAATATTAGGGGACTTAGGTCCCCTTTTTTAAAAGGAGAGAACAATGCAAACAATGAAACCAATGAATACAAGAAAGCTTACGCAAGATGAAATGCGAAAGAATAGAGAAAAAGATCATAAAATAGTGAAAGGAATCTTTAGATGTTATGAGCCTCGTGGAGGATCGTTTACCTTTAGCTTTAGGAAACATAAGGGTGATGACACCCAAAAATACACGATGGTAGATGGTCATACTTATGATGTTCCACTGATGGTTGCTCAACATTTAAATCAGAACTGCTGGTATCCTAAGCATACGCATGTTTTAGATGCTAATGGGCAGCAAATTGTAGACGTAGGATCAAAACAGCAAAGATGTAGTTTTGATAGCTTAGAATTTCATCACGATGATGCATAAGGATATTGTAGCCCATGAGTACACTTACAACTATACAAACTAAAATCCGTAGATTAACTGGAAGACCTTCTGTTTCTCAGATCACAGACATTCAGATTAACGAATATATAAATAATTTTTATATATACGATATGCCTGAGTCGTTACGTCTTTTATCTGAACAAACTGTTTACGAGTTTATGACTACCGCTAACGTTGATCGTTATGATTTATCCCTAGAGACTTATTGGAACGGGCAAGAAAACGTGCCTGTAGTGGATTCCTTCCTCACATTGAATCCCCCGATATATGTTGCAGGATATGAAGCATTATGGTCACAAAGCCGGGAGCAATTCTTTAGAATTTATCCTCAAGTAGCACAACTTGTAACCTCAGTAGAGGGAGATGGAACCCCCGGACCGTATACTAATACTTTTGCAAACAGCCCGATCTTACAAGGTCAGGTGACTGTAGGAGCAATAGATAATACTGGAGCAACGGTCAATTGTATAGATGTCCCAACGAATAGTGCAACTACTCCATGGAATATAATAAATACTAGTACAGTGGTGCCAGGCAGTATAAATTATACTACCGGGGTTGCCACTGTTACTTTTGCTAATAACATACCTGTAGGAAATCAAGTTACATTTTCAGCTGTCCCTTACGCGGCTAGTCGTCCTCAAGCTGCTTTATACTACAGCGACACCCTAACACTACGACCTGTACCTGATGCAAGCTACCTTGTTAAGATCAATGCCTATCAACGTCCTACAGCTTTACTAGATGGCGATAGTCCAAAACTTAGACAGTGGTGGCAATTCATAGCTTATGGCGCAAGCCTTAAGGTGTTTGAAGATGCTCAAGACCCTGAAGGAATCATGGCCATAATGCCGGCCTATAAGAATCAGGAGAGACTTGTTCTTAGAAGGACAATAAACCAACTAACAACACAAAGATCCTCTACTATATACACAGAAATGACGGGTGTTCCTTATGGTAATGGAGCTAACAGTTTATAATTTAGGATAAATAAATATCTATGGTATGATGACCCAAAAAGGTGAGTCATGAATTGTAAGAATTGCAAAGAAGAAATAACTATTGAAAATTGTTGTGTTAGAGAGAGAGGTAGGTGGAGAAAAAATTGCTTAAGTTGCGAAAATAAACGAAAACTTGAGTGGAGCAAACTTAATAGAGATAAAAAGCGAGCAACACAAATTAAATATGCTCGCAAAATTGGAATAGGTATAGAACACCCTTGCTTTACATGTAAAAAACCATGTAAAAAAAAGTATAAAATTGCTTATTGTTCGTATATGTGCCGATTTATGGCAAAGGTAAACAAGAAGGAAAGTTGTTGGGAGTGGACTGGTAAAATAGGTAA
>Ga0075119_1000550_pt1 | contig 19735 bp, 21 predicted proteins | sample AntAceMetag02UK9_FD_69791 | JGI IMG/M metagenome (GOLD analysis project Ga0075119, IMG submission 69791) | Saline lake microbial communities from Ace Lake, Antarctica - Antarctic Ace Lake Metagenome 02UK9 | ecosystem: Environmental > Aquatic > Non-marine Saline and Alkaline > Saline | place... | reverse complement strand
CGGATGCCTATAAAGCGCAGCTTGGTGATGAGCCGGGGTTTGAGCAGACGGTCGGAGACGTGTTGGACGCTGTAATTAAAGCATTTTACGGAGATACCGAAGAACTAGACGCGCTGGCAAAAAAGATTGCGGCAATCAAAGCCAACAATCCAAAACCAAAATGAGTATCCTTCTGGCCGCAATCATATCCGCCATCCTCTACCGCTGGCCGCGCGGCGGTCCGGATCCTATCGTCTGGCACGAGCATTTACGTTTTGGTGGTTTCGGTTCTCGTGGCGGGACTACTATTTGGGCTTTCGGGTCCGCACTTGCCGTCACGCTGGCGACCGACACAGCGGCGTTTGACAGCACTGCGCCGGATGCTAGTAACTTTCGTGTCAGTACCACACTGAACGCCAACCCGGTAACACAGATAGCTTACCTGTTCGCCACCATGTCGGGTATATGCATGGTTGGCACCTACACAGGCAACGGTAGCGCAGATGGTCCTTTTGTGTACTGCGGTGGACGCCCTCTCGCTGTTATCGTACGGTCCATCGCGGCAAATAACTGGCTGTTCCTTGATCGCGAGCGGGATGTTGACAACCCCGCGACACTGGAACTCTACCCCAACCTCACCAATGCGGAAGCATCGTTGACGGCAGTGGACTTCACCAGCACTGGCTTTAAGGTCCGTAGCACTGCGGCGATCACGAACACCAACGCTCAGAAGTACCTGTTCGTTGCCTTCCTCGACGGCTCAGTAGGCGGCGAGCTTACACCACCAGCAACGGCGCAGTGATATGATCTATGCAGCGACCCCATACCGCAGTTTTTTCAGAATAAGGGCTCGTTTCTTTTGTTCCCCTCTATACTTTATCATGCAGTTATGCCGGTCACTCTCGGCACTAGAAAGTCATTGGTAGGCTGGTATAGAGGACCAACTTGGCGTTAATTTTTTGAATAAGTTCGAAAAATCATTATAAATATTACAGTAATACGAACATAATGGAGATATCATGTCTGATAATGAAACACAGTTAAAATTGGTTGAAGAACAGGCCAATAAAACAATTGGTATTATTCAATCACAGAGAAATGAAGCACTGAATACGAACGTTCGTTTGAATCTTGCAGTATTAAATCTTCAAGACCGTGTGAAAGAGCTTGAAAGCACTATTAATACTAATAAAATAGCATCTAAAGAACCAACAGAAGCAACAGCAAAAGAAGACTAACTAAATGGCAATTGCTAACGTAGCACTAGGGGAAACATTTAACGCTTGGCGTATTCGTACAAATGTGTCTATTGACTACCTCAATAGACTTGCGAATACAGACCCAGTTTCTCCCGGAGATGGTGTTAGTATCATTTCTGCGAACACAGTAAAGGTATTATCATCAATCACTATGGTTGGTGATGCTGTAACGCTATCTGCTAATGGCTCCAACAGTATTCCATCTATGGCATTTTCTGAATATGCTAATACTGGTGTCTATCTGGATGCATCTAACAGACGTATGAATGTGGTTGTGGATGCATCTGAAATTATGCGGTTTGGTAACACATATTCTCAGATGCTCAAGCCTCTTCGGATTATTAATGGTAGTCAATCCCTTCCCGGTTTATCATTTGGATCAGATTCCACATCGGGTATATTGAATTTTGATGGTGCTATTGGTGCTGCTGTTGGGGGAAATCTTAGACTTCTTCTAAAATCTAATGGATCACTTCTACACAATTCCGCCTCACAATTCTTCCTTGGTTCAAATACGAATGTTGGTGGAGATACCAAGTCCACTTATATTGGTGGTGGTGGATCGCCACAACCTTCACGTGGTTCATACGTTATCACACATGGTGCTAACTACTCTGGAAATTCGGGTGTTCTGGTTCTTGGTACAGGTTCTTCAGGCGGATCAGTCAGAGTATTCACCTCTGGTACTGAAAGTTTCAGGTTCACGAACGGTAGACTTGCTATTGGTAACACTAATCCTGCATACGCACTTCAAGTTACCGGAGACATCAATTACACTGGTGAGCTTAGAAAGAATGGTGCGGTAGCTCATGTGGCTAACACGTATCTACAAACCACACTTGGTTCATATACTGCTAACGCATATGCTCAAACAACATTTGTAGCAAACACCTATCTACAAACTAATTATGTTGCTAACACTTATCTACAAACTAATTATGTTGCTAACACTTATGCTAGAAGTGCTTTCGTCGCAAACACAGCAAGTGCACAGGGTGAAATTTTGTATTTTGATGGTGATAATTGGCAAAATCTTGCTCCAAGCACAAACGGGTATTATCTTCAGACCCAAGGTGCTGGGCAAAACCCAATCTGGGCTGTTGGTAGCAATGGTCCTACAGGAGCACAGGGTGATAAGGGTGGGTTGCAATACGCCTTTAGTATTACAACAGCGATGGCCGATCCGGGAGCAGGTATTATCCGATTCAATAATGCAACAATCGCTTCGGTTACAGCAATTGCTGTAGATGATTTAACATCAGACGCCACAGATGTTAGTGGTCTTGTGACATCTTGGGCTGATAGCACATCAACACTTAAAGGTTATCTATTCCTCAAATCCAACACTAATGGTGACGCAACAAACGTGGTATTTTCAATCACTGGTTTGACAGATAATGCCGGTTGGACAGAAGTTGCAGTTACGTATGTCAGTGGTGCTCTTCCTGCTGATGCAGAAGAACTTGCAGTGGATTTCTATCGAACTGGTGATATTGGGGTTGCTGGACCACCCGGACCACCCGGACCAACCGGACCTGGGCCAACTGGGCCTGCATGTTCGTGTTTCCTTGGTCATGAACTTGTCCTTATGGGTGATGGTAGTGAGAAGCGTATTGACGAAATTCGTACAGGTGACATGATTGCGTGTCATTTTAATGGTGTGGCTGAAGTGTTTGGTGTTCGTCGCGGAACAGTTCGTGGAAATACCATGTATCAGATTAATGGCGATCTTATTACTACTGGTGAACATGCGTTCTGGTCAGCAGACGGTAAAGGTTGGTTGGCATGTGAAGCTTCTGAAGACACTCGTTCAAATCAACCTTGGAGACAGATTATCCAAGGTTCAGAGCATCAGGCAGCACAGTGGCACTATCCACCCGGAATGACTGTCACTGAAATGAAGATTGGTGATAGGGTTCTCGTTGGAGATACAGCAGTCACAATCACAAAGATTGATAAGGTTGATATCCCACAACATCTTCCTTTGTTCACACCAGTCACGACATCCTCAATGATTATCCATAATGGTTGGGTTGTTGACGGTTGGACTATCGGTGATTTCGATAAGCCACAGGCAGATGATAAAGATAGGCGCTTGAAAATTATGCGCGGTGAAATCGATGCATATACCCCGTGGAGCAATATTTCTTAAGAGGCAATAATATATAATGCTTGAAAAAGATGTCCAAGACACTTGGAATCGCATACAGGAATTCGACTTCACAGACCTAATTCGTCTGTATGCGAAACGATACAACCACCCCAAAAGCTTTGTAACTGAGCTCACGCATGAGCTGAAAAAGTATCTGCTCATAGCCAAGTTCAACGATAAGGTTGGGCTTGCCTCAAATGACATCGATTATTTCTGGCACTTCTTCATCATATGTACCCCTGAGTATAAAGATTTTTGTGACAACTATCTAGGAAAGTGGATCAACCACAATCCCGCAAAGTGGTGGGACTTCCATGGATCAGAGTTTCCTGTACACCTCAATGCCCTAAAGCTATATGAGAATCTGTTCGGGTATCCACCACCTGCCCATTTGTGGCATGGTGTGCCTATGACCATGACCGACTCTAAGGTTCTCCTTGGAGCAGTCTCGCATGATACAGAAATATGCACTCCTACTGGATACACGAAGATTAATGATCTTGGTGTTGGTGATATGGTCATCAATACTTTCGGTGCCACAAGTAAAATCAACGCAATTACAAGCTATCCTACATATGATGCTCAGGAATTTCTTAAGTTTGATAACTATAGTTGGTACTTTACTTCAAATCTATTGTTGAAAACGGGCGCAGCACACCCGAATACTCTACTAAGCTACAGCCCTGAACGATTCCGGGAGTCGCTCGACAACCCAATATTCGTAGATGTTGAAGATGGTATCTGTAAGGCGACCCCAACGAAAAATATTGAGTATGTAGAGAAGTGGAATGGGTCTGGAATCGGCACACATCTTCCTAGAAATGGTGATTATATGTACACCTTATTTGTCGATGGTGGGTACAGATGTAGAGGTGGAATCAACGCAATGTCAGTCGAAGTGGAGTACAGCTAATGTATACGAATTTTTCAGTAATCAATGAGTTTTTATCAGAAGAAGAATGTGACGCTATTGTTGGGTATGAATCAGAACTAGATATTGATGTGGGCGCAGTCGGTGGTAAGACCAATGTGGACCCAAATACCAGAATGAGTTCGGTTGGGTGGATAGATCGCATCAAGCATAAAGAAGATTTCAGGTGGCTGTTCACCAAGCTCGATGAGACAATGGTTGTGATCAACCAACACTGTTTTGATATCGATTATCACAGTAAGGGGTGTGTGGCTCTCCAGTACACAGTATATGACGGGAAAGCTAATGGGCACTATGACTATCATATGGATGAGTTTCTACCCGGTAACTGGCCAGATTCCAGAAAACTCACTCTGGTAGTGCAGCTTTCTAAACCTGAAGAATACGAAGGTGGTGAATTCCTTCTGAGGGACACACAAGAGCAAATTCCAGACACATTCTCCAATCGCGGATCAGCTATCATATTTCCATCCATTCTATATCACAAAGTGTGTCCTGTCACTTCTGGTATGAGAAGATCGCTTGTTGGCTGGTATAGAGGACCAACTTGGCGTTAATTTTGTTATAAATAGTACAAATACACCTAAGAGGAAAACATGTATACAAAATTAACAGCAGCACAAGGTGCACAGGTTTGGGATGGCGTACCGGGTATGTGTTCAGCTATCGGTGAGCTTTTAAGAGTGAATGGAGTTCACTCAATCGTCTTTGATTCTGATATCGATACTGGTTTCAGAACACTCATTGACGGTTCGGTAGAAACCCTATCAGAAATCCCATATCTAGAGGCAATCGATTTTCTATGGGATGCTTGGGATGAAGATGGTACAATTGCATTTCTCCGAAGTGGTAAATTGTGTATGTCTGTCATGAACAATGGGCAAGACTATTTCACAGTAGTGCAGAGCGATTTTGAAGATGATTTTGACATGAAAACGTCAAGATTTATTGCTTCTGGTAAGATTGCTCGTGTGTGGAAACAGTCAACCAACGAGCATGTGGTTATTTCGAGTGATGGTGCTCTACAGGTGATGAAAACGCCTTGGGATAAGGGTATTGAGGCGTATGCTAAGGCAGCAGGATTAGGTAATCGTACCAAGTCAAGGAAATTTCATAGAAGAATTCCTTCCTAAGTAACAACCCGCTTCTTATAAATAGTCATAAATACTGGAGCGTTTTATGGCTATTCCGACTACACGAGAACAACTAAAAGACTACTGCTTGCGAAGATTAGGTTCGCCGGTACTACATATCAATATCGATAACGATCAGCTTGAAGATAGAATTGATGATGCTTTACAGTATTATCGAGATTATCACTATGACGGTTCGCAAAGAACCTTCTACCGTCATTCTGTCACACAAGCAGATAGAGACAACAAATACATCACCATGCCAGAAGATTTTATCGGTGTGATCGATATCATGGATATTGGTGATTCTTCTGTTGGAACTAACAGTCTATTCAATCTTCGATACCAGATGCACATGAATGATTTGTTCGATATCTCAGCAGCTAACATGGCCCCATATGTGATGGCAATGCGTCATGTAGAGACTATCGAAGAAATTTTTGTGGGAAAACAACTATACCGTTTCAATCAGCACATCAACCAACTCCACATCGATATGGATTGGGAATATGATATTGAGGTTGGTACCTATGTTGTGATTGATGGTTATCGGGTTGTTGATCCCAATGTGTATTCAGGTATTTGGGGTGATCGATGGGTTCTAAGATACACAACAGCTCTTATTAAAAGGCAGTGGGGAGAGAACATTTCCAAGTTTGCTAATATGCAGCTTCCCGGTGGTGTCGTGCTCGATGGTGTCAGAATTCTTCAGGATGCTAACAGTGAAATTGACAAACTAGAAGAAGAAATGATCAGCAGTTACAGCCTTCCTGTTTCTGACATGACAGGCTAGAAGGATAAGAATAATGAAAACATTCGAAGAGTACCTTATCGAAGAAGCAGAAGCGAAGAAGGTCACAGCGAAAGACCTTCATGCTATTGAGATTTTTGCAGATCGACTATTCAAATCTGTTGGTGTGGATATCAATTTCACAAAGCATTTCCTTGAAAGAGCGAATGATCCACGGAACAAAAAGCAGATTTCTGTTGGTGAGTTGGTGCGTCTATGGAAACAGACCTACAAGAAGCATGGTAAGAAGATTGCCAAGCTTGGTAAGGGTGCTGAAGCGGTTCTTACAGATATGATGACAGATATCAACGTCCCATTCGTCCTAAAGTGGGATAATCGAAGTCAGGAATTTGATCTTGTCGCAAAAACAATTATGCGTAAGAAGAATTTCCATAGTCCTGATGAGAAGCTAACTGTTTAATGGCGACTAATCCGTATTTTCCTAATCTTGCATATGGTAGAGAACAAGACCTTGCTGAAGATTTGATCATTGAGTCGATCAAGATGTTTGGTCACGATGTTCGATATATACCAAGAACGATTGTCAAGGAAGACGAATTGTTCGGGGAAGATACCCTTTCGTCATTCAATGCGGCGGCTGAAGTTGAAGTGTATATTAAGAATGTTGAGGGTTTTGAAGGTGAGGGTGATTTCCTTTCGCGTTTCAACCTTGAGATTCGGGATCAAATCACATTCACGATAGCCAGAAAACGATATGATCAGATCAGGGAAGAAAAGCTTACTGATGAGGTTGGTTACAATCTCCTACTGGAATCAGCTAACACAACAGCACCTTCACGTCAATTCCTAAGTGGGGAAAGTGCAACTGATAGCATCATGCTCGAAAGTGCTACGGGTGATGGATATTCAATTACCGGTAATCGCCCATTTGAGGGTGATCTTATCTATTTTCCAATGGTTGCAAAGCTGTTCGAAATCAAATTCGTTGAACATGAAGACTTGTTCTACCAGTTTGGTAGACTTCAGACATATGATTTGAAGTGTGAGCTGTTTGAGTACTCATCTGAGTCCATCAATACGGGCAACACTGAGATTGACGCAATCGAAACGGCGTACAGCACGAATTCTCTTATCTACCAGATCACCCTTGAAGATGGTTCTGGTTCTATACTGGATGAGGACGGTAATTCGATCCTACTAGAGCACAGAATTGAGACCACACAACCAACAGCCAATAATGAGTTCTATGGAATTCAGGCTGATGATATTCTCGATTTCAGTGAATCCAACCCATTTTCTAATCAGAGGTATTAATCATGTTTGGTGACACACAGTATCATGAACTGATCAGAAAATATGTGATCGTGTTTGGTAATCTCTTCAATGACATTGCCATTCAACGAACGAACAGCTCTGGTGCAACAGTTCAGTCGATTCCAGTACCTATTTCTTATGGTCCCAAAGAGAAGTTTATGGTTCGGATGAAGGAAGACCCAAGGCTTGATAAGAAGGTCGCAATCACATTACCACGAATGGGGTTCCAGATTGCTTCACTTGAATACGATCCATCTAGAAAGCTTCCTTCTACACAGAAGAATGTGTACCAGTCCGGTAGTGACGATAGCAATCTACTATCACAATTTGTCCCAGTTCCATATAATATCAATTTTGAACTGTATATTTTTGTGAGAAATGCTAATGATGGAACACAGATCATTGAGCAGATTCTACCATATTTCAGACCAACATGGAATACCAATATCAAGCTTATTCCATCAATGAATATTACAAGTGATATCCCTTATACACTTCAGTCCACATCTCTTGAAGATGCTTATGAGGGGGATTTCCTAACACGAAGAGCACTTGTGTGGACACTCAATTTCCAGTGTCGTGGTTACCTTTTTGGGCCAACATCATCATCTGGTGTGATTAAAAGAACACACCTCAATTTTTATGACAGTCTTGATAATACAGCAGCTAAAAGAGTCAACATTCAGATTACACCCGGCTTACTTGCAAATGGAAGTCCAACATCAAATTCATCAGCATCAGTATCGGTAGATCAGATATCCGCCAACTCTGATTATGGATTTGCTATCGATATAACTGACTATGAGGATGGTATAGGATAATGAAAACAGAATTTGAAAACCAAATGGAACTATTCTTTGATCTAGAAGAAGATGCCCCTATGTATGAGTCTAAGGAAGAAGAATATGCTCAAGAAGTTGAAGGAGAGATAGTAGAGACATCTTCATCTCTTATTAAGAATGAAACAGATTATCACTATGCAAGAGCCAATATCAAAGATTCTATTGATGATATATTACCTGCATTAGACAAACTTAGTAGTATAGCAGATATATCTGAACAACCTAGAGCATATGAAGTCTTAAGTACCTTATTCAAATCAGTCATTGAAGCAAATAAAGACTTAATTGAACTAGAGAAGAAACATAATGAAATGCAACTTTTAAAGTCAAATAACCATAATCCAAACAGTCCAAATGTAACTAATGCCTTATTTGTAGGATCAACTAAGGAACTTAAAGAACTTTTAGATAATCAAAGTAACGATTAATTACAACTACTTCAAAAAAGCCACAGGGCATTATACGAAACTAGAGGGTGTATGTCAAGAAGAAAATGCATAAAATCGGATAAAAAATGAATATTTTGCCCAAAAACTCATATTATATGAGTAATAAGAACCTCAAGAAGTCCGATGTGAACATCGAGTTCACAAAGGAGCAGATTGAGGAATATGTGAAGTGCTCTAAAGACCCACTTTATTTTATCAATAATTATGTGATGATCATCAACGTTGATGATGGTCTTGTACCATTCAACACTCGTCCTTATCAGGATCGGATGCTTGACGCATTTTTTAAGGAAAGATTTGTTCTATGTAAGCTTCCCAGACAGTCTGGTAAAAGTACGATTGTGACTGCATTCATGCTCTGGTGTGTGCTCTTCAGAGAGCATCAGGTTATTGCGCTTCTGGCCAACAAAGAATCACTCGCAATTAAGCAACTTGATCGTATCAAGTTGGCTTATGAACATCTACCAAAATGGTTGCAACAGGGTGTTGTTGAGTGGAGTAAGAAGACAATCGAGCTTGAGAATGGTAGTACCATTGAAGCTCATCCAACATCATCAAGCTCAATTCGTGGTGGTTCGTACAACCTCATTTTTCTTGATGAGTTTGCCCACGTTGAAACCAACCTTGCTGAAGACTTCTTTGCTTCGACATATCCAACCATTTCATCTGGTAAGACGACACAGGTTATTATTGTGTCTACTCCGAAGGGTATGAACCACTTCTACAAGATGTGGGTTAATGCTGAAGAGAAGCGTAATTCGTATGTTGCTCTGGAAGTGCACTGGACAGAAGTACCAAACTACGATGAGGAGTGGAAGGCAGAAACGATTGCCAACATTGGTGAAGAATCGTTCGATCAGGAATACGAATGCTCATTCCTTGGCAGTAACCACACACTTATCACGTCATCCAAGCTTCGTAATATTGCTTGGCGTGTACCAAAATATTCTAAGAATGGCCTTGACATTTTCCATGATCCAGCGATTGGACATGAATATGTGACTGTTGTTGACACATCTGAGGGGGTTGGATTGGATTATTCAGCCTTTACGGTTATTGATGTTACAGAAGTCCCATATAGAGTAGTTGCTAAATATAGAAAGAACGATATTTCGTCTCTAATGTATCCAGAAGTTGTCTACAACGTAGCCACAAAATACAATCATAGTTTCGTCTTGGTAGAAACGAACAGTATTGGGCAACAAGTTGCGGACATACTACATCATGATCTTGAATATGAGCACGTAATCATGACTGCTAAGCGTGGTCGTGCTGGTCAGCAGATTGGCGATTTCGGTGGTAAATCAACTCCGGGCATTAAAACCTCAGTGCAGGTTAAAAAAATCGGGTGTGCTAATCTAAAAACACTTATTGAGAGTGAAAAGTTAATCATCGAAGACTTTGATATCGTCTTCGAACTATCTAACTTTGTGAGAAAAAAGCAAAGTTATTCTGCTGATGATGGTCATAATGATGATTTGGTGATGACACTGGTGTTGTTTGGATGGCTTGCCCGTCAAGACTACTTCAAGGAGATGACAAATACCGATTTTCGGAAGAGAATGTTGGATGAAAACAAGCAAGCTATTGAGGAAGATATGCTTCCATTCGGTCTACTTGATGATGGTCGTGATGAAACGATTCCAAACGAAGAAGTTGTGGAGTTTGGAGATGATTTTGGTGGCAATTTTTGGCAAGAATCAGATAACGACTATTGGTAAATACGTTTTTTTATAAATATTAGTGCTGAAAGAACATATAAAATCAAGGAGAATCATAATGGCGTTTCAAATTTCGCCGGGTGTTAATGTAAGCGAGATCGATCTTACACGTGTAGTACCTGCTGTATCAACTACAGAGGGTGGTATTGCCGCTCATCTTCGCTGGGGACCAACAGACAAAAGAGTTCTGATTGATTCTGAAAATGCACTTGTAAACACATTCCAGACACCAGATTCCAATACGGCAATCGACTTCTTCACGGCGGCTGATTTTCTGTCATATGGTAATGCGCTGTATGTAACCCGTGTGATCAATACGGTCACAACTGGTGAGACCGGTCGTAACGCACATGCTGCATCTGCTAACACTATTGACACAGTTATCAAAAATGAAGATGACTACGAAGATAACTACAGCTCCGGTATTTCCGGTGTTGGCGACTGGGTAGCTAAATATCCCGGTGAGCTTGGTAACTCTCTTAAAGTGTCTGTATGTCCTTCGGCAAACGCATGGCAGTCAACTCTGTCTGGTAACCTTGCGTATACTGCGAATTCATCTGCTGTTACAGGCAATAACACACTGTTCGATTCAGAAGTTACTGCTGGTGATATTATTGTCTTCGGTCCTGATCGTGAGCTTATTAAGGTTGCTTCCGTTGAAAGTAACACAGCTCTAACACTTGCATCAAGATACAGTGGCAACACAGTTACCATCAACACGACACATTCTTCATCAAGAACCCGTCGCTGGGAGCATTTCCTCAACTTTGATCAGTCTCCCGGCACTTCAGCATACGCCACTACACGTGGTGGTGCAGGTGATGAGCTTCATGTAGCTGTTGTTGATGAAGATGGTGAGTGGACTGGTACACAGAACGCCATTCTTGAGACATTCTCTAAGGTTTCGTTAGCATCTGATGCTAAGAAATCTGATGGTTCAACGAACTACTACAAGGAAGTTGTTAATCAGCAGTCCAAGTATGTTTGGTGGGCGCGTCATAATCCTGCAAACGGACAGGCTGGGACTAAAGCATCTACCACATTCGGTGGTGATGGTGAGCCTCAGACAGTATCACTTGTATATGGCCGTGATGGATCACTTCCAACAAACGCGGACAAGATCAACGGATACAACAAATTCCGTGATGCTGCTGATGTTGATGTATCTCTTCTTCTAGGTTCAGGTGCAAACCAGACTATCGCAGTGCACCTTATTAACAACATCGCAGAAGTTCGTAAAGATTGTCTCGTATGTCTTTCACCACCTAAAGCAACCGTTGTGAACAACAGTGGTTACGATAGCTCTGAGATGGATGATGTCATTGCATTCCGCGATACTCTACCTTCAACATCGTATGCAACGATGGATTCGGGTTGGAAATATCGTTACGACAAGTACAATGACCTATATCGTTACACACCCCTTAATGGTGATGTCGCGGGTCTTATGGTTCGTACAGACACATCTCGTGATCCTTGGTTCTCTCCTGCTGGATTTAACCGTGGTAACATCAAAAACGTTATCCGTCTTCCATATGTGCCACGTGAAGCACAGAGAGATCAGCTTTACAAAAAGGGTATTAACCCAGTTGTATCGTTCGATGGTCAGGGTACCATTCTATACGGGGACAAAACACTTCTGAATGAGCCAAGTGCATTTGATCGTATCAATGTTCGTCGTTTGTTCATTGTCCTAGAAAAAGCAATCTCGACTGCATCCAAGTTCACTCTATTCGAATTCAATGATGAGTTCACAAGAGCACAGTTCAAGAATTTGGTAGAGCCTTTCCTACGGGATGTCAAGGGTCGTCGTGGTATTACTGATTTCCGCGTGGTGTGTGATGGCAGTAATAATACAGGTGAGGTGATTGATCGTAACGAGTTTGTTGGTGATATCTACATTAAGCCTAATCGTTCAATCAATTTCATTCAGTTGAATTTCGTAGCAGTGCGCTCCGGGGTTGCGTTTGAAGAAATTGTAGGACAGTTCTAGGAGAATATAAATGAACCAGCATAAACTGAATATAGTGGAAAGTTTGGTAAAGGGTCTGTGCTCGTCATACGGCGAGAGCAGAGCCCTGTACCGACACAAGCTCCTTGAGGCAGTCAAGACACTCACTGATGAGGAATTCGAGAGTCTCAACGAGCTTTCGAAGAAGACATTGGGTAGCTATGTCAAGAAAGCCTCACAGTCTAGAAGTGATGCAGCGACCAATATGCAGCGAAAAATGAAACCTGCTGTGTCTAATGGTATTAGAGATAACCATCGATCTAGTGAAATAGATAAGAATGATATCAAAACTTACCATAAACGTAGACGCGGAATTTCTACTGCTGTTGATAAACTAACTAAATAAGGTCAAGAAGGAACACATAAATGGCATTTAACATTAACGCTTTTCAAGGAGCAATGAAGTTTGGTGGAGCACGTCCAAGTCTCTTCCAAGTTAACATTACGAATCCGGTGAATGGTGCATCTGATATTCAGGTTCCATTTATGGTTCGTGCAGCTCAAATTCCGGGGTCAACTCTTGGTGTTGTTCCACTTCGTTACTTTGGTCGTGAGGTTAAGTTTGCGGGAAATCGCACATTCGAGCCTTGGACAGTGACAATCTTCAATGATGAAGATTTCGCAATCAGAAACGCAATGGAAGAGTGGTCAAACGCAATTAGCTCCCATGAAGAAAACCTACGTGAGCTTGGTTCAGCTTCACCAGTTCTTTATAAGAGCAATGCACAAGTAACACAGTTCAGTAAAACTGGTGTTCCTGTCCGTGTATACGATTTTGTTGGTCTATTTCCATCTGAGATTTCACCTATCGAAGTTGATTGGGAATCAGAAGGAATTGAAACCTACACAGCAACATTCCAGTACGATTACTGGAGAGTTTCTGGGGGTATTACTGGCACTGCTGGCACTGCTTAATTCTAAATTAGTCGTAAAAACTCGTATAAATAGGTTATAGAGAGGCTATAACCTATAAAGGATCGATATGAAATTTTTTGGATTTACACTAGGACAAGAAAAGAAGAAGTCAGAAGAAGAAAATCTTCAATCCTTTGTGCAACCTGATCTCGAAGATGGGTCGATTGAGGTTGCCAGTGGTGGTTCTTACGGATCATATGTAGACTTTGAAGGCAAGGTTAAATCCGAAGGATTGCTTGTTACCAAATATCGTGAAATGGCCAGTAAGCCAGAGTGCGATGAGGCAATCAAAGATATCGTGGATGAAGGTATTATCAATGAGGACAACTCCCCAATTGTTGATATCAATCTTGAGGATGTTGATGTTGGTGAACCCCTGAAAAAGAAGATTCAGGAAGAGTTTGCTGAAATCCTTTCAATGTTGGATTTCGATAACAACGCACATGAAATTTTCAAGAAATGGTACGTGGATGGACGGTTGTACTATCACGCTGTTGTGGACGTTAAAAACCCAAAGCTGGGTATTCAACAGCTAAGGTATATTGATCCAAGAACAATTCGTAAGGTCAAAGAACCTATCAGGAAGAGAGATGGTGATACCGGTGCTATTCTTCAAGTTGGTTCTAAGGAATACTATCTATTCAACCCAGCCGGATTGAAGCTTTCTCAATCACAGGCAATTAAGATCGCGGCTGACTCAATCATTTTTGCACATTCGGGGTTAATGGATGTCAAAAATTCGATGGTACATTCTCATCTCCATAAAGCAATTAAGCCTCTCAATCAGCTCAATATGCTGGAAGATGCCGTTGTTATCTATCGGCTATCAAGAGCACCAGAAAGGCGTGTGTTCTATATTGATGTTGGCAACCTTCCAAAGATGAAGGCTGAGCAATATCTTCGTGATATGATGGCTAAGCACAAAAACAGAATTGTCTATGATGCTCAAACTGGTCAGGTTCGTGATGATCGAAAATTCATGACTATGCTTGAGGATTTCTGGATTCCACGGCGTGAAGGCTCACGTGGTACAGAGATCACAACTCTTCCACCCGGACAGAATCTTGGTGAGATGGAAGATGTGGAATACTTTAAGAGAAAGCTCTATAAGGCACTCAATGTCCCTGTTTCTCGTATGGATGCAGATAGCACATTCAATCTAGGTCGTGCTACAGAAATTACACGTGATGAGCTTAAGTTTCAGAAGTTCATTGATCGTCTTCGTATGCGTTTCACCATTTTGTTTGATAACTCACTTGAAATTCACCTTGCTCTTAAGGGTATTGTATCACGTCAAGAGTGGAAAGCTATCAGGCAAAAAATAAAGTATCAGTTTGCAAGAGACAGTCATTTCACTGAGCTTAAAGATGCCGAAGTTTTCAGAGAACGTTTGCAGCTTCTTGAGCAGGTAGACGCATTTGAGCAGAAGTATTTCTCTCGTGAGTGGGTGATGAGAAACATTCTCAAGATGTCTGATGATGATATCAAAGATATGCAGAAGCAGATGGAGGCTGAGTCCAAGGACTTTGGTGATGATATGGAAGGCACTCCAGACGGTATGCCACCACCTGAACAACCAAATACAGAACAGCCTAAAACAAAACCAGAAGAACAAAAGGCAAAAGAGTCAGATAAAGAGCCTTCCTAAAAGAGGTTTTTTATAAATATATATACGAAAGTGAGGATACATGTCTAACAATATTGAAAACGCACTTCATGCAATCAGAACAGGTGATGCTGTTGGTTTCAAGTCAGCAATCACTTCTGAAATTCAAGGAAGAGCTGAGCAACAGGTGTCAAACCTTAAAATGGAAGTTGCAGCATCTTTGTTCGATGACAATGCGACAGGAGAAAGTGTAGATGACGATTCAGACGTTTAAATCCTTCATTGCTGAGGCAGATGCAGAAGATTATGTGTCTCCTACAGATGATGATGCAGAAGTTAAGGGGCTACAGCCACGTTCGAAGGGTGAGCAAGATTTTGCTGATGCCCATGTGACTACAGTACTCCCACATCCAGTTGCAACAGATGCTCAGTTCGTTCCCAAGGTTGCTCATAGTCCTCACACTGGTCTTGAGCAAGAAGAAGATGGTGAACGGAATTTCCTAAAGTCATATAAAGATATGTTTGGTAATGGCTCTGCTTCACAGACAACAACACGTAGAGGGGATAACCGCACTGGTGATTTAACACCTGTAAATCAGGGTTCTTCAGTCATGCATACGACACGTGAAAGTGTTGATCTTGATGAGGCTGTAATCGATCCAAAGGTTGCTCCTAAATCTGCAAAGGTTATAGGTAATACTGAAGATGGTTATCGCCTAGTTATGACATTCCCCGATGGTCATGTTGAAGCACTTCCACTCATCGGTAGACCAAGTATGAGTGGGCTGAAGAAGATCGTTGATAAGAATATACTAAAACACGAGAAGGGGATTAGGAAAACTTGGGTTCCTGTCGTATCCGCTGCAATGAAGAAGAAACCAGTCAACGAAGAAGTTGATCTTGATGAAGCAGTAAAGCTATCACCAGCAGAAGCATCTCTTCTTAACACAGCTATGAAAACTATGTCAAAGGAAAATGCTAAAGAATTCAGACAGGATGCTCTAACAAGCCCTGCTAATTTGAAGAAGGCTCTTGCCTTTGCGAAGGGTGTTATCTAATGGCTCAGAGATTTATCTACAATACAACGAAGTCGGCTGATTATTCAACGAGTAGAAGTTATTATCTCGTTCAAGCCAACACGTCTGGTTATGTCAATCTGAACGGTGGAACCAACCCTGCTAATACAGCAGGCGAAAATGTATCAGAAATGTACATTCAGGAAATTAAATGGACCCTAAATTCCGGTGCTGGTGGGACAGATAACTGGAACCTTCGTCGTGGAGCAAACACAGTCCTTGTGCTTCGTGGTAATTCCGGGCAGATGGATTTTCAGGAATCAGGTTTTAGACTAGAGGCAGGAGGTGATCCACAATCTAACCTTCAGTTCGTCCTAACAGGGGCTGGTGATCTTTTAATCAAGGTTCGAAAGGTAGCTGGAGTGTAATGTCGATGAAGCTAATCACAGAGGTAGTAGAAGATAATATTGAGTTCGTTACCGAAGCTAAAACAGGCGGTGGTAAGAGCTATTTTATCGAAGGTATCTTCATGCAACAGGAAGTCAAGAACCGCAACGGAAGAAAGTACCCTTCCGGGATTCTTGAGGCTGAAGTTGAAAGATACAACAACGCATACGTAAAGCAGAATAGGGCTTACGGAGAACTAGGACATCCAGCAGGACCAACTATCAATCTAGAGCGTTCTTCACATTTGATTAAGAGCATTACGCAAGAAGGAAATAACTTCATTGGTAAAGCCAAAATCATGGATACCCCAATGGGTAAGATTGTACAAAATCTGATGGATGAGGGGGCGAAACTTGGTGTTTCATCTCGTGGTCTTGGTAGCCTTAAGAATGTTGGTGGTGTTAATGAAGTCCAGAGTGATTTCATGTTGGCAACAGCAGCAGATATTGTAGCTGATCCTTCAGCTCCAGATGCCTTTGTACAAGGTATTATGGAAGGTGTTGACTGGATTCAGTCTAATGGGGCTTGGGTTCCACAATTTATTGATCAAGCACAAGCAACGATCAGAAAAGCCTCTAAATCACAATTGGAAGAGGCGAAACTAAACGCATTTAAGGCATATATTCGTAATTTGAATGGCTAAGATTTCGTTTTTTATAAATATTATTGAATAAGAACAGGCTTTGTTAAGGAGATAAAAATGGCCGGTGAGCAAGAAAATCTTCACGATCTAGACGATGAATCCGTGACAGAAGAAGACATGATTGAACTGGACAATATCGAAGAAGAGGAAGACCTAACTGAGTTTAAGTCTTCCTTCGGCGATCCATCAGAAGTACCAGAGCCTGTAGCCAAGAAAGCTGGAAAGCGCCGTGGTGACAAAATGCAGGGAGACAGTAAATCTCCTGATCAGGGTTCATCCAAGGTCAAGACACCCGGTACCAAAGTCGGTGCCATTAATGCGGTTGTCAGCAACATGAAAGAGATGAGTCTTGAAAATATCAAAAACATCTTCCCACAACTTGCTGAAATTCTAGAAGGTGATCTAGACGATGATGCCGATGACGTTGTTGAAGAGGTTGAGGGTGCTACAATTGCTCGTGTCACAGCAGAAGACCTAGATGTTGATAGCGACATCGATGCACTCTTCGGTGACGATGATCTTTCTGAAGAATTCAAAGAAAAGGCTGCAACAGTTTATAAGGCAGCTCTTGTTGCTGGTATTAACGAGCAGATTGCAAAGATTGAAGAGAAGGTTGAGAATAACATTCAGCTTACTCAATCTTCACTCGATGAACAGACGAAAGCAGACCTTAGTTCTTATCTTGATTACGTTGTTAATGAGTGGGTTGAAGACAATCAGCTTGCTATTGAGAGCGGAATTCGTGCAGAGATGGTTGAGAGTTTCCTTGGTGGAATGCGCTCACTCTTCAATGAACACTGGGTAGATATTCCAGAGGGTAAAGAAGACGTTCTAGAAGAGCTTGTTGCTCGTGTAGAAGAACTTGAGACTGATCTTAATGAGCAGACAAACACAAACATTAGACTTACACAGTCTCTTAAAGAGCACAATAAGCAGGATGTTTTTGAAAGTCTAGCTGATGACCTAACGATGGTTCAGGCAGAGAAGTTTAAGTCACTGGCTGAAGGTGTCGAATTCACTGATGCGAAGTCTTTTGCAAAAAGGCTTTCGGTTGTTAAGGAAACATATTTCGGTGGTGGTTTTGGTGATGACGACACTCCGGGCATGTTGAGCGAAGAAGTTGAGCTTGAGAACTTGGATGAAGAGTTTGAAACAGTAGGACCAATGGATCGATATACAAAGGCCATTAGTCGTACCTCGAAATCTTAATATTATAAATATAAGTACAGAACACAAACAAACAATACACAATGAATAATGTGTAACGAATAACAAGGAGACTTTAAATGTCATATGTTCGTGAAGAACTTCTAGAGAAGTGGGCACCAGTACTAGACCACGCAGAGGCTAATCCAATTCAGGATACCTATCGTCGTGGCGTTATTGCTACTCTTCTAGAGAATACTGAGGTTGATGCAAGTCAGTCTTCAGGTGGAATGGGTGGCCCTTCACTACTTGGCGAAGCTGCTCCTAGTAACGCAACGGGTTCTTCCGTTGATAACTTCGATCCAGTACTGATTTCACTGGTTCGTCGTTCAATGCCTAACCTGATTGCTTATGATCTATGTGGTGTACAGCCTATGACTGGTCCAACTGGACTGATCTTTGCTATTCGTCCACGTTACAGTAATCAGGCTGGTGCAGAAGCACTTTATAACGAAGCAAACACTTCGTTCTCAGCATCTGCTGCTGGTAACACAGCATCTATTCAGGCAACTGATGCCTCTGCTGGTACTGGACAGGCTGGTAATGATCCAACCGCACGTGCATCTGGTTCGGGCTATAGCTTCGAAACTGGTATGACTACAGCTCAGTCTGAAGCACTTGGAGATGGTTCTGCGAACGCATTCCAAGAAATGGCTTTCAGTGTTGAGAAAGTAACCGTTACAGCAGTTAGTCGTGCTCTAAAGGCTGAGTACACGATGGAACTGGCACAAGACCTTAAGGCAATCCACGGTCTGGATGCTGAAGGCGAACTTGCCAACATCCTTTCGGCGGAAATTCTTGCTGAAATTAACCGTGAAATTGTTCGTACAATCAACTACACTGCAACTCCGGGTGCTCAGGAGAACGTTGTATCGGCTGGTACTTTCGATCTTGATGTTGATGCAAACGGTCGTTGGTCGGTTGAACGCTTCAAGGGTCTGATCTTCCAGATCGAGCGTGAATGTAACCAGATTGCGAAGTCAACACGTCGCGGTAAGGGTAACGTAATGATTTGTTCTTCTGATGTTGCTTCGGCTCTTCAGATGGCAGGTGTTCTAGATTACACCCCTGCACTCAGTGCAAATCTTAACGTTGATGATACAGGCAACACTTTCGTTGGTGTTCTTAACGGACGCATTAAGGTCTACATTGATCCTTACTTCGCAAGTGCTTCAGGTAGCCAGTATGCTACAATCGGATACAAGGGTACTAACCCATTCGATGCTGGCCTATTCTACTGCCCATACGTACCTCTACAGATGGTTCGTGCGGTTGGTGAGAACAACTTTCAGCCTAAGATCGGCTTCAAAACCCGATACGGCGTAGTTGCAAACCCATTCGCAACAACAGCAGCAGACGG
>Ga0075119_1000549_pt1 | contig 19784 bp, 27 predicted proteins | sample AntAceMetag02UK9_FD_69791 | JGI IMG/M metagenome (GOLD analysis project Ga0075119, IMG submission 69791) | Saline lake microbial communities from Ace Lake, Antarctica - Antarctic Ace Lake Metagenome 02UK9 | ecosystem: Environmental > Aquatic > Non-marine Saline and Alkaline > Saline | place... | reverse complement strand
TCCTAAGGTAGCGAAATTCCTTGTCGGGTAAGTTCCGACCTGCACGAATGGCGTAACGACTTCCCCACTGTCTCCAACATCGACTCAGCGAAATTGAATTCTCCGTGAAGATGCGGAGTACCCGCGGTTAGACGGAAAGACCCCGTGCACCTTTACTACAACTTCAGAGTGGTACTAGAGAATGACTATGTAGGATAGGCGGGAGACTTCGAAGCAGAGCCGCCAGGTTTTGTGGAGTCACCCTTGAAATACCGCCTTTTTGTCCTTTGGTATCTAACCGCGATCCCTGAACCGGGATCCGGGACCCTCTGTGGTGGGTAGTTTGACTGGGGCGGTCGCCTCCTAAAGAGTAACGGAGGCGCGCGAAGGTGGGCTCAAGCTGGTCGGAAATCAGCTGTTGAGTGCAATGGCATAAGCCTGCCTGACTGCGAGAGCGACAGTTCGAGCAGAGACGAAAGTCGGTCATAGTGATCCGGTGGTCCCGAATGGAAGGGCCATCGCTCAACGGATAAAAGGTACGCCGGGGATAACAGGCTGATGGTTCCCAAGAGTCCACATCGACGGAACCGTTTGGCACCTCGATGTCGGCTCATCACATCCTGGGGCTGGAGCAGGTCCCAAGGGTTCGGCTGTTCGCCGATTAAAGTGGTACGTGAGCTGGGTTTAGAACGTCGTGAGACAGTTCGGTCCCTATCTGCCGTGGGTGTTGGATACTTGAGAGGAGCTGCCCCTAGTACGAGAGGACCGGGGTGGACATATCTCTGGTGGACCTGTTGTTACGCCAGTAGCATAGCAGGGTAGCTAAATATGGAAGGGATAACCGCTGAAGGCATCTAAGCGGGAAGCCCCCCTCAAAACCAGGTATCCCTTGAGAGCCGTGGTAGACCACCACGTTGATAGGCTGGATGTGGAAGCATGGCAACATGCGTAGCTGACCAGTACTAATAGCTCGATAGGCTTCAGAACGTGCTCATGCGCACGGACGAACGGAACCTACAATTTAACGCACAATAAGACATGCCTACCCAATGTTGACGCGCTCAGGCGCCAGACATGGAGTATGGGCAAACAATACAGACAGAAAATAGACAATCGCCGGCTTTGACGACTTGGTGGTAATGGCGAGGGTGTCCCACCCGATCCCATCCCGAACTCGGACGTGAAAGCCCTTAGCGCCGATGGTACTGCATCTTAAGGTGTGGGAGAGTAGGTCGCCGCCAGGTCTTCAAAGCTGGCCGTTGTCTCTATAATTCATACAGATCGTATGACAAATCATATCGTTCCTCTTTATCTTCTCAAAACCGACCGGACAAATGTCTTTCGCCCGATCGGTGAAGAGAATACACATGCGTCTAATAATATTGACGCGGGATGGAGCAGCCCGGTAGCTCGTCAGGCTCATAACCTGAAGGTCGTTGGTTCAAATCCAACTCCCGCAACCATAAAAAAAGCCCTTAACTCAATGAGTTAGGGGCTTTTTGATGTCTGAAATACGGTGAAATGGGCTGTTCATCCACTTCTTTATTAAGTCACTGTAATCACTCATTTTCCCTCGTGTTCCCTTCTTGTAGCCTTTTTTCATGGGACCCTTTTGGGACCACGTTTGGGGTGTTTTGTTCTTTAAATGTACCCGTAGGTATTAGCAATTAGCGAGTAGATGTGGAATGAGCGAACATTATGGCGTTAGATTTATATACCCCACGCAGGACCACCCTCAATCATCAATCCCAACACCATTAACAACGTGGAAGTAAAGCGGGTCGTCTTTGATCTTCCTAGCTGTGTCCTAAGAAAGAAATTATGGTAATCTTAATGTCAAAATGAACGCTTTTATCAATGGTATTTCCTTTTACCCGTCCCTTCCCAAATATTTAGAATATATAATATATGATATTTTTTGAGATGAGATACATAGAAACATATTCAATCGTCCGCCATATATTTAGATGCCACCCTTTCATCATCCATAATCTTTCACAAAAAGATGCGATAATTCCCCAAATAGATAAAATGAATAGAGTTCCCCCAATTAGCCATAGCGCTCCAGTAAGGGATAACAAGGCGGAAAACCCTATGTCCCAAAAAACGTAAATATTTAAGCCAACCCAAATTGCTATCCTCATTACAAGCTGTTCAACTAATCGGTTATTTGATGCCATCCCTGTATGTCCTCTATAATACTATGTACATTTTTTGATTTTTCGACATTACCACCCCATGCTAGGACTTCAAAACTCCACAGAGTTTAGTTGCTCATACATCGGGGGGGGGTGGGTGTTCGCTTTTGACAACTACCCAATACAGCCCCGCCGCGCTAGTATTGTTGAAGGGTGGATTTGAGGAATTGGGGAGTAGTTATGGTTTTGAAGAGATTGATTGCAGTATCAGTATTATTTGGAATGATTATCATCGCAGGGCAAGCGAGGGCGTCCCAAGATGGAAACAAGTTACAGGAGTTTTGCACTGCAAAAGAAGATAACTACTTTTTTCAGGGATATGTTTTGGCTATTTAGATGGGATCGTTGATTTAGCCACAATCTTTTACAAAAAAGGAGTATTTATGGAGTTCGAGGGGGGGCAAAAAAACCAAGTTGGAACTCTATGTTTGCCAAACGTATCTTTACAGCAGGTCAAAGATGTCGTCGTAAAATACCTAAAAGATTATCCGGAATTAAGGCACCATCCAGCTAAAACTATTGTTGTTGCTGCTTTGCAGAAAGCCTTCCCCTGCCCCAAGTAACGGAGTTCAACGTATGATCCGCGTAGTTATTGTCTTGGTTGTTGGGCTTACACTTGCAGCTTGTGGAGAAAGCACTGAGGAAGCCCATGAGAGGGGGTATGAGGACGGCATTGCTGAAGTGTGTAATGAAGTTGAGAAAATCAGTTCTAGGTTTCATGAGCGTCTCCGATCCGACAGGATTTGCTATTAGTTCACAACCCAAACACTTCATACTCGACACCGCTTGCCACACGTGAACGCCGACGTTCAACCAGACCACCCCGAACTTCCTTCGCCATCCTCAGTATCATCACTTCGTATCCGTCCATTAAGCTGGCTCGTTCTGCATCAGTTAGCAAATGGTGGTAGAGATTTGAGTAATGACTTATCGTAAAGACCAGCAAGGGTTATGTTTAGGCTGATGCGTTCGCTTAATTCTGGTGTGATGGGATGTGGCGTTGGAAGTGAAGGGAGGAATATGGACTGGATAATCACGGCTATAATTGCGGCGGCACTTTTTTGGTTTTTCTTCTTTCGTTCGGGAAACCTTTCCTTTTGGCAACTTGCAGCAAAGTATCCCGATGAAGCCTACCAGCACTTCCTCAAAGATGGATGTTGGTTCGTTGGTGATGTGCCAGCAGATATAAATAAGGATGATGTAGTTGGGCCATTCAAATTGATTGTTCCCAAACTTGGCCGCTCAATTTTTATCTACGGTCTCGCCAATCAAATTAATAAGAGCCAAGATGAGTTCATTAGGTCCAAAAAATAATAATCTCCCCCCAGCAAGAGCCTGTGGTGAGGCAAAACTCGCTCGGAAGGAATTGAAAGTTGAAATTATAATTACGGCTGCTTGTAGCTAATAGCGTTGTGCAGATCACAGACAATACTTCGGTAGCTTAATCCGCTCGTACGCCAACCTTACCTCTACGCCAGCGTACCGCCCACCGCTGTACCGTGGACAGTCCAGCGCCAGCCCAGCCGCGATAACAGCAATGCCGATATCTTCACCATCAAGATAACAGGTGCCGACGAAACGGTCATAGGTCTTCGCGCCAGTCATCACGCAACGGACGGTTTTGCCATCCACATGCTCACGCATGAACTGTTTAGATTGCGGTCCCAGTGGTTCTTTCAACTCAGGGGCTGACACGCCATTCAACCTGATTGGTATCTTGCCGACCTCAACGGTGTCACCGTCGCGAACGTATGTGACTTGGCCTGTCAGGGTAGTTGGTTCTGCATGTGCAGGTGTGGCGAGGCTGGTTGCAATGATAATCAGGGCTATATGTTTGAAGAAAATATCCATAACCATTTATCGCTTGGATGGTTTTGCTTTGGCAAGGTGTCTGGTAGCGTCACGAGAATTCGGCAAGGGGTAATTATTTGGGTCGCGGAGATGAATGCTCAGAAAACCACTGTCTGAATTAGGAACAGAAGGTACTCTCAATTTTATCGATTCCAATTAACTTCAATCTCTGCTGCACGCTTAATGAGTGTCTCTTTTGATGGCCTGGGGTGTTTTGCAAGATATAGAGTCGTGGGATAGCCACAAAACATAACTCTAGATACCTCCTGTTTTATTGTGGCATCTTGTATGTACGAAATTGCTAATTGAGTTATGGCGTATTCTTTTCCTGAATCTGTTTCACTCACGGGCTCGTCCAGATTAAACGATTGCCAAGACGACATTGAACTGGTGACGTAGACAGCAAACCCGAGGAATACAATTCGCAAGAGGCTATGAAAACGCATTACACGATCCTATAGATTGGAAACATTGACGAAACCGATGACGACGATAATAGCACAATTTGGTGAAAATGTGATGAACCAAATTATGCGGAGATGCCTAACGTCAACAACTATGGAACAGGTTAGCGGGATTGCATGCCTGAATAGATACATCTCTCGTAATCACTTCTGATTTTGAAAATAAGATAGAGGAAGTTAATTTGGGTCATAATCAAGTTTTTGAATCTAATATTCTCAACATTGGGTCCGTTGTTAAACTTGAGTCTGAGATGCCACTATTCCGTGATATTTTTTGGGAGCAAGGCTTCATAATCGACAAACCGGATACAAGATTTAAGAGGTATGAGGTTGTTCAGCATGAATATGCTAATCAATCTTCACCTCTACAAAAGGACATTGTGAGCGAAGAACATAACTTAATTTTACGTGGATGGTGGGCGAAGCTTGTTGATCGTCTGGCAATTGAGCGAGATGAGACTAAGCAAACAAGATGTACCCTTATTGTTTCTACAACAGGCTTTTCAGAATTTATAGAATGCGTTGATGCTGCTTGCGTTGACGATGCTGAAATAAGCCAAAGATTCCTGTTTTCAATTATCGATCAAGCGCATCCGCTTCAGCATGTTGAATTGTTAGCGGGAACGCTTTCTCGAAACTTTCCTATATCCGAAATATATATAGATTTTGGAGATAGATATTTAGCAGGTGATGTTGCGGCCCTTTCAGCTCAACTTAGTCATATAGCAGATAACTTGCTAATCGATATTAAGGCTTTAGTGAGTGCGATGGATGATACGAGTGTAAAATCAGCTATCGTAATTGAACATAGTTCCCTGTGAACATGAACGAGCAGATTTAGTGATCACTTTATCTGACGCCCAATGGGCAACCACAGCCATTACAAGCATGGAGGCTGAATACCTCGTTTCCATGATGTCGCTAAGAGATATGATTGTGACACCCTCGGCGATCTCCCCTCGAAACCACCTTAAACTGGTTATGGATGATATAGAGGTATTAGCCGAAGGGTATACCGCTCCGAGCAGAGTACACGTTGAGGAACTTTTAGAATTTGGTAGTTCTCTGGATGAAAGTTCAGAAGTGGTAGTTCATTGCGTTATGGGCATGAGCCGATCAACTGCCGCGATTATCATTCTTCTCGCGCAGAACAATCCTGGCCGTGAAAAAGAAATAGCTGATGTCTTGTTCCGTGAATCCCCAAAAGCGCACCCAAACAGATTATTACTTCAAATCGGCGACGAGGCGTTGGGCTGTGAAGGCGACTTGGTGTCGGCCGTTTACAAGGGGATACCTTTTCCTTCTGCAATGGAACCAGTCTTTACAGGTTCGTTGAACGGGTTCAAAAGCTTTTCATATAATCTAGACACCCAAGACACTTGGTAGTTTTGTATGAGCTGTCCCAGAAAACCAAGAATTAGGGTTGTCATGGGGTCTATGCGCAAGAGCAGGCTCGCTTGATCTGATCCCAAATGCCTCAGTTTCTCATATCTATAATTTGAATTAGCTTTAACTTCATCTCGGCATCAATTGATACTGCAGCTTCAGGGTAACTCTCATTAGTTCCTATGTCCAAACGACTAATAACAAGCAAATCGCACCTAATAGATATTACTCCATCACTAGAAAACCATCCATTCCAACGAATAGACAAAAATGAGAAAATCCGCTATTATCTAACGCTTGCCAATAGGAGTGGAAATTGCAGCAGGCAGAAATTTCATTATTCAATCTTTATTGGTTAACTTGCCCCGACGGAGAGAATGTCTCTGGCGGGATTTTTTTGTTTGGCATGGGTCAAGAAGGTAAAAAAACAATAGACCTGACCGTGGAGCAATTAGAAGAAGACTGTGTCTGTGAAACAGCAGGTTTCATCAATGGCCTAAAGTTAAGCCAGCCATCGTATGAACGTGATCAATGGTCTGACGCTGGTTGGAAGACTGAGAGTTCTGCTTATGTTGGAACTCAAAGATGGTTTAATGAAAACGAAGAGTGGTTTGATTCTATTCTTCCAATAGGCGAAGATCATCCGCCTTTCACAGGCATTGTTTTTATCTCAGAGTTAAATTTCTTAACGCATGGCTGCATCAAGCATATCACTAGCCAATTTGGCTATGGCCAGAATAATCAAATCGACTGTTACTCTCGTTTTGGAGATGAACAATCCACTGACGATTGGATCTCACGTGAAGTTAGCTCACTTATTAAAAACAGCTCGACGAGTTGTAATTTGATACCATTTCTTGATGATGCTTCTCGGGTTGATGGTCACCCGTCAGTGTATGGTCACGAATTACACATGATGGATACGGTATTGCGCAAGCAGCTGAGATGTTTACAGGAGGGGTAACTGATATGACGGATAACCAACGGACACATTGGAGCATTCTGACAGGAACAAAAGCTAAGAATAGGCGGGGTAAGAATTGGAATTCTTGGCTTCCATCAGGTGTAATTGGCATCGGTTATATTAATAAGGATCTGCGTCACTTTTCCTCTAGATCAGAATTAATTGAAGCCGTATCAAATGAAATAGAAAAAACGAAAAATGATGGTGAAGCTGCGGCAAGATTTCTATATGATATAAAAATAGACGATATCATCATTGCTTTGTTTGGATATAAAGCAGCTGGCTATGGCATCGTAATTTCAGATTATGAGTTCAATAAACATGCTGATGATGATGACTACCGGCATTCTCGGCGAGTTGAGTGGTTAGCCGCTTATTCCGTTGAAGAGTTAGTTGATGAGCTTTTTATTCAAGGGGCAAAATTTAAAAACGTGAATCGAATTCATAACCCTGAAATGTTGCATAAAGTATACCAAGCTTTTGATCAGCGATTGCAAATTGATGCAGATCGGAGCGAAATCGTTAATTGCAACGATCTAGCTGAGAGCGTCATTACAAATAGCCGTCGTAGAAAACGGGAGGGTCAGAACGAATTTCGTTCGGCAATTATGAGAGCGTTTAATGGTCAATGTTGCGTCACAGGGTGTTCTGTACCCGAAGCATTAGAGGCTGCTCATGTCGAGCCATACAAAGGTCGATTTTCTAATATGCTGGATAATGGCCTACTGCTTCGGACAGACATTCATCGCCTTTATGATACAAGTCTCATTTCTTTTGAAGATAACAAAGTAAAGTTTAACCCGGGTCATAAGAAAGTCTTGAAGTCGTCTTATCCAGAACTTGAAGGCAAAATAATCGCAAATCGTAACGAATAGAGAAGTCTGATGATGATTGAGGGGTGCTGTCAGAGAAAATTTACCTTTGACCACATCTTGGCATCTTCGTAATATTGAAGGATGAAAAAACACAATCCTTTCCGCTATTTCAAGACATCCGTAGATGCGGTCATCTTGGTGGCTCTATACCGTTCCCACCTCAAACGCTGAGCGTCACCGATCCGCTTACGACCAGCCACAGTCTTCGGCCCAGAGTTGCCAGTGCCACCGTGCCACCCGCAGCGACCTCTGGGTCCATCACCGGCAACCTTTGCGCTGTTAAGGCAGAGACGCCCATTTGACTTCTGAGCGAGGCAGTAGCGGCCCTCGCGGTAACGGCGTATCAGTCGCCAAGCTAAACCGTACTCGCCATTTTGTTCTTTGATCCGTTTGTGGATGTGCTGCTTGAAGAACTCTGGAAGATCGGGGTTGTTCTCGATCGGGCATAAATCAATGCTGCTCATGGCTCATGGCTCATGCTCAAGGGTTGCAACTCGCTGGTTCGCGTCGAGCATGGCTTGTCCTAAATCGATAGAATGGCGAGTGTTGATCTCGGCCTTGATCTCTGTGGGTATTATCTGTGCCAGTAATCTGCAAAACGTTGGAGGGTCGACCCTGGCAATCTCCACAAGATAATCAACACCGCCAGCTTTATCGAAGGCTTCAAGAATTCCAGCTTTGATTTCAGATTTAATCCTGTTGGACATTATTTAGCTCCTGAAAGGCGGGTGGAGTTCGGTTTCTGTTCGTGTAATAAAACTTACAAATTGTGCTATTTCCACGGTTCATCGGGCAGCTTCCGTAAGTATCCGGTTTACGGTGCTAACGCCGATGCCTAGTTGCTTTGCTATTTTGCGTTTGCCCGTTCCTTTTATCCGCGCAGCTAATACAGCTTTCTCTACTTTTCCAGTGACCTTGGGGCGACCAAGTGTCTTACCCTGCGCTCTAGCCCGGTTCAGTCCGGCCTTAACGCGCTCTTGGATCATGGACCGCTCGAACTCAGCGAAAACGCCCATCATCTGGAACATGGCCTTGCCAGCGGGGGTAGTTGTGTCGATGCCCTGCTGGTGGAGGTACAGGTCAACGCCGACGGCATGAAGTTCACTCAGGAAGCCGACTAGGTCTTGCAGAGAGCGCCCCAGCCGATCTACTGACCAAGACATCACTACATCGAACTGGCGGCGTGTGGCATCTTTACAGAGCCTGTCAAAGGCTTCTCGTTGCTCCCGTGATTTAGCACCTGAAACACCATTGTCGTCATATACGCCGACAATCTCCCATCCCGCACGTTCAGCGGCTTGTTCAAGCTCAAGACGTTGGTTATCGACAGTCTGTCCGTCTGTGCTGACACGTATATAAATGGCGGCGCGCTTGATCGTGGTATCCTTCTTATAGGTCATAGCTGCTTCTCCATTAGTGGTTATGGTTCAGACCCGTCACGGTGTTCATGCACTTTGGCGGGTCGATTTCATTCTAAAGATAAGTGGTTCGAAAATCAATTGATTGCGGAACCATTCAATTGGCAGAGTGAACTCCGCAGAAATGCTGGGGTTTACAACGGCGTTCACGGCGGGGTTTTCCGAACCACCACGTTTATGGGTTCATAATGCGATGTCAGGCGTATCAAACTGCGAACAAAAATGCTTTCTTCTCTCAAGATGAGACGCGCCGTAAAAAAAAGGGGGACGCTGTTTCCAGCGCCCCCTGAGTTTAACAGGGAGGTAAGAGGAGAGAAACCGGGAGGAAACCAATCCTTAGGGGGGAGCCTCGCAAATGCGAGAGTTTCGGCTCCGCCCGGTTCACAATTAACTAAGCAGGAACCGTGCCAGATAATTGGCTGCATTGTGTGGAAAGTGGAATTCAGTCGATTAGAGAATGCCGAAGGGGGGGGTATGCCGGGGCGCAGGGCCGGAGATCGCGGCGCTGACTGTAGACTGTGGTACTCACGGCAACACTTTATGGTATCTGATTTTTTTATTATTCTTGAAGTCCATCAATATTCTTAGTGTATCGGTTACCAGTTCAAATTATTTTCAGCCTGTTTGCCCAAAAAATATCGTTGTCATAAGGTCGGGCAATCAAATAAAGGGAAAAAATGAAAAAAATAATATTGGCGGCTGTGATGATGATTGCGTTGACGAATGAGAGTAAGGCAGAATTTGTTAACGCTGAAATGCTGGCTGCATTGTGCAATTACAAGTCTTTGCCGCAGCAGTACCAGAAGTTTGCTAAAGATAGCTGCAATGGAACAATCCGCTCATATCTTGAATATAATTCGGCAATGAAAACACATTTCAAACTAAAGGTTCCGTTTTGCTTATCAGGAGGTGGGGCAACTCTGTCAGGGGCAACGTCAACATTCATAGGTTACCTCCAACAAAATCCACAGCATAAGATTAAACCAGCAGCGATTGTTTTTGCCGAAGCAATGGCGTCAGTCTCAAAGTGTAAATAATCCTGCTGGTAGTCGCATCAGCTAATGTGCCGCCGTCATCACCTGGGGCATATCTGTTGGGTGGTGATCACAGCGTACCCGCGTACCCGCTGTTCCATGTTCTGCCACCAGAACATGGATAACCCTCTATATATAGGTTTTTAGTATACTTTATAAAACAACGGGTACGCGGGTACGCATAGTGCTGAAACCTGTGGTGGCCTTGCCCCGCAGAGTGTGCCCGACCATCCGAAACGCGGGTACGCAACGGGTATAATGATGGTGAAATCGTGTCCAGAATGATGAATAACGTACCCGCGTACCCGCCAGCGTACCCGGCCTCATAATCATTTCACATCTGGAAACACTATTTCCTTTATTCCTTCAGTTGGTAAATCTAAACGCTCTTGCAGCATATCCAGTTGTTTACGCACTACATCAGTATCAACTTTACCGCGCCAGTCATTCTTGTTGCGCAAGACGTAAACTCGTACAGGCTTTCCGTTCCATCGTATTTTATTATCTTTAGTTCCTGTACTTAGTGTTTCTGCAATACCGTTGAGCGCCTTACGTAGTGCCGAAGGCCGATCATGGACCTCAACTTCGCTTATTCCAGACGCCTGTGCGCTAAGGGTTAAACTCTGCACTTGTTTCCATGTCGCAAGATCGACACCAGCCGGGAGCAATTCCAAGCTATCAAGTATCAGCGTTTCACAAGATGTTTGTGTCTCAGTAATCATCGCCTCCTTTGCAGGGGTCATCGGCGCGCGCATACCTGAATTGAAGCCTGTCAGATCAACACCCTTCAAATACCAGTAAACATGAGCGGGGCCATCGCCCTTAAGCCAGTCGTATATGCGTTTGTAATATTTTTCATCGCTGGGATCAGTCTCCACCCGCAATACCCATATACGTCGATCTTCAGGTGGTATACGCACCGCATCAACATGGTTCGAATATAACAGGAACCGGGTGAAAACGCGTTGAACGTCAAACGATCCGTATTTGGTGTTAAGCTGTAAATGTTGTTCTGTCAGTAGATCACGCACCTGATCGTCTACCGTCCAAGATTTTTCTTTCACTTTGGTTTCGTGGATGGTCGTCAGCAATGTTTTAACAAGCGCATTTTGATACTGCCCGGCACTGCCTTCACCAGCCAGCTGTCCCATTTTGCTTGTACCGCAGTTCCACAGTCCAAGTACTGCAACCATCAGTTCTGTGATCCATCCGCGCCCGGTGCCGTGTTCACGGGCTATAATCAGCGGTACAATCGTCGGCCTGTCCTGTGGGTACTGGATCATGTGAGCGAGGAAATGAATAAACATCTTTCGTTCAACGGCATCAGGTATCAAGAACGTGAGATGTTCATTCAGTATGTTTACATTTGGGTCATGTATACTGGTGTCGGCGTGTGCTGGCAGACTGAATGAGTTGTATCGCGGCACACCGTTCTCATCAGTATAAACCCGCCCCATGCCCGGCGCGTATTCAATGCTGGCTAGGTTTAACCGTTCAGGGTGTTTAATCCAAAGATCAGAAAGTTTAACATTTTTCTCTCCACCTTTTGGCCCGACAATTGTGAAAGTTGCGCCTGCCGTGAGGTTCTTAAACGCCGTCATGGACATTAATGCATCCTCTGGTCGTGCATCCAAGTCCATCACTGCGTCGTCGCTGACAACATAAGCATAACGTTTCAGATATGATTTGATGTCGGGTTCGGGGAGGTTCGTAATCATTTCACAGCCCACCCATTCATCAACGCACCCATGAGTACATGAGCGGATTTGCGCCCTGCGGCGTACTGTGCCGCTTTTAGTTTGTTGGTAAGATCAATGGTGTCGATACCGTGAGCGTCATGTAACTTAAGCTTAACATCGCCGAAGTTTCGGTTTTCGCAATGACCGTGAAAACATCTGAAACCGCCGCCGATGAAATATACTGCACCGACATCAATTCGATCAGTGTGTTCCTCATGGAACGGACACAGGATATCGAGCATCTGCCGCCCGTCACCTACATCCCTGATTTCACCAGTCAGGATTAGGCTCAGATCACTCAACACTTTGACGTAAGGATCATCCTCAAAGTCGATGATGACGCTGCTATATGACCGCTCTGGCGTCGGCGGTGCCAACACCAGCCCGTATGCGTCGATGATGTCCTCAAGCGTATAGTGACGCTCTGGATGCCATTCCTTCAATACATGACGGTGAGGTGGATCGTACTTGGTCTTGTTGTTGGTGCCGACAGGGAAGCGAACGTAACGGGTGACACCCTTCATGCCGGGGTCAACAGGTGAAGCCAGACCTTGAGCGATCAGGGCGTCCACCGTGCGGTTGAAGTAATCCGCGTCAGTCTCAGGTTCTTTTAAGATGTAGCCGACCTGACAGTTGTCAGGGGATGTCTCAATAACGAACGATGGGGCCATCACAACCTTGTCTTCAGGAATTTTAGCCGAGGGGCCGTCACCAATATCATCCAGTGTCACAACATGAGCAGCAGCGAACTGCGCCTTGCGCCTGAACACACGTCCATCAGCGTCAGGGTAGAAGCTGGACACCACATAGAAGCAGTTGGCCTCGCCACTGGTGTAATTCGATCTCTTGATTAGTGAACGTTGCCGGATTGGAGAGCCAAACCAGATGCTATTCCCCGCCAGATCAGGGGGCTGTTTAAAGGATGTCCCGTAAACGTATGCGCCATCGGGTACGGTGTGAAACACCGCGTCTATGAAGTCTTTATTGGTAATGCTTTTTAGACGGCCTTGTGCTAACTTGGTCATACTGAAAATTTCCTTTTTGCCGCGTTTGACTGTGCAGGTCGGCGCGGCTTTTTCGTCCGCGCAGCAGCATGGTAAAGTTGTTTGGTGTTACCAGCCCAAGTTCTTGGCGACCCATTCAGGCGCAATGATGATCTTCCCGCCGAGCCGGAAGGTTTCGATCTCACCCGTTTTGATCGCTGTATAGATCGTGTTCTTCGCGCCAACCCCGGCTTCGACGAGGTCTTTCGGTGTGACGGGTTTTTGCCGGGCATTGGTTGTCGGCATTTCTTCTTTGGTAGCTTGTGCGGCCATGAGAGTTACTCCTTATCTACAAAATAGTGGCGTCGGGCTTATGGTCGCAATGTACCTTGACTTTTCATCGTTGTCATTCGAGAATAACTGAATGAATTTTAATTTGTCACTAAATAAATAAAGGTCAAAATATGGTCGAGCCTAAAAAAAGAGGTGGTCAAAGAAAGAGTGAGGAGGAGAAGTTAAAGTCTACGCAGTTCTCCATTCGCATCAGGACTGAAACAAAAGCTCGGCTCCAAGCCGTCGCTCAAGAAAAAGGAATTAAGTTAAACGCGGAGATATTTAACCGCCTTGAGCGTTCACTATCCACGACCTCGACTAAGGTCATGAGCGATGCTTTCGGATGTGATCGGACATTCTTTTCTATGATGCTGCTTGCTGAGGTCATCACCTCCATCGAAGCGGCCACTCAACCTGTCCCACATTCCGAGCGTGAGAATGGAAAGTGGCTTGATGACCCCTTCATCTTTCAAAAAGTCCGAGAGGGCATCAAAGAGGTGTTAGACCAAATCGAGCCGAAGGGTAAAGCAAAGCCGCATAAAGATATGCTGACGCCCCCAGAATACATTGGTGCGGGTAATGCACTTGGAACTCTGGACGGTCTTAGATTGGCTGCTGACGCGCCACCCCAAGATAAGATTGATGAACATGGAGTTGGACATAAATTCAGTGACCAATTGACACGCTTTCCACTTATCAAGAAGGCACTTGGCCCTGATGTAGTATCCAGAATTGGAAAAAAGAAATGATCAGAGTGGCATCGTTATGATGGGGGAGCGATAAATATGGCAGCTACAAAAAAACGTGTTCTAGAAAGTGGAGCCGACCAATGGCGGGTGTCCTATTATGATGATAACGGCAAACGCCATCGCCCGTGTTTTGGCACATACGCCGAAGCTGAAGATTTCCGTAAAGAGATAGAGAACCAACTTAAGACCAACACCTATAGAGCCTCGTCGTTCAAGATGACTGTTGAAGACTTGAGTGATGTTTTTCTCGTCTACTGCGAGGCGCGTATGAAAGCAGGGCGGCGGATGTCGAGAAAGAACTTTGTCATCTACCGTGGGCATTTCAAAAACTATATCCTCGACCCTGACCTTGGTGTCGGTAGCACTAAGTTGTCGCGGCTCCCGACCAGTGCTGTTTGCGAGTTTCGTGACAGACTGTTGCAGACTGGTGTGAGCATCTCGTCAACGCGCAAGATACTTGCGACACTTCGGTCGGCTCTCTCTTATGCGAAAAACGAAAAGAATTGGATCGCAGTAAACCCAGCAATGGGTGTTGAGGTTATTGGAACCGCTGACGAAGGACCAAAGAAACGTAAAACCCCAACCAAGGACCAGCTAAAAACCGTTCTCGCCTTCGCAACCGACGATTTGAAATTGAAGATTATGTTCGCGGCTTTCACTGGTTTACGAGCGTCTGAGCAATGGGGTCTCAAGTGGGAACAAGTGAATTTAGATGCGGGTCTGGTTCATGTGGTTAGTCGATTGGATAGTTACGGGAGTTTAGGGCCGACTAAGAGCAAGGCTGGGGTGCGAGATGTTCCACTGTCTGCTCCAATGGTTCGGTTGCTTAAAGAGCATCGGCTCGGAAGTCCGTATTCTGAAGATGATAATTTTGTTTTCACCAATGCCAAAGGTCGGCACACCTCACACGACAATCTTGTTAAACGATCTTATATCCCGCTCCTAGAGAGGTCAGAGAAAGCCGCAAAGTTGGGAATAGGGCAGTGGACCCCGAACGGTGTTGATGAGGATGGTGAGACGAATTTAAAATTTGTGGCGTCATTCAAGTGGCATAGTCTTCGGCACTTCGCCGTCTCTACTTGGATAGAGCAGGGGTTGGCTCCTAAGACGGTCCAAACATACGCCGGGCATAGCAGTATAGTGATAACGCTGGACCGATACGGGCATTTGTTTGAGAGTGATGACCACAAGACCGCGATGGACCGTATAGCAGATGAGTTGATGAGTTAGGTGCATGACGACTTCAGATTATGACATGGCTATGCGATTAAATGCAGAAATGCCACATACCTTTAACTGTCTCCAAGAATTAGTTATGCGAATGGCTAAATACAGTAAACACAAAGATGCTAAGACGTGGTGGGGGAAGAAAAAGTCCCTGAAAGCATGGATTGAATTTGAGGCTGCTTTAAAGAAAATTATTGTAGCGATGTTTTTGGATGGAATTATGGAGAGAGACGCGTCTACCAATGAAATAATAATTGAGATACATGGCTGCATTCAGAAGTTTTCTGAGGTGTTTCCGAATTGGCAGGATGCGTATTCTTTTTCTGATATTTTGTTCGTTCATTCGCCTGATAAAGCCATTTCACTCATAAATGAACTTCGTTCTTGATGGGACCATATAGGGACCTATCCAATATTATTATTAAGCAAATACAAAGAGTTAAGTTGATCACATTTTCCCTCATAACCTGAAGGTCGTAGGTTCAAATCCTACTCCCGCAACCAAATAAAAAGCCCTTAACTCATAGAGTTAGGGGCTTTTTGATGGGCGGGGTGTGGAGATCGGTAAGAGTTAGGTCATCACCGGGTCATCAAGTTGAATCAAGCTTCCGCAAGTGAATACAAATATAATCTAAGTCACTGTTCTCTAAAACTCTCTGATTGATAACGTTGTAAAGGCGCCAAGATATAGTCAATAACGCGGCGCTTGCCGGTTTTAACCTCGACGGTGATATTCATGCCTGAGTATTTTTATTGTTAAATTTGTGAATGTGCTTATCTGTTATTGGGCATATGTACGCTCTGGATAATAACCGATAGTCCCGACTCCCTGAGATTATCGTCCAGGAACTGGAGTTGGAAAGCGAAGTTATGATTGGAGGCGGGATAGAAGAGGACGAAAGCTATTTCAGTGGCATGGTTATACGTTATTTTGATACAGAAATCGATGCGTCAGACGAGATTGTGCCTTCTTGTTTTGCTATTAAATAAACACCGCAAAACATGTGGCCATAGTTTTGTTGTAGAAGTTTGGGGATATTCAAATCTCGCTCGCAAGTATCCGGGTTCACCACGGTTGCGCCGCATCTGATTGTTTCATCAACTACCACAAAAGTAGCATCATTTATCGTCACGGTACGATTAACCCAGTCGCGCTCCTCCCAGGGAGACGCGCCATCAATAATGATATTTCCCCGGAAACGGGCAACATCAACATGCTTCCCGATAGTTTCCGACAGTTGCCGTACGCTTGCCAGATTAATGAGCGATATGACCGGTTCTTCAATATTCCCAAACTGGAAATCAAGGGCTTGAACAAATTGTGGTTCGATTGTTGAGTTCGGCTTGCCTAATAAACGTTCAAAATAACGATTAATTTCCACTTGGCCGTCAGGGTCGTCCACGAAAGTACGCGTTTCTTCCGCGCCATCTCGCAGGATCGTCAAGAGCCTTGATGTCTCGTCGAAGTGCGGAGTGAGTTTCGAAAGGTGCTCATCTGAATCGTGCATGAGCATATGAAATTCTGTTTTTAATGCCCATTTTGGAGACTCATATGTGATGCCTGATCCCCCGTGAGCAAGCGCAAAATGCCGGTCCAGCGGAAACGAGGCGTTTGGAGTAATAGCTACTTCCTTGAGAGATTCTCCCTTAAGGCCCTTTACAGGAAACCGCCACAACTCTGAAATATTCATTTTTAATACCCCGTTTTTTACAGGAATCCCATCAGAACACCTGTTTATCAATTGTCCTGATTTTCAGCAATGACACTCAATCAGACAAGAACACCTTACAACCGCCTAGTCTCGCATAATAGCACTTCTTGGAATGATCTCTTCACCCGTTAACTTCTTTCTAGAATTATCGACGTTGTCAGATTAAGCGCTGCTTTGATCAACATCGCGGTCAGATTAAGTTTTTAAGAATTATGCGTAATCTTTAAATGATCAGTGTCAGCATCGTCCACTTTGTCATCGTTATTTGTGCTCGTGTTTCTAGCTTCCGCCAAAAGCCAATCTCTGAATTGTGCCTGCATTGGGCGAAGTTGCACGTCAACGGGTCGCAGCAAATAAAATGAGAAATCTGAGCTCAATGATGCTTCAAATGGCCGGACTAGCTCACCATTACCTATTAAATCTTCAGCAATTCTCTCACCACAAAGCGCAACACCGTCTCCTTTGATAGCCGCACTTATGAGGAGAAGATAGCTATCGAACGGTAATCGGTTGGTATTCTCACTCAGTTCTGAGCCATAAACTTTGAACCAGTCCTCCCAAGTTGTCCAGTTGGGGTCAAACCGAGAGAGCGTTAACAGGGTGGCGTCATGCAAATCTTCGGGACCGGTAATAGGTCCGTGTTTTTCAAGGTAACGCGGTGAGCAAACAGGAAATATTTCGTTTCCGAACATCATATCCGCAGCTACTCCTTCCCATGTCCCTTTCCCGAATCTGACCGCGAAGTTCAAACCGGTAGCAGAAAGGTCACGCAATTTGGCATACGCAACCAGATGCACATTTACAGTTGGGAACTCTGCACGAAATTTAGCAATGCGAGACATTAGCCAATACGAAGCAAAACTGACGCTGGACGAGATCATGATATCGGCATCTCCAGAAGTTTGCCGCCGAATGTCGTCTGTAACGTGCGCAATATGACTAAGGCTGATGGATACAGCATTTGCCATCATCGCACCTTGGTGCGTTAGCTCAATGGCTCGGTAGTGACGCTCAAATAAGCGTACACCAAGATAATTTTCCATGAGTTGTATTTGCCGGCTGACCGCCGCTTGAGAGACCTGAAGCTCAGCCGCTGCCTTGGTAAAGCTTTGGTGACGTGCGACTGCCTCAAAGACAATTAAACTATTCGCTGGTGGGACACGGTCTCGTAAGCGTAACATAAGTTTTTCTGATCCTATGATGATAATTTTGTATATATACTAGCGATAAATATTTGCGTTACATAATAAAACTAATTCAAACGACTGTGAATGGTAAACATCTGATTGAAAGATGATTATTCGTCTTAAATTCAGAATGAAACGCTTGATAGGGTAACTGGAACGATGGACACACATTTAATTAAAAAGAAGACTAAACCTGTGCGTCCGGGTGGTAAGACTAGAAAGAAAGCACGCGCATTCCCAAAAGGTCGTCAGGTAATGCCAGCCGCACGTAAAGACGTGCAGAAGCTTCTTAAAGGCAAGTCTCTCGCACGTGATCTGCTGATTGAGCATTTGCACCTTATTCAAGATAAGTACGGGCACTTGTCCGCAGAGCATTTAGCGGCGCTTGCGGAAGAAATGAAATTGGCCCAAGCCGAAGTCTATGAGGTTGCGACCTTCTATCATCATTTTGATGTCGTCCGGGAAGGCGAAAACACACCGCCAGAAATTACGATCCGAGTTTGTGACTCTCTCAGTTGTGAGATGGCAGGCGCACAAGAGATCATGAAAACCTTAAAGGACAAGGCGCCAAAGTATGTTCGTGTGCAGCATGCACCATGCATGGGGCTGTGCGACAAAGCACCTGCCGCAGCTATTGGTAAAAACTATACGGGCGATGTCTCTGTCTCGAATTTGCTTAAGGCGGCAAAGGATCGTGATGTAAAATCGGAAAAGCCCAAGTATCAAACCTTCGATGCGTATGTGAAGGATGGTGGCTACAAAGTTCTCAAGAAGCTCCGCAAGGGCAAGAAATCTCCTGATGACGTCATTGAAACGCTGCTTGAAGCTGGGTTGCGTGGGCTCGGCGGTGCAGGTTTCCCGTCTGGCCAAAAATGGAAGTTCGTGCGTGCCGTCGAAGGGTCGCGTTACATGTGTATTAATGCTGACGAGGGTGAGCCCGGCACATTCAAAGACCGGCTGTATCTGCAAACCAAGCCACATCAATTTTTAGAAGGTATGTTGATTGGCGCATGGGGTGTAGAAGCTGACGCTGTCTATATTTATCTCCGTGATGAATATCCTGCGATCCGCAATATCCTTGTCAAAGAAATAGCACTTCTTGAGAAAAAGAAGATCATTAAGCCTGGATACGTTCATCTTCGCCGTGGTGCTGGTGCGTATATCTGTGGTGAAGAAAGCGCGATGATTGAGAGCATCGAGGGCAAGCGTGGCTTACCAAGGCACCGTCCCCCATATGTTGCTCAAGTTGGTTTGTTTGGTCGCCCGACGTTGGTGCATAACGTCGAAACAGTTTACTGGATGCCAGAAATTCTCGCCAAAGGGGCCAACTGGTTCATCAAGGAAGGACGCGAAGGACACAAGGGGAACCGTTCGTACTCTGTGTCGGGACGTGTGAAGAAACCTGGTGTGATTCTGACCGCAGCAGGTGCCACGGCTGAGGAATTAATTGAACTTTGCGGTGGCATGGAAAACGGTCATACCTTCAAAGGATATCTGCCAGGTGGTCCTTCAGGTGGGATACTGCCTGCCAAGATGGGCAATCTGCCACTGGATTTTGGTCAACTTGAAAAGTATGGCTCGTTTGTAGGCTCACACGCTGTCATTATTTTATCAAATAAAGATCACATGCGTGATGTGTCGGTGAACTTGCTTAAGTTCTTTGAAGACGAAAGCTGTGGTCAGTG
>Ga0075119_1000546_pt1 | contig 19804 bp, 19 predicted proteins | sample AntAceMetag02UK9_FD_69791 | JGI IMG/M metagenome (GOLD analysis project Ga0075119, IMG submission 69791) | Saline lake microbial communities from Ace Lake, Antarctica - Antarctic Ace Lake Metagenome 02UK9 | ecosystem: Environmental > Aquatic > Non-marine Saline and Alkaline > Saline | place... | reverse complement strand
AAAAAATAAAAAAAATATAAAACTCCAAATAGAATATTTTGATAGTTTAAACGAAATAAAAAGCTATCTAAATGAACAAAATATAATTGTATTAGATATAACAACTATAAACTTTTTTAATTATTACTACAAAATAGATAATCAATTAATTAACTATCAAAATACTAATTATAGTTCTAAAGAGAGATTAAATTTATTAATAAAAACATGCCACATTATGAATGTTGCTGAAAATTTATGTTTTGAATTAATGTTAAAAACAAGTGGTATTATAAAATTCAAAAACTTTGTAAATATGGAACACTTGATTTTTGGAAATGATTTAGATGATAATTTTTATGATTCATTAACTTCAGAAAAATTTCATAAAAGCGAATTAGAACAAAAATTTAAATTTTTTTATAGAGAATATGATAATTTTAGAGATTTACCAAATTTTATAATATTTAATAATTCGGATTATTCAGATCTAATTCCAATGAACAAAGATTATATGAAAGTATTTAAAAATAATTTTTTTACTGTTATGAAAAAAATATAATTTTTATTTAATGTGATAATATTTTAGTTTAGACTTTCTTAAATCTTTAAAATTATTTTCTATCCAATTTTTCGTTTTATTTATTCCAAAATGAATATTACAATTAGATTTCCAACCTAATTTTTTTATTTTTTTTGAAGACATATCATAAGAAAAATCTTTACCTTGTCTTTCAGAGCCAATTTCAATGCAATCATTCAATTCTACATTCATTACTTTGCAAATTATTTTGACAATATCTTTTATCGTGTACATTTTTTCATTAGTTACATGATATATTTCTCCCAATTTTCCTTTACTTTTTACCTTAATCAATGCAGATGAAACATCATCAGCATAAATGAATGATCTTTTTGAAAGGCCACCACCATCTAGTTTAATTTTTTTTTTTAGCATAATTGACAGCAATGCTTTTGGTATGAGTTTATAAAGTTTTTGTCCTGGTCCATATATATTTGATGCTCTAGTAAATAGAACTGGAAATTTATAATTATCAAATAAATTTTTTAAATACATATCAATTGAAGCTTTTGATGATGCATAAGGTGTACTTGGAAAATAATTAAAACTTTCAATAATTTTACTTTTAGTACTTCCGTAAACTTCAGGTGTTGATGACTGAATATATTTTTCTAAATAATCAACATTTTTAAGGTAATCCAAAAGTTTAATATTTGACATTAAATTTGTTTCATACCAGTCTAAAGGTGAATGCCAGCTGTTTTGCACAATACTTTGTGCCGCAAAATTATAAATGATATTTGGTTTTTCTTTTTTAAGTAATGAAATTAATTTTTTTGTATCTTTGTTTAAATCTACTTTATAAAATTTAAAACCCCTTTTTTTAAATAGATGATTAGAATTAAAAGCTAAATTTTTTTCATTTGATCTACTTACACCAATAATATTTACGTCTAAAAAATTTTTGTTATATATATAGTTTATTAAACTATGACCCATAAATGAATTAGATCCTATAATAAATATTTTCATATTAATTTTTCACTCTTTTAGAAATATTTTTGAAATTTTTATTAATGTATATTTTAAAAAATAAATGAATAATTGTAAAAAAAATATCTGCAAAATTAATAAATCTTATTGAAGTTGAATTTTTTGATCCTGTGTTCATTTGTCCTGAAATTTCAGTAAATTTTAAACCACTTCTTAATAACTTTATATTTACTTCACTTACGTACGCTATACCACTTGAAAAAATCTTAATTTTTTTAAGCTCTTTTAAAGGCCACACGAAGGGTCCTTGAAGATAAAAAGCATAAACTTTGAATACAGTGCAGCATATAAGATTGAACATTGTTGATAAAAAAGCTCTAAAAACTCCCTTCATTTCTCTATTCGTAAAATAACTAATTACTAAATCTGATTTTTTTGATGCATTAATTAGTTTAATTATTAAATCTTTGCTTAAATCATTATCACCACTAATTAATATTAATTTTCCAGTTTTCGGAGATTTCAATATAAAATTTTTTACATTTTTTGAAAGGCCTAAATTTTTTTGATTACGATACAAAACAACTTTTTTATTGCTTTTTTTAATTTTTTGTCCAATTTTAAAAGTTTTATCTATACTACCGTCATCAATTATATAAATATTATAATCTTTAATATTTGTTTTTTTTATTACTTGTATTAATTCTTCGTATGTTTTATTTAAATTTTTTTCTTCATTTAAAGCCATTATTAAAAAGTGATATTTCATTTAAGCTAAAACAGATTTTAAAAAAGAGTAAAAGCTTTCTTTGGTGATATGCTTTTTATGAGCTAAGTATTGCACTTTAAGAGCACCAGCAATATTGCCCACAAATGCTATTTTTTCTGGATCCTTGTTTTCAGAAAAAAATAAAGATGAAATTGCGAAAAAAGCATCACCTGCCCCAAGTGTATCAATGGTATTATCAGTGAGAGCAGGTACATATTTAACAGATTTTTTAAAAAACTTTGAGTTAAATGATCTTGTTCCATTAGCGCCATATGTAATTGATACTGTTTTAGTCTTAATCTTTTTAATAATTTTTCCAGCTAGCTGATTTATGTCTCCAAATCTATCAAATGTTCCAAATCTAGCTTCTGGCTCGTCCAAAGTAAGGTAATCACACTTATTATATTTATTAAAGTAATTAAATCCAAAATTTGCACTATTTGTTTGAACATTTAAACAAAGTTTTTTGGAATTTTTTTGCAAAAAATTTCTTAAATTCCTTGTCATTAGCCCATGTCCAAAATCATTAATCAATACAATGTCGTATGACTTTATATTTTTAGAAAGAAAATTTAATATTTTTTTTTCTAAATTTTCTTCAATATATTCAAAATCAACAATATTAGATTGAAATAATTTTTTGTTATTTGCATCCAGATATCTTGTTTTGACGTTATTATCTCTATTTTTTGTTACAAAATACTTAAAATTACAATATCCTTTAATATCTTTGATTATTTTTTTATTTTTTTTAATTTTATTTCCAAGCACTGAAACAATACTTACGTTTTTAGAAAAACTTGATAAATGTTTAGCTGTTGCCAATATACCACCATAATAAATGGTTTTTTTTCTTTCTTTAACTGAAATTAATTCTTCTTTAGGTGATTTTGCTAATGCAATTGTATCAATATATTCATCTAAAATCACATCCCCAATTGCAAGAATTTTTTTATTCTTCAATTTCTCAAAAATTTTAAAATAGTCTGAAAATTTATTTTTTTGCTTAAATTTTTTCTTGAATATTTCCAATTTTGCATTTTTTTGATCCATAATTGAATTAATTAAATTAGATGAGCTCATAACATTCTCATTAGTGTAAACTATTCTTCCTTTATTCCTTTTTAATGCTTTTACCTCCGATGAAATTGCACGAGTATAATCTTCCCCATGATTTTTGTATTCTATTCCTTTTGAATAAAAGTCTGGTTTAAGTTTTTGAATAACTTCAATACCTGTTGGATTGTCTATTATAACAACATAATCAACAAAATCTAAATGAGAAATTAAAGTAGCTCTTTTTTTCTGATTATATAACGGTCTATTGGGACCTTTTTTTACATACCTGTCAGAGGTAATTGATACAACCAAAATATCAGCTAAAGATTTAGATTTATTTAAATGTGTTAAATGGCCATGATGGAAGAAATCAAAAGTCCCATGTGCAAGGATAATCTTTTTATTAATAAATTTTTTTTTTAGCTTGCTTAACTCATCAAATTTTAAAATTTTATTCATACAATTTTTTTATTTTTTATAACTTTTAAATTAATGTTGTTATCATTAGATCTAAAATTTTTTTTATTAAAAAAATTTAATAGTTCTGATACAGCAAAATCAACATTTTTTTTTGGTTTAAAACCAGTTTTTAATAATTTTGAAGAATCAAGTCTATAAGATCTTGGATCATTACTTTTCAAAATCTTAATTTTGCAAGATGTTAATTTTTGTATTTTTTTTGCAATCTTTAAAACTGATAAATTTTCAAAACCTGCATTAAATATTCCTTCTATCTTTCTATTTTTTAACAAAAACAAATATATGCCAACCATATCAATTATATGTATATTCGGCCTTATCTGCTTTCCACCAAAAACTGTGATTAATTTATTTTTGTAAGCTTGGTATGTGAGTATATTTACGGTTACATCTAATCTCAATCTATCTGAGTGACCACACACAGTAGCTGGCCTGATAACAGCTACACGCATTTTTTTTGAATAAGTTTCTAAAATTTTTTCTGTTACCATTTTTTGTTTATTATAATCAGAAATTGGCAGTAGGCTTGTTTTTTCAGTTACTTTTAGTTTTTTGCTTACACCATAAACACTTCCTGATGATGCATAAAAAAAATTTTTTATTCTCTTTTTGACACAAATTTCAAGAATTTTGTAGGTTGCAAGTGGACCAACTTCCCACGCTAATTTTGGATTTAATTCTGATGATGGATCGTTAGATATTGAGGCTAAATGAATTACAGTGTCTATATTGTTAAAATATTTTTCTTCTATATTTCTAATATCTTTTTTAATTAAAATTAAATTCTTGTTTTTCTTTAATTTATTTCCAAACCAACAAGTGTCGATTACAGTAACTTTGTAGTTATTGTCTAATAATTGAGGTACTAACTTCACGCCAACATATCCACATCCACCTGTTACAAGTATATTTTTCATTAAAATTTATAAATTAATTGTGATACTTATATCAAATTAATGCAAAATATTACAAAAATTTCTAACAAAATAAGGTTTCAGGTATGCAAACTGAGTTATCAAGCAAAAGCTGCTCATCTAGGATCCGCTTTGTCATGTGTAGATATCTTAAGTGTAATTTTTTTTTCTAATTTATTTAAATTTGATATTAAAAAAAATTCTTTAGATAAATTTATATTAAGTAAAGGTCATGCTGCTACTGCATTATACTCTTGTTTAGCTTTTAAAAAATTTATTAGTTTTAAACAATTAAATAAATACGGGAAAAATAACTCTATTGTAGAGGAGCATCCAAATAAAAAAGTTAATGGTGTAATTTGCTCTACCGGATCTTTAGGACATGGATTATCTTTTGGATGTGGAATTACTTTGGGTGAAAAAATAAATAAATTTAATCATAAAAATATAGTTTTATTAAGCGATGGTGAATGTAATGAAGGTTCCGTTTGGGAAGCTGCAGGATTTGCATCATCAAAAAAATTAAATCATTTAATTGCACTAATTGATTTTAATAATTGGCAAGCCACAGGAAGATCTAAAGATATTTTTGGTGGAGAAATGAAAAAAAAATGGGAAGCATTTGGGTGGGATGTTCTAAACATCAACGGAAACAATACAAAAGAAATATATAAAGCATTACAAAAGGCAATCAAAAGTAAAACTAAACCTACTGCAATTATTTGTAATACAATTAAAGGTAAGGGAATAAAATTTATGGAAGATGATAATAATTGGCATTACCGGATTCCAAATAAAAAAGAGTTAAATGATATAAAAAAAATTCTATCGCAATGAGAAATACTTTTGCAAAAGTCATAACTAAATTAACTAAGAAAAATAAAAAAATAATTTTGTTATCTGGTGATATAGGAAATAAATTGTTTGACAGTTTTAAAAAAGAAAACCCTAAGAATTTTTATAATTGTGGTGTAGCGGAATGTAATATGACTACTGTAGCCGCAGGCCTTGCATTTACTGGTTTTAGGCCTTTTACTTACACCATTACATCTTTCAATGTATTAAAAACAATTGAACAAATTAAACTTGATATTTGTTATCAAGATTTACCAGTAATAATTGTTGGTGTGGGATCTGGTTTGGGCTATTCAAATTTAGGAACAACACATCATAGTTTAGAAGATATTGGTTTATTAATGAATATTCCAAAGTTAAATATAATAGTGCCAGCCGACCAGCAAGAATTAGAGGTATTACTCCCTCAAATAATTAAAATGAAAAAACCGACTTTTTTAAGACTTGGAAAGAAAAATGAAAAAGCTGTCTACAGATTTAAAAAATGTAATTCTAAAATAGGTATTGCCAATCAAATTGTAAAGGGAGATAAAATTTGTATTTTAGGATATGGGAATATATTGAGTAATTGTGTAGATTTACTTGAAGATTTAAAAAAAGATAAAATCAGTCCTTCAATTTATAATTTTCACACATTAAAGCCAATAAATAAATCCCAAATTATTAAAATATTAAAAAAATATAAAAAAATTTTAGTAATTGAGGATCACTACAAACATGGAGGTCTTTACAATTTAATTTCTGAAATAAAGTCTAATAATCAAATATCAAAAAATATTATTTTTTCTTTAAATGCAGGTAAAAACTTTATTATTGGTGGAGGAGACTTAAAAAATATACACAAAAAATTAGGGCTAGATAAACCTGCAATTATTAAAAAAATTAAACTGTTAAACAAGTTAAAATGTTAATTGGTATTGATTTAGATAACACAATCATAAATTATGAAAATGTTTTTAAGTCTCTTCTAGAGAAAAAAGACAAAAGTACAAAAAATAGTTACAAAAATACCCTAAAGAAAAAATTACAATCTATTAGTCAAAAAAAATGGACTGAAACTCAAGGGGAAATTTACGGCAAACATATAAATCGAGCTAAACTTAGTAATCATTTTTTGAAATTCTTAAGATTTATAAACGGTTATGATAATATTAAAATTGTAATAGTAAGTCACAAAACAAAATACCCAATTATAGGAAAAAAATATAACTTGCATGCATCAGCAATTAATTTTTTGAATGATAAAATTAAATTTTTTAAATTCAAAATGAATAAAAATATTTTTTTTGAGAAAACATTAAATAAAAAACTTAATAGAATAAGGACTTTAGATTGTGATTTATTTATAGATGACTTAGAAAAAGTGCTTAAGCATAAAAATTTTCCTGAATTTACAGAAAAAATTTATTTTAGTGAAAACAATCAAAATCAAAAAAAAAATTGGGGTGATATTATAAAATTTATAAAAAAAAAGTTTAAAGTAAACAAAGAATATAAAAATAACAATAATCACATTTTTATTATCAATAATCAAAAAAAAATATTAGTTAAAAAATTTAGGACAAAAAATTATTTTTCAAAAGAATTAAGATTTTATGATTTTTTAAAAGAAAAAAATATTAAAAATGCTCCTAGAATTTTGAATATCTCTTCAAAAAGAAAAGTTATTAAGTTTGATTTTGTAAAAAAAAATATTTCTATGAAAAATGAGGAGTTAATATCAAAAAATATAAAATTTATAAAAGATATAAATTCATTTAAAAATGATAAAATAAAATTTAATTATGCTAAAGATTTTACTAATAGTGGTTCATCTTACTTAAAAGAATTAAAGAATAGACTACAAAATGCTAAACTAAAATTTAAAATAATTAACAAAAAGAAAAATAAATTCATTATTGAATATTTGGAAAAAAAAATTAGTTATCTTAACAAAATCAAATATTTTAATAAGTTTGAAAAGTTAAAAAGGAATGAAATTGTTATTTCACCATGTGATTTTCATAGAAGAAATATGATTTTGAATAGTGAAAGAATCTATTATATTGATTTTGAATACTCTGGATTTGATGATTTAGCTAAGTTATTTTCTGTTTATTTTCTTCAGCCAGAGTTAAACATTAACACATACTTTTTTAATCGTTTCGATAAAAAAATCAAAAAATCATTCCCTAAAAATTCAAATATTATTCATAGAATAAAATATTTATTTCCTATTATTTATTTGCGCTGGTGTTTGATTTTGATAAACAAGATAAACAAAAAAAAACCACTATTAGAAAATAGATATCAAATTGATAAGATATTACTCTATATCAGATCGAGAAAAGATTATTTTAAATTCTATAAAGAATTTATTTAGTCTAATTTTTAAAAAAAAATTTTTTAAAATATTTTAAGAAAAATTTAAATCTAGGAAAAAGTTTGATCAAAAAAGCAAAATAAGGATATTTCTGAATAAAAATATTTAATTTTTTGCTCTCAATATTTTTTGAAATATTTTTTGAAATTAATTTGATATTATTTTTAGTTAAAACACCTGTAAAAAAATTTTTTACGTAAATCTCTTTTAAGTTTAATTCATCATTTAAAGACTCCGTAAAAGTTTGGATCGCACTTTTGCTCATTGAATAAATGGATGCATTCTCCAATCCACAAATTGCAGTTCCAGATGAAATATTTATTATATGTCCTGAATTTCTTAATATCATTGATGGAAGTATTTTTTTTACAAAATTTAGAGTAGATAAGACATTTATATTTATATCTCGTTCAATTTTTTTTTCATTAATATCTTCGAAATATTCATTAGTTTTTGAAATTGCTAAAAAGATTAAATAGTCTATTTTATTATTTGATTGTTTTAATATTTTATTTATAATTTCTGAGACTTGATTTCTGTTAACTAAATCACAATTAAAATAAAAAAAATTATTTTTTTGACTAGTATCTGAAGAAAACTTAAATTCATTTCTGGTCACAATATAAAAATTTGTATCAGAAAATTTTTTATCTAAATTAGTTAACAAATAAGATCCCAAAAAGGAATTGGCACCAGTAATTAAAAAATTATTTTTTTTCATAGTATTACAAAAGATGTTTAATATACCTTTGCATTAATATAAATACAAATAATGATAAGTGAAAAAAATAATATTAAGTTAAAGAAGATCAAATATTATTCAAACTTCAATATTAATGATATTAAAAATAAAGCTTATCATGTGTATCCAAAAAATATAGAGGAAATAAAAAAAATTTTTTTATATGCTAAAAAAAATAATAAGAAAATACTATGTGTTGGAAATTCAAAAAGTTGGTTTGACACAATAAGTAATAAAAATGGAATAATTATAAATCTTAAAAATTTTAAAAAAATTTTAAGTGTTCAAAAAAAAAATATTTTGAAAGTTTCTTCTAATATTAAATTAAATGAAATCTATAATTTTTTGATCTCTAAAAATTTAACTTTATTTAATTTTCCAGGTTACTCTAATATTACTATTGGGGGATCTATTTCAAATAATGTTCATGGAAAAGATAGTTTTAGGTTTGGAACTTTTGGAGAAAAAATAATTAGCATGAAAATTTTATTGCCAACTGGAGAAATCAAAAATTGTAGTACTAAAAAAGATAAAAATCTTTTTTACGCTATAATAGGTGGACTGGGTCTAATAGGAATAATTTTAGAAATACAAATCAAATTAAAGAAAATTAGTAAAAATGTTGTTACCAATAGTTTTAAATGTAAAAATTATAAAGAGATAATCACTACAATCTATAGTGGTAATTATAAATATGATTATATTTATAGTTGGATTGATACTCAAAGAGAAAGGGGCATAATTTATAAAAGTAAATATTATAACGGTAAAATTAATACAAAAAAAAAAATTACGTTCAAATTTAAAGATCAAATTATTAAAATAATATTATCATTTTTCATGAAAAATAATTTAATGAATATTATAAATTTTTTTTTCTATTTAATAAATAAAAAACATGATTCGAAAATAGAAAGAGTACAAAATCTAATTAATTTGTCTCAATCAAACTTTATTGATCTACCTGAATTAATTTCACCCCATTCTTTTGTTGAAATTCAGTTTATAATACCACAAAGAAAAAATTTTCTTTTAAAAAAATTTTTTAGAGTTCTTAAAGAAGAAAGTTTAAGTTCACTTATTACAGGCATTAAATTACACAAAAAAAGTTTAGGTTATTTATCATTTGCTGATAATGGACTTAGCATAAGTATAAACTTAATTTGTAATTTTAATGATAAAGAAAAGATTACTAAATTAAGAAAAATTAACAGTTTTTTGGTTAAAAATAATTTAAAGATTTATCTATGTAAAGATTTTTTTATAAATAAAAATGATATAAAAAAAATTTATCCAGAATTTAATAAATTTTTAAATATAAAAAAAAAATACGATGAATTTAATATTCTATATTCAGATTTTCTTAAAAGAGTAGTTTAATCAATTACAAATAATTAAAAGACATATACTGCCTTGATTGCCCACCATCTGGCTGAAGAATTGATCCATGAAAAAATGAAGCTTTTTCAGAACACAAGAAAACAATAATACCTGTTAACTCATCTACTGTTCCAAACCTACCAATAGCAGTTCTATTTTTCAAATATTTTTTTGCATGCAAGCTTTTAACTGTTTTCTTGTTCCAGTGACCTCTTTCAGTCTCAATAATGCCAGGTGCAACAGCTGTCATTACAATGTTTCTTTTTTCTATTGCTAATTGTCTGCCAACACTTCTAGTATAAGCAGTTAGTGCAGCTTTAGAGGCATTAAAAGTCGAAGGACCACTTATTTCTGTCCCTGCTATAGAGGTAATATTAATAATTCTTCCCCAATTTTTTTTTTTCATATCATTAATAAACATATTATTTACATTTACTGCTGTAAAAAAATTTAAATCCATTACTTTTTTCCAGTTATTTATATTTGTAAAAGGATCTTTTATATCTAACGTATGGCCCACATTGTTAATCAATATATCAATTTTTTGATATTTTTTTTTTATATTTTTATAAAGTGTTTCAAGTTCGCTAGAGTTAGTAATGTCTAAATTATAACCAAAAATTTTTCCACTAGGATGTTTGGAAATTTTTTCAATATCTTTTTTATTTCTAGATGTTACTACAACTTTAGCATTAGAGTTTGCTAGAGCAATAGCAATCCCCTTACCCAATCCAGTAGCACCACCAGTCACAAGTGCAGTTTTTCCTTTTAGATCAATATTCATTATAGCGTCATACTTGGAATTATTATTATTTTAGCATTTTTTAATCTACATACCTCTACAAGTTTTCTTGTTGTCACTGAAGAGGCTGTTGAACATATAACTGCAACTGCGTTTGATAAATCTGCATTTTTTAAACTAGAAATTTTTGTACTTAAATTTGGATAAAACTTATTTAATTTATTTTTGTCATCATCCAGAATACCATCAAAGTCTTTTAATAAATTGTTTAAATGATAGTTTACTAACGGTAGCATTAAACCTGCTCCTATTCCATAAACCTTACTTCCTCTTTTTTGATATTTTTTAATAATTTGTATTAAATTTTTCATATACATTTTATAGTCATAATAAATATCTGATAATTTTCCATTAAATTTTTGAACATTTGTATTTTTGATATTATCTTTAGATTTCTTAAAATAAATCATTAAAGAGCCATAATGAAGTTCTCCAATATCGTATTCTTTAACATCAAATTTAATTTTTTTTAATAATTTTGAAATTGAATTTATTGAAAAAAAATTAAAATGCTGATGATGAATTTGATCAAAAGCTCTTCTATCTAATAAACTTTCACAACTTGGGAATTGAAAAAAATACTTAGTTTTATCATCACCAAAACTTGTGAGCATTTTAATAAATTTTTTTGGGTCTTCTATGTGTTCTAAAGTATGACTACAAATTACTATGTCTGGTATGAAATCAATTTCATTAATAGATGTATCTTCTAAAAATTTTTTGATATATCTAATTTTTTTTAGTCTGCTGTCAGGTTTAATGCATGGATCGATTGTACAACCGGATCTAATAAATTTTTTCATTTTTTTTATTAGATAAAGGTCATTTGCTCCTATTTCTAAAATATTATATTTTTTATTTTGGTCAATATTACTTTTGATGAATTCATAAAATATGTCGTTTGTATATCGACCAGAATATGAATTTGTTGATGAGGTTAAATAATCTTTATTATAAAAATATGATGTATCATATTGGTTTTGTAATTGCATATGATGACAACTTTGGCAATAATTTATTTTTTGATCAAATAATATTTTTTTTTTATAATTTGGTGATCTCAAGAAAATTTCTGTAATTGGTAATCTTGGTAAATCTATAGAATTGTGAGTAAAAAAAAATTTTTTACAAATATTGCATTTATCTTTTATTTTAAATTTCATCTTATTTTAGTAGTAAAATACATTATTTGAATTTGATTAAAGGTTTTCCTGTGATTTGACCAGAAATCATTTTTTTTATAACCAAGTTTATTTCATTTATTTTATATGTACCTTGAATAAAATTATTACATGATATCTTATTTTTTTTCAATATTTGATTAAATTTTGAAATATCTTTGTCTGGATTAAATTGTCCTCCTTTAGATCCTTTAATTTTCTTTCCTAGATTTATCTCTAATGGATTAAGTTTAGCAAGTTTTCCCTTTTTAGTGACGCCAATTAAAATTTGTGTCCCATTAGATTTTAATATTTTAAAACCAAGGTTTAAAATATCTATATTTCCTGAACATTCAAAAAAATAATCTACTTTATTTTTAAGTAAAGTTATTTTTTTGTATGAATTATTTTTAATTAAAAAAGATTCATGAGCTCCTCTTTTTTTTGCTAAACTGACTTTTTTATTATTATTATCAATTGCAATAATTTTTTTTATTTTTTTTGCAGATAAAATTTCTATTATAAATTGACCTATCAAACCACACCCAGCAACTACTACGCATGAATTCTTTTTGATTTTAGTAATTTTTTCAACTGATCCTATGGCCGTACTTGCAGTACAGCCAAGTAAAACTGCAACATTATCATCAAAAAAATTTTTAATTTTAGTAAGTCTATTTTCAGATATGATTGCATATTCACTAAAGGTTGTTATTTTCCCTGCATTTAACAGTTTATTTTTCCATAAATATTTAGGACTTTCTGCTTCTATACCTTTTGAGGGCATCCAATGTAATAAAACTTTATCATGTTCATTTACTTTTTTTACAGATTTATGTTTTTGGATTACAACTCCAACGCCCTCATGTCCAAGTAAATGTGGTAAATATTCATCTTTTCCTTTTACCCCTTTTATTTCACCAATTTGAGACCCACAAACTCCAGTTAAGTTTACTTTTATTAAAACCTGTCCTCTAAGAAGTTTTGGGGGAAAATAAAAATAATCAATTATAAGTTTGTGATTTTGTTTTATTAGTATTGCGCCTAATGATTTTTTAACCTTCATAGCTTTTATTCAAAAAAAATAAATGAATAATCACCTCTATAATTGTTTTGATTAAAAATCCATTTCCACTCATCTGTATTGAAAAACGCTTCACAAGTCACTTGCCAATATAATAAATTTACTTTTTCTGTCTCATTTCGATAAGACTCTACACAAAGATATTTTTTTTCTTTTCCAACTCGTTCTATTTCTTGTAATGCTGAAAATAGATCAAAGCAGTACAAATTATGCAAAGTATTTACACTTAAAACCAAATCAAACTCTTTATCATAATATGGTAATTTGTTTGCATCTCCTATCTCTAAGTATTCTTTTACCTCTTCTTTTGCATTTTTAATTGCATAACTTGAGATATCAAGTCCTCTTATAATTACTCCAGGTACTTGTTTTTTTAATTCATATAATAAAAAACCCTTTCCACACCCAATATCTAAAATTTTGTTACCTGGTTTTATTTTATAAAAATCTATAATTTTTTTTGCTATTGGCTCCCACCTTCCATCATAATAGTAACCTCCATAATTAACATCTCTTGAACCATCCCAGTAATCAAAATCCCATTTTTTAGCTTTTATCGCTGCCTCAGATTTGTTTATCTTATTTACTCTGGCCAAATAGTCTCTTTTGGTTTGTTTATGATGGTTTGTTATAAAATCAATTTCCATATTTTATTTATTTATTATATATAGCTAAGATATCAAAATACTTTAATTAAAAATGAAAACAACTGATTTATTGGCACAAATTTTAAAAAAAAATAATCTTAAGTGTGCTTTTGGTTTGCAGGGTGGGGCAGTTGTTCATATTTTTGATTCATTAATTAAAAAAAATATTTCTGTAACATTTACTCATCATGAGCAATCAGCAGCATTGGCTGCTGTCTCATATGCAAAAAGTGTAAATGGAATAGGCTGTGTCGTGGTAACTACAGGGCCAGGCTCGACAAATTCAATTACAGGCTTACTGGCAGCTTGGCAAGATTCTATTCCTGTAATTTTTATAAGTGGCCAAGCTAGGGCCATTCATACGTCTTACAAAAAAAAGGTCAGACAAGTAGGCACTCAAGAAGTTAATATTTGTGACATAGTGAGGCCAATAACTAAATATACCAAGTTTATAAACCAAACAAAAAACTTTCAAACTGAAATTGATAAGGCAATCAAAATTGCTATTTCTGGTAGACCTGGTCCTGTCTGGATTGATATTGCACTCGACGTTCAGTGGCAGAACATTCCATTATTAAAAAAAATTAAAAAGATAATTCCAAAAAAGATAAAAATAAATCAAACTAAAAAAATAAATAAATCTATAGATTTAATAAATAAATCAACAAATCCACTATTTATAATAGGTTATGGCGCTGTTCTTTCTGGCATAAATAGAAAAATCATTAATCAAACCCTGATAAAGAAATCAATTCCAAGCGTATTAACTTGGAATACTGCAGATTTAATTCCTACAAATAATAACTATAATTTAGGTATAGTTGGAATGAGCGGACAAAGAGGTGCCAATAAAGCTGTATTTAACTCAGATCTGATTGTGTGCTTAGGAAATCACCTATCAATACCCCACACCACAACTCTTTATAAAAATTATGCTCCAAATGCAAAAAAAATAATAATAAATATTGATAAAGATCAGCTTAAAAATCTTAATGTTAAATTTGATTTAAAAATAAACATGGATTGTAAAGAATATCTACAAAAAATTATAAAAAATCTTACTAAAAAAAAAACCTATCAACTAAAAGAATTTAAAAAACTAAATTGGTACGAACCTTTAGAAAAAAAAATACCAAACTCAAATTCTTTTATTAGAAAATTAACTTCTAAAATAAAAAATAAGAAAAATATTATAATTGATGGAGGTGGAACAGCTCTATATGCAGGTTTTCAAAGTTCAGTAATTGATTCCAAAACAAAAATAACTTGCTCATCTGCTATCTCATCAATGGGTACAGGATTATCAGAAACAATAGGTTCACATAAATCCAAAAAATTTTTTAAACATATTTGTATAATTGGTGATGGTAGTTTTTTAATGAATTGCCAAGATTTACAAACAATTTATCAAGAAAATATTAATGTTTTAATAATAGTAGTAAATAATAACGGGTATCTTGCCATAAGACATACTCAAAAAGAATTTCTTAATGAAAGATATTTTGGTACACATCCAAGTGATGGTATTTCTTTTCCAGATTTTTCAAGATTAGCAAAAGCATTTAAAATTAAATATAAAAAAATTAATACAATTGATAAATCAAAAAAATTTATACAGAATTGTAATACAATTAAAGGACCAATAATAGTTGATCTCATTGTTGATGAAAGTCAACCATCATTATTCAAGCAGGGTTATAAAAAAAATGCTGACGGCTCCTTTGCACCATCAGACTTAAGTGAAATGTACCCGTTTATAAAAAATCCAATATCTAATACTAATAATTAATGAAAGTTTATATAATTGGTGCATCAGGCTTAATAGGGAAAAATTTATATTTAACTCTAACAAAAAAATATAAAACTATTGGGACTTATAATTCAAATCAAACAAATAAAAAATTTGTCAAATTCAATATGAAAAAAGACAAAATTTCAAAAATTAGCAAAGAAATAAATGAAAATGATATATTTATTATTTTATCAGCATATTCAAACCCAGGATGGATTTCACAAAACAAAAGAGAAGCAAATGATCTTAACGTATTAACAACAAAAAAACTAATTGATCAAATCATTAAACTAAAATGTAAAATAATATTTATGTCTTCGGTTGAAGTATTTGATGGGAAAAAAAAATATTTCCTTGAAACTGATAAGCCTAAGCCATTAAATTTTTATGGTAAAGCAAAATATAACATTGAAAAGTATATCCAAAAAAAAACTAAAAACTATTTGATATTAAGAACTAGTTGGAATAGTGACAAAGTACTTCATGGCAGGTGTGTAATAGAGTTAACTTACAATAGTATTAAAAAAGACAATGCTAAAATGGCCAAAGATAACTTATTTTCAATAACAAATGTTAAGGACACATGTTCAATAATTGAAAAACACTTAATGTCAAAAAGTAAAATTCTTCATATTGCAAACAAAGAGAAAATTTCAAGATCTATTTTAGCTAAACGAATAAAAAAATATTCAAATAATAAATTAAATTTTAAAATTGTTAAATATTTAAAGATTGATTATCTAGAACCTAGATCAAAAATTAATTTGTTAAAAAGTAATGATGAAGTCATAAAAAAATTTAATTTTAAAAAAATAGACAGTCTAATTGAAAGAAAAACTAAATTACTGGATGCTGTTTAATTTGTATATTTTTTTTTAAATCTTAATTCATTTGAATAAATATTAATAACTTTTTCTACACTAACTGTTTTATAAATACGATTTAATTTAGCAGATGAAATAATATAATTTAAATCTTTATTTTTCTTTATTTCTATTTTAGATTTTGATTTTAGTTTTAACTTTAGTAGTTTAACAACATCATAAGATTTTATGATATTAGAACATGAAACTAAAAAAATACCAGAATTAATTTTAGATTTTGATAATTTCACAATAATTTTTGGTAATTCAGATGCGTGCATAAAATTATTAAATTTAGAATTTGATAAGATGATTTTTTTATTTTTTTTCATTTTATTGGTAACTGAATTTATCCAACCATGTGTTCCTAGACCAATAATTGCGGGTAATCTTAATATTATTGTTGGAAAACTATTTAATAAAATTTTTTCAGCTATTAATTTTGTATATCCATAAATTGATGGATCATTAATAATTGTATTTTCGTTTAATACACTTTTTTCTACTTTGCCATAGATATCTCTTGAAGAAAGATAAAAAACTTTTTTAAATTTTTTACCCTTCAACGTTTTAACAAGGTTATTTGTTGTCAATATATTTGAGTTTACATAATTTTCTGAGGACATATCAGCCCACGCAGAGCCTGCTAAATGAATTATTACATCTGGTTTGAAGCCTTTTAGTTTTAAAGGTTTCTTACTAAGGTCATTACAAATCCATTTATGATTTTTATTTTTAATCTTTGGGTCACTTCTGGATGTAGATAAGATTTTGTGATTATTTTGCAAAAGGTTTAAAATTATATATTGACCAATATAGCTACTTGCACCAGTTAATAATATTTTCATTAGAACTTGTATATTATCATTTATTTTTTGAATTAAAGGGCCCTTGTTTAATTTCGTGATAAATTACGAATTTAGACAAAACTTCTACAGAATGAAATTTATTTTTATTTATTCTAATTATGGGATTATTCTTTGCGTCTAATGTAACTTTTTTAATTAATTTACCACTTAAGTTGTGAATATTAATTCTTTTTTTTCCTGCAATGATGTTAATTATTTCTTCTTTTTTTTTATGTTTGTGCATTGAGTAATGAGTTCCTTTCCATAGAAAAATAATCATGTTATGTAATTTTTCTTTTGTTGAATTGTGCATACATAAAAAAACATTTTGTCTATTTGCTTTTGCAGCAATTTCAATGCATTTTAAAAGTTCAAGGTTTATCTCTAAGAAATTATTTTTTTTTTTAGGATAAAAAACTAAGTTTTTAGGATTTTGTATTTTTTTATAATTTTTTAATAACATTTTTATTTTTTTTAATAAATGAATTTATTTTTGAGATTTCATTAAAATTTGCTGACCACTTAGGATAAATTATATCAGCTTTAGAAAGAAATGGACCAGTTACTGTTTCATGATAAATTAAATATTCACTTGTGGGTACTAAAAGGTGAAACTTGGATGATGAAAGTCTATAAAAAATTTGATTATTTTTTTTAGATAAACTTATATAGCCAATTGGCTTTCCATCATCTTTAAAAAAATAAACATCCATTGATCCTTCTACTATATGGTAAGATTCACTTCTTTTTCTCGGATGTTTATGAACGGGTACAACTGCATTTTTTTTAAAACAAATCATCATTTCATGAGTAAGATGACTGTTATTTTTGTGGAATAAAATCCTATAACTTTTATTATTTGATTTATCTGCTTTAGTTTTAAGAGTTTTTATATATTTTGATTTTAAAACAAAAATATCACTAAATACTCTTTCAGTGTAATTAGATATTTTTTTTTTATTTATTATTAATTTCATATTATTAAAGTTCACATTTAAAAAATTTTTACTAAATGATTATAAAATATTTATCAAAAATTAAGAAACTTTACAGAATCTAGGGTTAAAAATCTATAAATTGAAATGCAATAAAACATAGAAAAAATAATAAAAATAAAATTGTGCAATCTTGTAAATGTTCCAATCATCCATGATAGATAAGTAAGCAGTAAAATATAATATGGATAGATCAGCCACGCTGGTGAATATTGGTAGGTAATTATTTGATAAGGAAACAGCATAAAATACATGCCAAAACTCAAAAAACTAACTATACAACAATTTCTTAGAATTAAATTTTTATTCTTATTTAAAAAATTACTGAATATAAGAATGATAATTGTTAAATTTAAAGGAGAAAATAATCTTATTTCTTTATTTATTGTGCCATCCCAAGGATTGTCAGCAGCGTAGAAAAAAGGCAAAAATGTATAAAATGTATCCCATAAAACTCTAGATTCTCCAATTAGAGTTCCGACATAACAATATAATTTGAAACTTTCACAATTATTAAAAGCAAATATATAATACTCAATTTTTGGAATTACTAGTTGATTTATAAAATCAATATCACTTTTGAGATATAAATTTTGTGATACCCAAAAGTATAGAATGATTGCTATAACTATTAAAATAAAAAATTGAGCAGAACTAGTTTTAAAAAAATTAGAAAAACGAATTTCTCCATCTTTAATTAAATAAGGAATTAACAAAACAGAAATATAGATAAAAAACATTGCAGGACTGAAATACAAACAGATAAAGAATATTGTGATCGTGATTAAAAAGTAAAAAAATTTATTAAACTTAAACATGGATAATATAACAACAGAAATAAAACAAAATAATATTGGAGCAATCAAAGTCGGGGCGCGTAAATATATGTATAAAGGAATGGTAAAAGATAAAAATATTGTAAGTAGTAAAGATGAGGCATAACTATAATGCTGTCCGAACTTTAAAAGAATAATACCAAAAAAAAATGAAAATAAAAATATATAAATATTAACTATTAAGTAATAGTAATATTTATAATCTAAAGATTTAAACCCTAGAATTTGCAAAAATTTTATAGGGTAAAAATTTATAAATTTATTCCCTTGTGTGTGTAAATGATCATTTAATGTAATATATTGATTAAAATTAGATGAAAAAAAATCTAATTCCCACTTGATAATATCTTTAAAACCGTAGGTATGTAACTCTTCTGTAAAGCTAATAAAATTTTCAAACGAATAGATATTCCATTTAAAACAAATAAAGAGATATGAAAAAATAAGAAAAAAAATTGAAAGACTTTTCAATTTATAAAGGTTTTTTTTTAAAATAATTTTCATCTAATGTAAATTAGTAAGTTACATATTCCATATAATTAAATACTTTTTTATGGTAGGTGGCTTGCCCTCATAATTTCAAGTAATAATAATTAATTTCCTATAAAAATTTTTTTCAGTGCATAAATCAAGCCAATTGAGCTATTAGTACTGGTCAGCTACACGCATTACTGCGCTTCCACATCCAGCCTATCAACGTGGTGGTCTACCACGGCTCTAT
>Ga0075119_1000527_pt1 | contig 20255 bp, 19 predicted proteins | sample AntAceMetag02UK9_FD_69791 | JGI IMG/M metagenome (GOLD analysis project Ga0075119, IMG submission 69791) | Saline lake microbial communities from Ace Lake, Antarctica - Antarctic Ace Lake Metagenome 02UK9 | ecosystem: Environmental > Aquatic > Non-marine Saline and Alkaline > Saline | place... | reverse complement strand
AATCATCATTTTATTAATTTTAATAAAAAAAATTTAAAAAATAATACTTTTTTAATTTTACCTAATGCCAATATAAAAGAAGTGGACGATCTATTAATCATCTTAAATTTATTAGCGACTAAATACAATAATTATAAATTTATATGGAGATCTCACCCTTCATTTCCAGCTACTAATTTTTCTAATCATGATATTTTTAAAAAAAAAAATGTTATTTATTCTTATAAATCTTTTGAACACGATCTAACTCGTTCTAATCATGTTATTTATAAAACTTCTTCTGCCGTAATCACATCTACTAAATACGGATTAAGACCAATTCATATTTCTTTTGATATATGCGAAGATCCTCTTGCTAAAATTAATAATAGTTGGAAATTTAATTTGTCTAACATCGGAGATATTGATAAATTAGAATACTACTTAAATAAGAAAGTATCCTTAAATGAAAAAAAGTATGTTATTAATTACTGTTCAAGTTACTTTGATAATTTTAATGAAAACAAATTCAAAATTTTTTTAGATGAATACATATATTAAAAATTTTTCTAATAAAAAGATCATTATTACAGGTCATACTGGCTTTAAAGGTTCCTGGCTTACATTAATTTTAACTCTTTTTAAGGCTAACGTTGTAGGTATCAGTAAAGATGTTGTTGGAAAAAAATCTTTATATGGTTTATGTAAAATTAATAAAATTTGTAAAAATTTTTTCTGTGATATTAGAAATTTAGATAATATAAAAAAAATTATATTAGATGAGAAGCCAGATTATATATTTCATTTAGCTGCACAATCACTAGTAAGCGAATCAATTTCAAATCCTATTTCTACATTTGAAACTAATACATTAGGCACAGCAAATATTCTCGAATCAATTAGATTTTTAAAAAAAAAATGCTCTGTTGTCATTGTTACAAGTGATAAATGTTACAAAAATAATGAATGGAAGAGGGGTTATAATGAAAATGATGTACTTGGTGGCGATGATCCCTATAGTGCTAGCAAGGCTACTGCTGAATTAGTTTTTAACTCATATTTTCAAACTTATTTTATCCATAAGAAAAATATAAATTTAGCTACTGCAAGAGCTGGAAATGTAATAGGTGGTGGTGATTTTTCCAAAAATAGAATTGTTCCCGATATAATTAATTCCTGGATTAATAAAAAAAAATTAATTATTAGAAGTCCAAAATCTACTAGACCATGGCAGCATGTATTTGAACCATTAAGGGGGTACATGGACTTAGCTCTTTCTTTAAGTTCTAATAAGTTAAAAATAAATGGTAACAACTTCAATTTTGGACCAATAGAAAAAAAAGATTTAAATGTTGAGGAAGTTATAAAAAAAATTTCAATTCACTTAGGTAAAATTGACTATAAAACAGTACCAAATAAAAAATTTAAAGAGTCCGGTCTTTTAAAATTAAACTGTAGAAAGGCTTTTAAATTAATAAAATGGAAGCCAAATATAAACTATAATCAATCTATAGAACTAACATCGGAATGGTATAGGGCATATAAAGAAAAAAAGAATCTACAACATTTCTCAATCAATCAAATCAAGAATTATTTTAATATTAAATGAAACTTAATGATAAATATATATTAGAAGATTTGAAAAAAATTCTTACTCAAGGTGGCGAAGTTTCAAAATTATTAGATAAATCAAATAAAAATTTTTATGGATTTGGTGAATTATATACTTCTTCAATTAAAAATAATCAAATAAGGGCATGGAAAAAACATAAAAAAATGAAATCTAATTTAATTGTAATTAAAGGTACTGTTAAGTTTGTATTAATAGATAATGATTTTAAGCATTCTATTTCCTTTGTATTAGGTGAGAATAAACTTCAAAGATTATCGCTTTATGAAGATGTGTGGTTTGGCTTTATGGGAATGTCAGAAAATGATAATACAATTTTAAATTTTGCAAGTATTGAGCATGATGAAAATGAAATTTCAAGAGCATCATTTGAAACTCATCAGGATAAATTTTTCTTAAGATGAAAGTAGTAATATTGGCAGGAGGTCTAGGAACAAGACTTGGAGAAATTACAAAAAAAATACCCAAGCCTATGGTAACTGTAGCTGGTAAACCACTTCTTTATCATTTAATAGATATATTTTATAACCAAGGTTATAAGCATTTTGTTATTGCCGCTGGCTATAAAAAAAATTATATCATTAATTATTTTAAAACTATGAATTCTTCTACCTATTATAAAAAAGATAATAATTTTTTTTTTAGTTATCCTAAGGACTTAAAAATTGATGTAATTGATACAGGCGAAAATACGATGACTGGCGGAAGAATTAAAAAAATAAAAAAATTTATCGATGATGACAATTTTATTATGACATATGGTGATGGTTTATCTGATGTTAATATTAATAAACTCGTTGATTTTCATATGAAGAATAAAAAAATAGCAACAGTAACTGCTGTTAAACCACCTGCAAGATTTGGTGCATTAACTATATCAAATAACTTAGTAAGACAGTTTAGAGAAAAAAATATCACAGATGAGAGTTGGATCAATGGAGGCTTTTTTGTATTGAACAAAAAAATATTTGATTATATTAAGAGTTCTAATACATTTTTTGAAAAAGAACCATTAACGACCCTTTCAGTTGAGAGTGAATTATCTGCCTTCAAGCACAAAGGTTTTTGGCAATGTGTAGATACGCAAAGAGACCTCCAAACATTAGAACAAATTTTTAAAATATATAAGAAATGGACATTTTAAACTTTGAATAAAATTTTAATACTGGGTGCGTCTGGATTTATTGGAAGTCATTTTGTCAAAAAATGTTTAGATAACAATTTTAAGGTTTATGCAGTTTCTTTAAAAAAAGATCTTAAGATTAGTCATAAAAATCTCTTCCACAAAAAAGTAAGTTTAGAAAATCTCATTAATGATAAGATTGTGAAAATTAATTTTGAGTATATTGTCAATCTTTCAGGTTATATCGATCATTCGATTTCTAAAAATAAATCGTTAAAAATTATTAATAATCACTTTTTATCTGTGTATAATTTAATTAATACAATGCCAAAAAAAAAACTAATAAAATTTATTCAAATAGGAAGTAGTGACGAATACGGATATTCAAAATCACCCTTAAATGAAAAATTACGAGAGGACCCCTTTACACCATATTCATTTTCTAAAGTTGCTATTACTCACTACTTAATGTCTTTATATCATGCTATAAATTTTCCTTTCTTAGTAATTCGACTATTTCTAGTCTACGGGCCTGGGCAATCGGAAAATAGGCTTATTCCCTACGTGATTAAAAATTCAATAAAAAATAATAAATTTAAACTTACTGACGGTAATCAAAAAAGAGACTTTCTTTATATTGATGATGCTATTGAGGCTATATACAAATTAATGATCAACAAAAAAATTAATGGTAAAATAATAAATCTTTCATCTGGAAAGCCGATAACTGTCAAAAATATTGTATTGTTAATTAATAAAATTATTGGAAAAGGAAATCCTATCTTTGGTAAAATTATAAATACCAAATTAGAGAATAGCTCTTTATGGTCAAAAAGTAATATTGCTTTAAAAAAAATTAATTGGAAACCTAAATTTAATATTCAAAAAGGATTACAGGAAACAATTGACTATTTCAAAAAATAATTCTCCTTTAGTTTCAATTTTAATGAATTGCTATAATGGCGAAAAGTTCCTTAAAAATTCATTACTAAGTATTCTCGATCAGACATATGCTAATTGGGAAATTATTTTTTGGGACAATCTATCAACAGATAAATCAGCTGATATTTTCAAAAGCTTCAAAGATGATCGTTTTAAATATTATAAAGCTGATAATCACACCAACCTTGGAGATGCTAGAGCTCTAGCATGGAATTATATAAGAGGTGATTATGTTGCTATATTAGATGTTGATGACATGGCTAATAAGGTACGAATTGAAACACAATTAAATTTTTTTATTAAGAATAAAAATTTAGCTGCAATTGGTTCTTATTGTGAAATAATTAACGAAGATAATAAAATTATTCTTAATCAAAAACTCCCTCTCAAATACTCAGAATTGAAAGATTTACTTTTATGGTACTATCCATTTAACAGTGTCACAGTTATGTATAACAAAAAGTGTGTTGATGTTGTTGGTGGATATAATAATAAATTTAAAATGATTAATGATTATGACTTAATGCTTAGACTCTCCAAAAAATTCGAAGTAATAAATGTTAGTACTTTTCTAGGAAAAAATAGACAACATAAGAATAATTTATCATTCTTAATGAAGCTAGATGGTCAATTAGAATTGCTAGAACTATTAAAAAAAAATCTTTTAGATACAAAAAATGTTTTCTTTATTAAAAAAATTAAAAAAAGTTTATCAATTGTCTCACTAAGAGTGGCATATTATAGTTTGAAAAATATTAATATACCGGCTTTCTTAAAATACACATACCTTAGTATTATGTTTGATATTCGTATATTAAAATTTATATTTACATTCTCTAAGAAGTCTAAAAAAGAATATATATCTGAATTAAATACAATATGAAAAATAAGTATTCTATATTTATTAATTCCTGCGATAATACAAGTGACGTTGCAAGGCATTTTCTAATGTCTTTTGATAAATTTATTGCAGTACCAAAAAATATTCCAATTTTTTTTGGTACAAATAATCTGCTTCCAAAATCAAATTATTTAATTAAACCTATTAAATCAAAGAAAAGTAATTGGAGAGAAGAGACAATCGCTCAATTAGAAAAACTTAAAATTAATAATCCGAATATTACTCACACTTTATTTTTTTTAGATGATTTTATTTTCTCTCAAAAATTTTTATTACTAGATTTTCATAATTTATTTGATGATTTAATGAAAAATAATATTAGATATTTTAGATTAACTTCAATAGAAGAGTCATTATTTACAAAATTTTTTAGGTTATTTACAATTAAGAAAAATTTTATATTTAACAAAAATAAATTAATTCAAATCAGAAAATCACATCCTTATTATTGCTCTCTACAAATTGCATTTTGGGATATAGAGTACTTAATTACTCTTTTAAAAAGCTCTCATAATATTTGGCAATTTGAAAGGCAGCAATCTGAAACAATTCATTATTGCCCTTCTTATAACATTTTAAGTTACAAACACATTGTCGAAAAAGGTGAATGGTTATTTTATGCTAAAAATTATTGTCTAAAAAATATCAATTATTTTAATGCTGGTAATAGAAATTTTTCTTCAAATAAAATTGGTAAATATCATTATTATTTTAAGAAATTACAATTTTTATTTTTTGGTTTTTTGCCTTTAAGATTATTAAAAAAATAATATCCTTTTCATTTTAATATTCTAAGATCATCTAATATGAAAAAAAAAATTGCATTAATTACTGGTATAACTGGTCAAGATGGTTCGTATTTAGCGGAGTTTTTACTTAGTAAAAACTATATTGTTCATGGCGTTATTCGCAGATCATCATCTTTTAATATTAATAGAATTGAGCATTTATACCAAGACCCTTTTAAGAAAAATAAAAATCTTATTTTACATTATGGTGATTTGATAGACAGCACCGCTATTAACCAATTAATTTCTAAAACTTTACCAGATGAAATTTATAATCTAGCAGCTCAGTCTCATGTTGCCGTTAGTTTTGATTTGCCTGTTTATACATCTCAAGTTAATGCAATTGGTGTTTTAAATATATTGGAATCAATTAGAGGACTAATTAATAAAAAAAAAATTAGATTATATCAGGCTTCTACATCAGAACTATTTGGACAAAGTAAAAAATCCTTTCAGGATGAAAATACAAATTTTTATCCTAAAAGCCCTTACGCTACCTCTAAGTTATTCGCTTGTTGGTCAATTAGAAATTATAGAGAGTCTTACGGGATTTTTGCATGTAATGGTTTTCTATTCAATCATGAGTCACCTAGAAGAGGTGGTACTTTTGTTACTCAAAAAATAATTAATAGTTTATGTAAAATTAAAAATGGCTCTAAAGAAAAACTTTTTCTTGGTAATCTTTATGCAATGAGAGATTGGGGGCATGCTAGAGATTATGTTGAAGCTATGTGGCTTATGATGCAAAATAGCACACCTGAAGACTTTGTTGTTTCTACTGGCAAACAAATTAATGTTAAAAAATTTTTAGAAATTGTAAGTAAAAAATTAGATATTCAAATAAAATGGAAGGGTAAGGGTTTAAATGAGAAAGGATATTGGAATAACAGATGCATAGTAGCTGTTAACTCTAGATATTTTAGACCTAATGAAGTTAACAGTCTAAGAGGAAATTCTAAAAAGATATTTAATAAACTAGGTTTTAAGCCAAAAACTTCATTAAATGATTTAATTGATGAGATGATTTACGAACAAATTAATAAACTAAAATGAAAATAATTATTTTTGGTGGAACTGGTCTAGTTGGAAGTAGTATAAGACTGAATTCTTTTTTTACTAAACAGCAATTATTTTGTCCTTCGAGTAAAGAGGTTAATGCAACTAACTACTCTGAAGTTGAAAACTATATATCTAAAATAAAACCTGATCTAGTGATTAATTCTGCAGGCTTAGTTGGAGGAATTTTAATTAATAGTAAAAATCATTTAAATTTTCTTTTAACTAATTTAGATATTGGAAAAAATATTTTAGTTGCATCAAAATTTAACAAGATTAAAAAGTTAATAAATTTAGGAACTTCATGTATGTATCCTGCCAATATCTATTCAAGAGATATTACCGAAAATGATTTACTCAATGGCCCATTAGAAAAAACTAATGAAGGTTATGCTTTGGCTAAAATTTTAGTATCTAAAATTGCTGAATATATTAGTAGAGAAAATGATTACGATTATAAAACCATTATACCATGTAATCTTTATGGTCCATTTGATAAATTTGAAATTGAACGTAGCCATTTAATACCGGCTATTATAAATAAAATACATTATGCTAAAATTAATAAATTAAATAATGTTTCAATATGGGGAACGGGTAAAGTTAGAAGAGAATTTATTTATTCTAAAGATGTTGCAAGTTTCATAGAGTTCTCAATTAAAAATTGGCTAAAAATACCCAGTATAATCAATTTAGGATTAGGTTATGATTATAGTGTAAAAGAGTATTATGAAATTGTAGCTAAAGCATTAAATTGGGATGGTTCTTTTTCTTTTGATAGCAGTATGCCAGATGGTATGAAAAATAAACTTATGGACATTAGTAATTTAAAAAAACTTAACTGGAAAATAAATTACGAATTAGAAAAAGGTATTTTAGAAACTTATGAATATTATAAGAAATTAGTATCAATTAATTAAATGAATAATGGTATTACTGTTATTGTAACGACATATAATAACAATAACTGTATCCAGGAATGTTTATTATCAGTTATCAATCAGACTCAACCACCCAAATCTATTATTGTGATTGATGACAGAAGCGAAGACATACTAACATTAAAAAATATAATTTATTCACTAAATAATACCTCAAATATAAAAATCGAATTATTAATTAATGAAAAAAACTCAGGACCAGGCTTCTCAAGAAACAAAGCTTGGGGTTTAGTAAATACAAATTTGGTAGCATTCTTAGATGCTGACGACATCTATTATAGAAATAAGCTAGAATTACAGTCCAGCCTATTAAAAAAATATCCAGAAGCTTATGTAATAGGGGGTCAAAAAAGCCATCATAATACAAAAATCAATAAAGAAATAAATAATTTTAAAGTTAAAAAATTAAATTTTTTTAAAATGTTATTTATAAATGAAGTGGCAACTAGCTCGGTATTACTTAAAACTAATATTGCACATAAATTTAATACTACTTATTATTGCGAAGATTATTTTTTATGGATGACATTACTTAAGAAAAAATTCATAATTATTATTATTAATACAGATATATGTTCACAATTAAATAAAAATAAAAATAATTTGTCTTCTCACCATTTTAAAATGCAATATGAATTGCAAAAAGTATTTTTTAATTTTTATTCGAAAAATATATTTTTAAATATCGTTATTATGATAAGCCAACTATTTTCGGTTATAAAAACTATTGCAAGGTATTTAAAAATTGATCTTAAAAAATAATAACTTTTTAATATTTTCTTTATTATTTTTTCTATTGATTTTTTTATCTATTAATTTTTTTTTATTTGAAAAACTAATACCAATTATTAGTAATGGTGATCTTAATTATTTAGGTTTATTAGATGGTGATGCGATTATCTTCCATAAACAAGCAATATATTTAAGTAATATGATGAAAAATGGTAATTTTATGGTCTTTGAAAATTTTTTATATTTTAGTGAAATACCATTAAACATAAAATTTATCAGCTTTTTTTATGCTGTATTTCATCAAGATCCTATTGTTATCATTTATATGAATGCTCTTTTTTTCTCTATATCAATAATTTTCATTCATAAAGTATCATTACTTTTTTTTGACAAATATTCTTATTCAAAATTTTTTTATATAGTTGCATCACTGACCTTATTATTATTCCCCTCCTTCATATATAGTTTTAATAGTAATGGTAAAGAAAGTATGGTTATTACTTTATTTATCATATTTTTTTTTACCTTTTTAAAAATATATAAAAATTATTCACTTAGTCTTTGGAATTTTATTATAATTATTATTAGTTTTATAATGCTTTATTTTTTAAAACCACATTTCTCTTTTATGATATTTTTTCACACTATATTTATAATTATCCTTATGATGTTTAACTTAACTAAAAATAAAAAAAGGATTCTTGAATTTTTTAAATTATTTTTTACATTTTTATTTATATATATATTATTTTCTAATGTTGCTGAAAATTTTTTAACACTTTTCAAAATAGTACCAACTCAAAATTCAGTAATAGATATTCAGTTAAAAAATCATATATCTCCATTTATTTCTTCTCCAACTTTTATAGATAACATTTTTAATAGTGTCTTTGAGTTACGTAACCATTTTATAGAACATAATATGAAAAGTAATATTAATAGTAATTTTTTAGATATAAATACAATTAGTAAGTTTTTTATATATGCACCTAAATTACTTATTGAAAGTATTTTACTCCCTTATCCATTTAAATTTATAGCAGATAAATATGATTTATTTGTAACTCTTATAAATTTTGAGATGATTATTTTGTACTTACTTTTTTCAAGTATAATTATCAATATAAGAAAAATTTCAAATTGTGAAATATATATTATTTTATTCACTTTAACCTGTTGTTTTGTAATCTATTTTGTTAATCCTAATATTGGTACACTTGTTCGTACTAGACAGCCTTTTATTTTTTTATTAATTTTTCTTGGTATAAAAAATTGGCTTCATTTATTTGAGTATCTATATCAAAAGTTTTTAATTTATAACGCAATAGATTTAACTAATTCTTTTATTTATAAAATTTTTACACATAGCTTTTTAAATATTCTTCTTCTTATATCATTTTCATTATTAATTTTTTGTAGGGAATTTTTTTTTATCAAATTAATAGGTATTAATAATGATTTATCCGTATATTTATTAACGATTACTTTTTTGAGTATTCTAAGTAATTCTTTTAATACTCCACTTGCTGATACATTAGTTACTAATAAACGCATTAATAAAACTATGCTAAGTCAAGATAGTTTTAATACTATTATTTCTTTATCATCTATTATCGTCATATTCGTAATCTTATTTATTTTCAATTCTGATAATTTTTTTAACTTTTTTGGTATTGATTATAATATTGATTATTATTTTATTTTTGTTTTTTCCATATTCCTAATTTCTATTCCTTTTAACGTTCTGTTTACATCTTTTTTAAATTTTATTAATAAAAGCATAATTGTTTTTTCATCTCAATTAATAGTTCCAATATGTTCTTTGCTCTTTATTATATTTTTTTACGATAATTTAAAATTAACACACATTTACTTATCAATTGGTATTGGAATTTTTTTAAACAGTTTTTTATTATTAATTGCTGCTAAATATAATAAATTCAATTTTATTAATTATTTTAATTATTCATTTAATTTTTTTAATTTTTATTCATTGAAAAAATTATTATTATTATTTTTAAGTTTATTTTTATTAAATTCTTTCATTCTAATTTCAATTCATTATGTTGAGCTTTCCAATTCTAATGATTTTTCTATAATTAATATAGGTTTTAGATTTACTCTTCTTATTAGTGCTTTAATTTCTGCAATTATTACATCAATGATCTTGCCTTTAATAAATGAAAATAACAATTTTACCAAAAATATTTTATTGAAACTTTTTATTATTATTTTTGCTTTTATGCTTTTTGCAATTGTTTTTATATTTTTATTATTTGATAATATTATATTTTTCTTAACTGGTGATATTAATTTAAATGTTATAATTAATATTCATTCAATATTAAGTAGTATTTTTAGAATTATTCCATTATTTGTTATGCTAGGATTTTTACTAAAATACTTTACTATTCTTAATAAAATTAATATTTTCTTAAAAGTTACAATTTTTTACTTATTGATTTATGTTTTCATACTTCAATATTTTAATGTTTCTTTAAATATAGAATTCTTATCTAGTACATTAGCTATAATCTATTCTCTCTATATATTAACTTTAATTTACTTCATTAATTTAAGCTTTAAATTTAGATTTATTATTACATTAATTACTTTGATATCTGCTTCTTCTAACTTCCTTTAATGTATTTTAACCATTATTTTATTAAAGTTACTTGGTTCTGATTCTTTTTCAACTATACTATTTTTTATTAATGAACTCTAAAAATCTATATCTATTTGGACATGGTGATTTATCTAAAATAGTAACTAATATTGTTTATCCTAATAAAAATATAAAATTATGTGGATATATAGAGGTATTAGATAATTCTTATAATTATTATTCTGCTAATCATGAATTGTCTGAAAATTTTGATATTACAAGTCTTATGACAGATGATAATTATTTTTGTATAGCGATTGGTCATAATTATACAAGAAATAAAATTTATGACTTTATAACTAAAAATTTTTCAACTACAAATTGGCTTTCTATTATATCTGATTCAGCTGATATTAAAGCTGATGTTTTAATTGGATCAGGAAGTATTATTCATGATAATGTCTACATTAATAGTGGAACTTCTATTGGTAATCATTGTATTATCAATAATAATTCTAGCATTGATCATGATTGTATTTGGTCTGATTTTTCATCTTGTGGACCCGTAGTTATAACTGGTGGTAGGGTTAAAATTGGTAGTATTTCATTTATTGGTATGGGAAGTGTAATACTTCAAGGTGTAAATGTTAGTAACAATACTGTTGTAGGCGCTAAGTCTTTAGTTAATAAAAACTGTAATAGTAACTCTATGTATTATGGTACTAGTGCAAAATTCATTAAAAATATACCTAGTGATTTTAATTATCTAGCTTAATTTTCAAATGAAAAATAAAGTAGTGTTTATTAGTTCTAGTATAATGCCACTAGATATTTTTTTATATGATCAAATCAAATTATTATCAAAAAAATATGAAATTTATTTAATAACAAATTCGCATAATTATAATAAAAAAAAATTCATTGGTATTAATGTGATAACAATCCCTTTTTCTAGATATATTAATATTTTCACTGACCTCATATCGTTAATTAAAGTTTTTTTACTTTTTCTTAATTTAAAACCTTTATTAGTTATATCTATAACTCCAAAAGGTGGTTTTATTACAGCAATGGCTAATTATTTTATAAAAATTAAGCACTTACACTTTATAACTGGTCAAAATTGGATAAATCAAAATGGTCTTAAAAGATTTTTTCTTAAATCTTTTGATAAATTTACCTTCTCACATTCTACATCAATGCTAGTGGATAGTAAATCTCAGATTAAGTTTCTGAAATCAGAAAATTTTAACATTGATAAAATTAAATTAATAAATTCAGGTTCTATATGTGGTGTAAATACTAATACCTTTTCTCCCAATAATACTTTTAAAAATACCGAAAGGAAAAAGCTAGAGATAAATAATAATCATATAGTAATTCTTTATGTAGGTAGAATTCATCGTGATAAAGGTATTTACGAATTATATGATGTTTGCAAAAAATTACGTAGTGAAAATTTTAAAATTAAACTGTTTTTAGTTGGGGACATGGAGGATAAAAATTTTTCCAAAATTATTGATAAAAATAAATCATTTATTTATTACTATAAATATAATACTTATCCTCAAAAATTTATGCAAATTGCAGATATTTTTTGCATACCAAGTTATAGAGAGGGGTTTGGTCTCAGTGTTATTGAGGCAAGTTCATGTGAATTGCCTATATTAGGAACTAATATTTATGGATTAAAAGATTCCATAGCTAATAACTATACTGGTATATTATTTAAGTCAGGCGATAGTAGTGATTTCTATAATAAATTAAAAAAACTTATAATAGATAAAGATCTTAGACTTGAATTAGGAAAAAATGGACGAAAAAGAGCTATATCTGATTTTAATAAAAAAGATGTTTTGAAATTCATTGATCTTCATATCAGGAATCTCATTAATTGATTAAGCGATATATTTTGTTATTTTTATATTATATTATTATTTTTCTAATTTTATTTGCAATTTTTCCTATAATTATAGTTGCTATATTTGCCATTATAATAATAGATAATCATAGTCCTTTCTATTTAGAAGAAAGATCTGGATTATTTGGAAAGTCTTTTGTGATTATTAAGTTAAGAACTATGAAATTAAATCATTCTAAAATACCCACTAAATTAGGTGTGTTTTTAAGGTTGCTAAAAATTGATGAGTTGCCACAAATATTTAATGTCATTTTAGGTCAAATGTCTTTAGTTGGTCCTAGACCATTGTATATGAGCTATAATGAAAAATTTTCTAATTTTGAAATTCAAAGATTAAATGTTAAGCCAGGTATTACTGGCCTTGCACAAATAAAAGTTATTGATACCAATAACTGGAGATCTAAATTTAAATATGATGTATTCTATTCTAAGCATAAAAGTATAAGTTTTGACCTCTATATTTTATGTAAAACCTTATTTTTTTATCTTAATGTTGTAATTGGTAATAAAATTATAATTGAAAATCATAATAGGTTTGATGATTAATTATGCTTCCGAATTCTAAATGGCCAGTTTATTCAAAATCTCTAGCTGATTTATCAGCTAAAATTTTACTTTCCGGCAAAGTTAATTATTGGACTGGAATGCATGGCAAAATTTTTGAAAAAGAATTTAGTAAAAAATTTAAAATAAAATATTCTGCTGCAGTCTCAAACGGATCTATTGGTCTTGAAATAGCTCTCATGGCTTTAGGTATTAAAAGTGGTGATGAAGTAATTGTAACTTCTAGATCTTATTATTCTTCAGTATCTTCAATCATTAGAGTTGGCGCAAAACCGGTATTTGCTGATATTGATTCAAAAACTATGAATATTAGTCCAATTAGTATTAATGAAAATATAACAAAAAACACTAAAGCAATAATTTGTGTACATTTATATGGCATGCCTTGTGATATGAAATTAATTCAAGATTTAGTAAAAGATAAAAATATTAAAATTGTTGAAGACTGCTCACAGGCACATGGAGCTGAAATTAACTCAATTAAGGTAGGCTCTTTTGGAGATATAGCTGTTTGGAGTTTTTGTAATGATAAAATTATTAGTACGGGAGGTGAAGGGGGTATGATCTCTACTAATAATAAAAAGCTATTCAATAAAGTATGGAGTTATAAAGAGATTGGTAAGAATCTAATAAAGATGAAGGGTGTTAATAATAGCTCTAATTTTCCATACATACATGATTTTATCGGTACAAATGCAAGAATGACTGAGATACAGTCTTTAATAGGAAGACACCAACTCAGAGAGTTAGGCAAATTTATTAAAATTAGAAATTTGTATGCGAGCATCTTAACTGAAGCTTTATCTAATTTTAGATCAATCATTACTCCAACACATGAAAAAAAATTAAAACATGCCTTTTACAGATACACAATTATCTTAAATAATAAATTCTTGAAGAAAGATTATGATAGGGAAGCCATCATGAAATTATTAAAAAGTGAAAATATTTTTTGTAATGTAGGGGGGTGTCCTTCAATATATAAAGAAAGATTTTTTATAAAAAATCAGATTAAACCAAAAAATTATTTAAGAAATACTAATTATATTGGTAAAAATTCAATATCTTTTCAGGTTGATCAAACAATTTTAAAAAAAGACTTGATTCTTATGGTAAGCAAAATAATTAAAGTAATGAATAAGGCAACTAAGTCTTAATGCTTAATTTTATCCATAAAAATCCAAATCTTAAATCATTCATAATTTTAATAAATGATCTGTGCCTAGTTTTTTTATCTAGTTTTTGTGCATTAGTTATAAGATTTGAAGACTTTTATGTAAATATAAATCAATTAATTAATTTTTTCTTTCTATCATCTGGTATTTATATTTTACTTTTTTTTTATTTTAAAATTCATAGGCAGATAAATAGATATTTTAATGAGAAATCAATTGAATTTTATTTTAAACTTCTAATTACTTATTTTATCATTCTTATAACTACAGTTTTCTTATTACACTACTTTGTAGAGTATCCAAGGTCATTTGCTATTATACAGCCATTAATATTTTTTATCCTATTTTATGTTAATAGGGCTCTTGTTCAAAAATTCTTTAATATTAAAAAAAATAAAAAAACTAATATAAGAAAAGCAATTATATACTGCTCAAGCCATGAAATTAGTAGTTTCTATAACTTAATTAATCCTAATTATAAAATAATTGCTTTTATAGTTAATTCAGATGAATTTTCAAATAGAAGTATTTTTAATATACCTATTTTGACATACGATAACTTAAATAAAATTTTATTAGATTACAAATTTGATAATTTTTTTATCAAAGAGGGCGCATTAGATATTTTTAATAAAAAATTTTTTATTTCACGGTTATTTCAAAGCAATATCCAGTTCAATGAAGTTGCGGGAGAAAATATAGGATATAGAATTATAAGGGATATAGATATTGGAGCTTTATTTTTAAGAGAAAAATCTCTTCAAAAGGTAAATTATAACTTTACTAATAAAGAAATATTAATAACGGGAGGAGCCGGAAGTATTGGGAGTGAACTCTGCAGACAAATACTTTCAAAAAAACCAAAAAAACTTATTATTATTGATATTAATGAACTTGGTTTATATAATTTAGAAAAAAAACTTTCTTTAAACTTATTAAATAAATCAGATGTTAATATTGAATATATTCTTGGTTCCATAGGAGATGAAATACTTTTAAAAAGTATTTTTAAAAGAAATCAAATTAATATCATTTATCATGCCGCAGCATATAAGCATGTACCTATACTAGAGGATAATATACTAACTGCTTTCAAAAATAATTTTAACAATACTTATATGATTGCTTCTTTATGTAATGATTACAATATTGATAGATTTGTATTAGTTTCTAGTGACAAGGCTGTAAGACCTACTAATATTATGGGGGTAACAAAAAGATTATCAGAACTATCTATAAAATATTTTCATGAAAAATTTAATTCTAAATTAACTAATACAGTATTTTCAATTGTTAGATTTGGAAACGTTCTTGAATCTTCCGGTTCAGCAATTCCATTATTTAAAAAACAAATTCTAGAAGATAGAAAAATAACAATTACTCACCCAGAAATAACAAGATATTTTATGTCAATTGAAGAGGCTGTTTATCTCATAATACAATCATCTATTGTAAGTAAGGGAGGAGAAATATTTTTATTAGATATGGGCGAACCTATTAAAATTATCGATCTTATTTTTAAAATGATAAAATTAGCTGGTTTGGAGGTTAAAAATGATAAAAATCCCAATGGAGATGTTGAGATTAAATATATCGGTCTAAGGCCAGGAGAAAAACTATACGAAGAACTATTACTAGAAGATAGCAATTCTCCAACAGAATTTAAAAATATTTATATTTCTAACGAAAAATTTTTAAAAATTGAAAATTATGAAAATATTTTTTCTCTAATATCTAAATCCATCGAAGAAGAAAACATTGTATCTTTAAAGGAATTAATTAAGGATGTTAATATAGGTTATAAAACTGATTAATATAAATTTAATATCATCTTTTCTACTAATTATTATAATTCCTAGTTTAGTAACCGGACCTTTTCTTCCTGATCTTTTTATTAGTATTATTGGAATTTTATTTTTACTTAAATTTTTTATAAATATTAAAAAAAATCAATATAACCTTAGTATAAATAAATTTATTATTTTTTTTTTTATTTTTTACGCCTTAATTATTATAAGTTCACTATTTTCAGAAAATATATTCCATTCCTTTGAAAGTTCATTATTTTACTTTAGATTTGGTGTCTTTACTTTAGCAGTACCGTATTTACTTTTGGAAAATAAAAAAATTTTAAATTATTTTTTTATTGTAGCTTTAATAACATTTTTTATTGTTTCTTTAGATGGTTTATATGAATTTATTTATGGTCACAATATATTTAATAATAAGGCATTCCTCCCAGGAAGAATTGCCGGACTATTTGGAGACGAGTGGGTTATAGGTAGTTTTTTATCTAGAATTTTACCAATAATGATTTGCTTATATTTAATACAACAGAATAAATATAATAATTATTTTAAATTATTTTTTATCATTACTATCATACTTTCAATAGTTACAATCTCTTTATCTGGAGAAAGAGCAGCATTTATATTTTTAATAATTAGTATTCTACTATATTTAGTTTTATTTTTAAAAAATTATTTCTTAAAATTTAAAGCATTTGGTATCGTTTTAATATTATTTTTATTGGCTATTTTATCTTCTCCTTTTATGATTGAAAATTCTAAAGATAGAATATTTGATAGTATGAGGGTTCATACTTCTCTTGATCTTAATAAAAATCATTATTTAGCCTATTATAATTCTGCTTACGAAATGTTTTTAAATAAACCGATACTTGGTCACGGTCCTAAGTCATTCCGAATAAAATGTGATGATTTTAAAAATTACGATATTGGATGTAATATGCATCCACACAATACTTACTTACAATTATTATCTGAAACCGGATTTTTAGGTTTTATTTTCATTTTTAGTTTTTTTATTTATATTTCTATCAATTTATTAAAAATTCTACTTAAAAAAAATATTACTAACTATGATTTGTGTAAATTTTCTATTTTAATTAGTATTTTTATAAATATATTTCCTTTTGTTCCCTCAGGTAGTTTTTTTAATAATTGGACTTCTGTAATATATTTCCTTCCTTTGAGTTTTTATTTATATTTAATAGAAAATAAAAAATATATGATGAAACAACAGTAATGAATATATTATTAACAGGATATGCGGGATTTATTGGTTTCCATTTAACCTTAAGTTTAATTAAAGACAAATCTATTAAAAATATCTATGGTTTAGATAATCTCAACAAATATTATGATATAAATTTAAAAAAAAACAGACTAAAATTATTAAGAATTGCTGACAGTCAAAATAAATTAATAGAATTTAATTTTGATATTAAAAATCATAAAAAATTAAATAACACATTTAAAAATATTAAAATTGATGCTGTGATCAATTTAGCAGCTCAAGCAGGAGTAAGATATTCTTTTATTAATCCAAAATCTTATATTGATACAAATATAGTTGGTTTTTTCAATATTCTTGAATTAGTTAAAAATAAAAAAATTTTAAAACTAATATTTGCAAGCACCTCCAGTTCATATGGTTCTCAATCCATAACTCCTTACAAGGAAGATTTAATGAATAATACTCCTCTTCAGTTATATGCGGCTACTAAAATTAGTAATGAAGTAATGGCTCATTCTTATAGTCATTTATACGGTTTTAAATCAACAGGATTAAGATTTTTTACTGTTTATGGACCATATGGTAGACCAGATATGGCTATATATAAATTTACTGATGCTATTTATAAAAATAAAAAAATTGACTTATATGGCTCTGGAAAAATGCTAAGAGATTGTACTTATGTTGATGATATAGTTATAGGCATTATTAAGACATTGAAAAATAAAACTACTTCTAGAGATTATAATCATAATATTTATAATATTGGATATGGAAAACCTGTAACTGTAAAAACTATTTTAAAAGAAATCGAGAAGAATACTAATAAAAAAGCTAATATTAGAATAACTCCTAAACATAATTCAGAAATGGATAAAACATATTGTTCTACTATTAAATTTAATAAAAAATTTAATTTTAAAGCTAAAACAGATATAAATGTAGGTCTAAAAAAATTCAACGATTGGTATAAATCTTATTATCTTAAATAATCATTCATGATGTCAAATAAAAAATTACTTAATATTTCAGATTTAACAAGAATAGATTTTGATACTATTTTAGAATATTCAAATTATTTAATAAATAAAGACTCAGTTGAACTTAAGGGTAAGAGTATAGGTTTATTATTTGAAAAATATTCCACAAGAACAAGAATTTCATTTCAAGTTGGAATAAAACAACTAGGTGGCAATCCAATTGATTTGAGATTCGAAGATCTAAATATTCAAAGAGTAGAGTCTTTTGAAGATACTTTTAAAATTTTTGGTTGTTATTTAGACGCCCTTGTATTTAGAACAACTAGTCATGAAAAATTAATTACTGCTCATAAGCACTTTCAAAAACCTCTTATAAATGCTCTTTCAGACATTTCTCATCCCTGTCAAATTATCTCAGATTTTTATACTATTAAAGATCGATTTTCTTCATTTAAAAATATTTCAATTAGTTGGTTTGGAGATATGAATAACGTTTTATTTAGTTATTTTGAAGCTGCAAAGCTATATCCAGAAATTACAATTAACGTTTTTACGGATGAGAGTATTTATTTAAAAAATATTAATAATTTTCCTAAATTACTTAATGTGAATTTCTATTTTGAAATTGATGAGAGTGTAATTAAAAATTCTAACTGCATAATGACAGATGTTTTCACTTCGATGAATGATATGGATTTAGATGATAAAGATAAATTACTTAGTAAATTTCAAGTTAATAATGAATTAATGTCTTTTACTAAAGATAGTTGTATCTTTATGCATTGTCTTCCAGCAAATATTGGTTCTGAAGTCACCCAGGATGTTTTAAGTAGCAATAAATCTGTTACGTTAGAGCAAGCTAAGAATAGACTGATAGCTCAAAAAGGAATCTTAAAATGGTTAAATATTTAATTATTATTTTTTTTTCAATTTTTTTTATAACCGGATGTCAGAAAGAACTATTATTAATTGAAAAATATGAGCCTATAAATAAAGATATCTTTATTTATGTTGTTCAAAAAAATATTAATTTAAATGGCGTTACTGATGGCCCTCACACTAATAATTTTTTAACGTTACTAAAATATTGGATAAATAATAATATTAAAATCAATGGATTTGATGGTTTATTAGATATTAATCTCATTTCAATCTCTTCTTCAGAAATAGTAATTGAAAATGGAATTAGAATTCAAATTGATCTTGAATTAGATTTCATAATATCTAAATCAGCACTCGATAGTAAAACTTTAATTAATTTTAAGGGTAATGAATTTGGTGAAATTTTTGGTCAATTTTCTATAAATGATAAAAATATTATGGTTAACAATGTTATGAAAAAATTAATTGAAAGATTAAGTAATAAATTATCTGAAGAAGTAAATTAGTTCTTCCAATAAAATGGTGATAAAAGTATTAGGAGTGTTAAAATTTCTAATCTTCCAAATAGCATACCTAATGATAATATATACTTAGAATAATTGGATAAGCTACTAAAGTTTCCTTCTGGTCCAATAATTTCACCTAAACCTGGTCCTACATTTGATATTGAAGTTGCTGAAGCTGATAAACATGTCACTAAATCATATCCGTCAAAAGATAATAGAAGTGCAATAAACACAAAAGATAAAATATAAACAAAGAAAAAACTGGTAACTGAATCAAAGGTCGTTTCAGGAATGCTATTCCCATTAAATTTAGATGCAAAGACTCCATGAGGTTTAATAAGTTTACGAATATGATTTTTTACAGATAAAAATAAGATTTGAAATCTAAATATTTTTAATCCTCCTGTAGTTGATCCCGCACATCCCCCAATAAACATGATTAATAAAAATAAAATTGAAGAGTAATTTCCCCAATTTTCAAAGTTATCACT
>Ga0075119_1000525_pt1 | contig 20262 bp, 23 predicted proteins | sample AntAceMetag02UK9_FD_69791 | JGI IMG/M metagenome (GOLD analysis project Ga0075119, IMG submission 69791) | Saline lake microbial communities from Ace Lake, Antarctica - Antarctic Ace Lake Metagenome 02UK9 | ecosystem: Environmental > Aquatic > Non-marine Saline and Alkaline > Saline | place... | reverse complement strand
AACATCGACTAATTTTACTCTATGCTCGTGATGTTTTCTATTGTAGCAAAGGAAAGGTTTGTTAATTGTAGCAGGATCTATTAGAATATCTTGTGCCATGGGTTTATAAAATCGTTGCCAACATAACGCAAAGAAATCATAAAATCCTTGACCTGGATAGTAGCCAATTTCAAACACTTTAACTCCTAGATCTTTATACATGTCTGCACGGGCTATATGTGCATCAACAAGGCTAGCTAAGATTACATTTTTAATTGAGTTTGTTTTAATATATTCGACAACTTGTTCGTGTGCTTCACTAGTATACCATGTGCTGTTAACTAGTATTGCAGGATCATTATGATTATATTTGTTTGCAATTTCTTGTAATTGTTCTTTCTCCCAGATTGGGATAGGTAAGTCGTTTGGCCAACCAAACTCAAACGTTTTCAATAACATGTTCTTTTATTGTTTCTTTAGTGATAAACGCTTTACCAAAGTTACGTTTACGTCCGTACCAAAAGTCTTGTAAGAAACGATCAAATGTCATATCTTTATTTTCACGGAAGTCAAACTTGACCATAGTGGTTGATTCTAATGGTTCTTGATTTACAATATAACCAAAGAAGTCATAGTCAAATGTTTTTGCTAACGGATACTGTTGTAGCTTGTCGTAATTTAATACATATGTTCTATTGTAATCTAACAGTTGCGACATTAACTTCTCAGGCAAGTCAAACGTTTCTCTAACAAATTGTTCTATTAGATCAAACACACGATCATGCTGATGATCTGCGTGCATGGTCATTGCTGTTCTGTGGATTAGATTCCATCCATGAATAGGAACTGTTCCGCCAATTAACGGGTGGTTAATTCTGCCATGATCTTTCCAGTTATCATAAAACTGTCTAATCTCATCTTCTTCTTTTCTAAACCATTCGTCTTGCTGTAGGAAAGGTATTAGTTTTTCATAAAACTCTGAGTAATCAATATTCTGATGTTTTTGCAAGAACCTGGCTATCCAGGTTGTTAGCCCATTCATATGGAACGTGTTTATAAACCAATTAAATACTTGTGTGTCTACCATAATGTCTCTTGGCATTGTTCCGGTTGACATAACAACATCTACTGACTCTGCTAGACTGTCATAGTTATAACTGCCACTCATATAATCATATATAGGAACAGCTTCTAGTTTGTTCATTTTACGCTGTAGTAAATTCATTTCAGCATTTTCTAAGAGCTGACATTGGTGTATAGTAACACCTGTATGGTTACCTAAACGGAACAACGCCCATAGGTTTTCTTTCCAGCTCTCTTGTGTTTCTCCAGGTAATCCTAATATAACTTCTGTATCAACAGGTATACCATTCTTGTTACATAGATCAAATATTTCTGTAATATTATGTTGCCCTAGATTTTTACGTTTAATATTTTCTAAAACATCTAAGTTCATTGATTGTACTGATACTGTTAGTCCTTGATTGAAGGAACCAGCTTTAAATAATTTTTGTACTATTTTATATACATCTGCTTTTTGATTTTTGGCCCAGGTCATGCTTACACCTTGAGGGAAGTCATACTTAGATTGAACTTCTAGTATTTTATCTGCTATTTCATTGTCACGATCACGGAACATACCAAAGTTAGCATCAGCAATAGTTACATAACCACATTTGTTTTTACCTATCCATTCTATTTCATCAAGCACACGATTGTATTCAAACTTTTTAACTTTACCATAAGTTAAGCTACCCCAATCACAGAATGTACATTGATACGGACATCCTCTATTAGTTTCAATGGTAGCATTCCATTCTACTTTGCCTGCTGTTTCTGCTATCAGTTTGTCAAATACTCCTGTTAGATAAGGACTAGGTACATCTTCAAGATCTTGTATCCTAGGAGCGTCTGGTGTTGCTACTCGTACTCCGTTGTTGTTAAGAACAACACCGTTAATTTCGTTAAGGTCAGTACCTTGATGTAATGCCACTAGTAAATTTCTAAATGTTATTTCACCTTCTCGAACTACAACAAGATCCATAAAAGGATATCTTTCAAATACATCTTTCTTTTCATGTGGTATTTCTGGACCACCAAAGAATAGAAACACATCTGGATTAACTTCTTTTAGTCGACGAGCAAGAGCATATATGTAATTACGATTCCACACATATGTTGAAAATCCAACAACTGTGTTATCTTTTAATTGCTCAACATATTCTTCTATATCACGCCTTTCCCATATCAACTGATCTAACTCGTAGTTGTTTTTAACAACTTCGTCCTGTTGTGCATAACTCCATAGGATGCCGGCACTATATGGAAGATAGTGGGCGTTAAGCTCTATAGGGCCTTGTTGGAAATTTGGTTGACACAGCGTGACTTTCTTCATAATTTTATTATACTTGGTTAACTAGTATTTAACAAGACCTACCCTTATCAATATAAATATCTTTATGGAAGAAAAATTTATCAGAGTGCTGTTTGATCTTAAAGTCAACAGAATTAAAAATGAACAAGTTGGCTATCGATTATATGTCAACGATGAACTGTTCAATGAACGTACCTGGCGATGGGACTCACTTGTTTGGCTTGAAGAATCGTTACAGATCAAAGCTGTTCCTGGTAAATATACAGTAAGGATAGAAAAATATCATCCTGCTAAGGCAAGATTTGATATAAGCAACATGAGAGTGGAGCTAGGTGATGCTCGCATTGTTGAAAACAATACTATAGAGATATTACAAAATGAAAATACTTGAAATTATTAAAGAAACTGCATCAGCCGGTGCAACCAGTGCTGGAAATATCGCTAGTGTTGCTAATCCACATGTAGCAAAATACAAAGGCCCAAAGCCTAAAAAACAAAAACCCACAGACAACGCTCTAGATATGAAGGGAACTTCTATCTTTGGCGGACCTATCAAAAGAGTTTAATACTTTTCCTTAGTGATAAATATACTTAACAAAAAGGTTTAGGTATATTATGACTGTCAATGATTTTAACGAAGACCAGTTGGACCACGAAGTTCAAATGGCAAAATCAGATCTATTAGAACTAGCACAAAATGCCATGGCTACTTACAAGTTACTAGCACAGCACTATGACGAAGAACGTGGGCTACCGGGCTGGGTACAATCAAAAGTAACCAAAGCTGACGATTACATGGTGTCAGTGCGTAAGTATCTAGAGCATAAAGAAGAACACATGCTATGATTGCTGAAGATTTAAAAGTATTACTGGCAAGTTCATACAGCTACACAGTAAAAGCTCAATTCTTTCATTGGAATGTAGAAGGAAGTGACTTTGCACAGTTGCATGACTTTTTTGGTAATGTTTATCAAGAAGTATATGCTACTCTTGATACAAACGCTGAATTAATAAGGCAATTAGATAGTTATGCTCCAGGAAGTTTTGGACGTTTTAGAGAGTTATCAACAGTTAATGATCAAACTAAAGTACCAAGAGCAAGAATGATGATTGAAGAACTACTAGAAGACACTAACAAAATGACAGACCTAACTAAACGTATGTTTACAGTAGCAGAAGAAGAAAACGAACAAGGTATAGCAGATTTTATAGCAGGACGCATTGATGCGTTTGCAAAACACGCATGGATGTTGCGTAGTTTCTTAAAGGCAAGAGATTAACATGATATTAAACAATTTATTTGAATCACGATACGGCGCGGCCGCCGGTGTAGAAACAATACGCCAACTGGTACACGCAGTAAAAAACTCAGCAGACATAGATCTTAAAGTAGGTCCTGAGATGTTCCCAATAGTGTATAGCGATGCACGTTACTTACTACAATATTGGAAAGCAAACAGAGAAGGTGGTGATGCCACTGCTGAATACTTTGGTAATGCTAATTGGATTGAAGATAAACTTGCTAAACGTGATTACACAATGAGTCCAGATAGGTTAAAAGATATTGATCAAGAGCGTCTAATAGACATAACTGAAGCTGAGTTTGAAATTACATATAAAGATCCACAGTTCGACGGTACTAGAAAACACACAATTAAAGCAGTAAACAGAGATGGTGCTGAAGCAAAGTTTTTAGGCTTTGGTAATCCGTATACAATTTTAGATATTAAGAAAGCAGAGAAAGTTACAGAGGCTTCTTATATCGACGGCAAGGAAGAAGATCCTAAGTCGTTACGTTGGAAACAAACTAGCATGAGCTATAAAGAAGCTAGTGAAAAATACGGCAAAGACAAAGTACGCAAAGAAGGTAAGAATCGTGCAGGACAGGAAATTGTTGCTGTGCATGTTCCGCTAGGTGAAGGTACTCATGAATACATAGAAGGATCAGCACAAGTTAAAGAAGAAACAGAATATCAATTATGGTGGAACGGCGAAGAAATTGATTCTTTTGCCAGTAAAGAAGAAGCTGTAGCAATGCAAAAAGAATATGAAATGGCTTATAAAGGTGGCGTTTCAATTAAAAAAGCAAAAGTAAAAGAATCATTTTTTGATCCACACGAAAAAAAGATTCCTAGTCCAACTAGCGATAATCCAGTTACAAAAAGAGTTGAAGAAGATGATTTTAAACCACATATGATGTACGATCCTAAGACAGGCGAAGGCAAGCATGCAAAAGTTGAAAAAGATCATTTAGATATGAAAGCAAAAGGTTGGGGTCATGATAAACCTAAAGCTAATATGAACAAAGTACTTACTGCACTAAAGAAAAAACTAAAAGATGAAGGTGGTGCCGCAGGGTTCGATCCGCTTAAAGCAGTTGCAAAAAAGATGGATGTTAATCTTACGCCAGCAATGCTAAAAGGGATGTCTGGTATTAAGATACACAGAGATGGTGATTACATTTTAGAAGAAGGATACCCAACAGACTATAAAGGTTGGAAGTATGACATAGAATACATAGAAGATGAAGACACTCGTAAGAAATTACACTCAGCTACCAAAGACGGTAAGCGAGTGTCAATTGATTGGTCTCCATACTCAAATATGACTGACGAACAATTTAAAACTTGGATTGATTTAGGCATGCCGAATCGGAAGACTGTAGGTAGTATCGGGCCCTTAGATGTAACAGATCTAGAACAGTTAATGAAAACTAAGCTAGGTACTCGAGCAAGACTAGCACAAGAAGGCAAGCCAACGGATATTGAATTAGATGTGTTGAAATATACAGATGAACAAGTTGCTAAGGCAATTACTATAGCAAGAGGTAGTGATGGAGGCATGACTGGTGCTACTGACCGTATTGAAGCAATAGCAAATGGTTTATCAAATCATTCAGACGTAGCAAAAGTATTAAAAATAGCAAATGAAGCAAAAGATGATATCACTAAAAAATTAGATCCAAAGACCAAAGTAGCTCTTAAAAAAGCACAAATGAAGTCAGCTGGAATAACCAAAGGTGACCCTATCGCATCTCTAGCATTTGGCTTAGAAAAAGATGTTGATCGCCTTGGTAAAGAAAACGATAAAGAAGAAGCTGACATTGCTAGTCAAGATCTAGTTGACAAGTATCACAGCCAAGAACTTGAAGCACTTAAAAAGTCTTTAACTGATTTACTCAGAAAGTAACCAAATAATTTGACTCTCTATCAAACGATGCTATAATTAATAGTATTGTTAATAAGGAGAGTCACAATGTCAACAGTTTTTTCAACAGAACAACAAGCAAAATTAAAAAATCTTATCAATGAAGGTCTAGGAGTTATGACTGAAGTAGAAACTCTACAGGGTGGACTTAAAGATACAGTTAAAGCAGTAGCAGAAGAATTAAATGTTAAGCCTAGTATATTAAACAAAGCATTAAGAATAGCATACAAGTCAGAATTCCAACAAGAACAAGCTGATCACGAAACACTAGAAGATATCCTTACTACTGTTGGCCGCACTCTTTAGTGACCAAGTTGAAGGAAATGTGGATAGAAAGCTACCACAAAGATCACGTTGCTTTCTACTGCGAACACGTTAGTTTAGTTTTTACTGTAGTTGCTAGTATGTATTTGGCAATACATGCAGATGCTCCAAATATGATGATAGTGTATCCTGGATTTTTTGTAGGATCAGTAAGTGCAATATACGCTTATTGGCGTAGAAGAATACCAACACCAATGATACTGACCACATACTTTGCCGTGGTAAATATATTTGGATATGGAGTTGCCGCTGGTTGGTGGTAACACAGGTTTCGCTCACCTTAGAGCATGTAAACGGTTAATCAGCCATAAGTGATTAGGACAAATGAAAATAAAGAATTGGCAAACATATTGGAAGTCTCACAACCTATGGTTTGATGCCCATGTTTACGGTGAGTGTCTAGTTAACCATACTACCAAACAGTTTTGTGTCTTAATCCCTAAAAATGCAAGTACTTGGCTTAGAAAACAATTACCAACATATAATTTTGTTCTAGGTAATTACCACACAGACGGCCTATTAGAAAAAGCGTATACCCCTATAGTAGTACTGAGAGACCCTGTTGATCGATGGTCAAGTGGCTTAGCTGAGTTTTTACTGCGACGTGCAATTGTCACAATAGTATCCTGGAAAGAACATATCACCCAACCTTTAATAAATTTAATTTTTGCAAGAGTGTGCTTGGACGAGCATACCGAAAGTCAATCAATGTACCTTGAAGGAATTGATACTGAACAGACTATATTCTTAGAACACAACGATAATCTTAACAGTGACATAAGCTACTATCTCAAGGCACAGGGTATTAACAACGAACTAGATACATCTGAAAAACAATTTCAGACTACTAGTGTCAAGCGACAAGTTAAAGGCTACTTTGCTGATCTCATTGCTAATAACAATCAGTTAAAAGAAAAGATAACAAACTATTATCAGGTTGACACAGACCTCATTCAGAGTGTAAAATACTATAAACAACAAGGGAATACATGAGTTATATAGACGCACTATTTGATCGCAATGGCGACAAAATACATATTGTAGAAAGAATTAACGGAGAACGTAAGTTCACTGAGTTTCCTGCTAGCTATGTATTTTATTATGAAGACCAAAAAGGCAAGCACAAGTCAATTTACGGCACACCAGTAAGTCGCTTTGCTACACGTTCAGCAAAAGAGTTTCATAGAGAAGTTAAGATACAGAGTGATAAGAAACTGTTTGAAAGTGATATTAATCCTGTATTCCGTTGTCTAGCAGATAACTATCAAGGTGCTGACGCACCTAAACTTAATATAGCATTTTTTGATATCGAAGTTGACTTTGATCCTGAGAAAGGGTACAGTCGTCCTGATGATCCGTTTAATCCAATTACAGCAATTTCAGTATATCTAGACTGGATGGGCAAAATGGTCACGTTAGTGTTACCTCCTAAAGGTATGAGTTGGGAAGAAGCTGAAAATATCTCAAAAGACTTCCCAGACTGTTTCTTAATGGAACGTGAAGAAGATCTACTTAGTACATTCTTAGATCTAATTGAAGATGCGGACATACTAAGTGGTTGGAACAGTGAAGGGTATGATATACCTTATTGTGTTAATAGAATAACCAAAGTATTATCAAAAGATGATACTAGACGCTTTTGTTTATGGAATCAATTGCCTAAGAAGCGTGAGTTTGAACGCTTTGGTGCTAGCAACATAACATTTGACACAATTGGTCGTGTGCATATGGATTATATGCAACTGTACAGAAAGTACACATACGAAGAACGTCACTCATATAGTCTGGATGCTATTGGTGAGCATGAACTACAAGAACGTAAAACAAACTATGAAGGTACATTAGATCAACTGTACAACAATGATTTTAAAACGTTCATTGAATACAACAGACAAGATACATTTTTACTTAAAAAATTAGATGACAAACTGAAGTTCATTGATCTAGCCAATGAACTAGCACACGCAAACACTGTGTTACTACAGACTACAATGGGTGCTGTAGCTGTTACAGAGAGTGCTATTATCAACGAAGCACACGAACGTGGGCTTGTGGTCCCAAATAGAAGAGAACGCTTAACAGGAGAGGATACGCAAGCCGCAGGTGCCTATGTAGCGTTTCCTAAGAAAGGACTACACGATTGGATTGGGTCTGTTGATATTAACTCACTATATCCAAGTGCTATTCAAGCATTGAATATGGGCAACGAAAGTATCGTTGGTCAACTACTACCTATAATGACTGATCGTTACATTAAAGAAAAAATGGCTAAAGGTAACTCATTTGCATCAGCGTGGGAAGGACTGTTTGGTAGTTTAGAATACGAAGCAGTTATGGCAAAAGAAGTAGGAACTGAAATAACTGTCCAATGGCAAAATGGTGCTGAAGATACACACTCAGCGGCTAACATATGGAAGATGATATTTGATAATAATAACCCTTGGATATTATCAGCTAATGGTACTATATTTTCATATGAAAGTGAAGCTGTTGTTCCAGGACTATTAAAACGTTGGTATAAAGAACGTAAAGAACTGCAAGCAAAAATGAGAGATACAACAGATCTTAAAGAGCGTGCATTCTGGGATAAGCGACAACTTGTTAAAAAGATTAACTTAAACAGTTTGTATGGTGCCATTCTTAATCCAGGTTGTAGATTCTTTGACAAACGTATTGGACAATCAACTACGCTAACAGGCCGTGCTATTGCCAAACATATGGATGCACATATCAACGAAGCATTAACTGGCAAATATGATCATACTGGAGATACAATTATATATGGTGACACTGACTCTTGTTACTTTAGTGCTTGGCCAGTATTAAAAGATGATGTTGAAAGCGGTAAAATGGAATGGTCTAAAGAAACTGCTATACAGTTATATGATAGGTTAGCAGACTCAGTTAATGAAAGTTTCCCTGGATTTATGACACAAGCATTTCATGTACCTACGCACATGGGTTCTATCATCAAAGGTGGGCGTGAATCAGTAGCTAGAAAAGGATTGTTTATTACTAAAAAACGTTATGCCATAATGGTATATGACAATGAGGGCAGACGTTTAGATACCGAAGGCAAACCTGGTAAAATTAAAGCAATGGGGTTAGATCTAAAACGATCAGATACTCCTGTAATAATACAGCTATTCTTAAGTGACATACTTGAACAAGTACTACAGGGTGCAGACCGTGCAGAGATCATTGAAAAGATCCTAAAGTTCAAACACGAGTTTAAAGAGAGACCTGGATGGGAAAAAGGTACTCCTAAACGTGTTAACAACTTAACAAAATATACCAAAGAAGAGAAACGGTTAGGTAAAGCTAATATGCCTGGACATGTTAGAGCAGGTATGAACTGGAACACTATGCGTAGAATGAACTCAGACAACTATAGTATTAATATTGTCGATGGTATGAAGATCATTGTGTGTAAACTAAAAGCAAATCCAATGGGCTGGACGTCAATAGGATATCCTACAGATGAACAGCACATACCTAAATGGTTTAAGGAATTGCCATTTGATGACACAGCCATGGAAGAAACAGTTGTTGATCAAAAGGTAGATAACTTACTAGCAGTACTAGATTGGAATCTTGCCGGAGCAACACAAACAGCAAATACATTTAATAACTTATTTGAATTTTAATGAAACTTAGCGAACTAGTTGCATATAAAACAGCGTTAGATCAATACGATTTTATTCGGACTAGTAGAGGTTTGATTAAAAAAATTAATGAAAGTCAGACTGATATCAATAATGCTCAAGGCGTAGATGGCAAGATTAGATTTGGCGAAGGTGTTTACAAAGAACAACTTGCCAGCGACCTAAGTGAGTTAGAAAACCGGCTTGACGATCTACAAAACAATTATAGCTATTATAGAGAACAGGTAAATGAACTGATCTTAGATCAAGAACAAGAATATATTACTCGTTGTGAAAAACAATTTGTAAGTCGTGTTTTAGGTGAGGGCTTAGAGGGGATTGAAGGTAGGCGATTGATCTTAGACCATGAGCAAAAGAAACAGTTTATCACTAGACTAAACTTGTATGCAGATTGGCGATGGCCCGGATTATTAATTCGGCCAGAAGATCAAGATATTGTAGAAGCTATGTGTGCCTTTGACCCCTTGTATCTAGCTGACATTTATCAAAGTTTATTAGACCCGTATATTAAGAAATTTAATCCTGTGTACCAGAATAGGTTACGCCCTTATCAAATATCTAAATTTATTCCTAGGAAGAAAACCCTAGATATACTTCCACAACAACAATTTGGATTTGTTGCCGCTTATAACCTGTTTGATCACTATCCTTTATACATGATCAAACAGATGTTAACTGAAATAGAACAGTTACTGAAACCCGGAGGTGTATTTTTGTTTACATTCAATAACTGTGACCTAGCCAGGAATATTGCAACATTTGAAAAGGGACAACGTAGTTATGCTCCATGGAGGTTACTACAACCTATTATACAAGACCTAGGCTTTAAAATAATTCAGACACAAACACAAGAACACAACTGGTGTGAAATACGTAAACCCGGAACATTAAAAAGCATACGTGGAGGTCAGGCAGTTGCTAAAGTTTTTAGTGACACACCCGTTGAAAAAAATAAAATATACACTGCTGATCAAAAAGAACATATTCGTCAAGAGGCCATTGACCTCGGCATTGATAGTGAATCCGCTATCAGAGCAGGTGGAACCAATATAGGCAAGTTAGAACTAGCAGTAACACGAAAGAAGGAACAACTACGTCTTGTAGAGTTAAACAAGACCCTAGGAGAAAGACTACCCTGGTCAGCAAGTAACAAAGGGTACGCTAAAGGACAGCACGTTCGATTTAATGGTAAAAATTATATAGCATTAGTTAACGTGTTGCCAAAACAAAAGTTTGAACTAGTTGAATGGAAATTGGTAGAATAAAAATATCGAATAAGGTTGTATACCGTCTAAATATCATGTATACTAGTTATAGTAATTTAATTTTTAACACAAGGAACGGAATATGAGAGATCATTTATTAGATTTAGTTGAACACACTTATGATCTAGGTTGTATAGACCTAGTTAAAATTACAGGTGATGATAAAACTACTGTGATTGACGGCTTAGCTGAAGATAGATCAGTGGTAGTACAAGCGGCATTTAAACAACCTGTGTCAGAGTTTGTGGGCACATTTGGTATGCCTAACTTGGCAAAACTTAAGGTGTTGCTAGGACTGGAGCCATACAAACAGGACGCTGACATCAGCATCAAGAGTCAAGAACGCAATGGTGCAGAAGTTCCAGTAGGCTTACACTTTAAAAACCAAGCAGGAGACTTTAAGAATGATTATAGATTTATGACATCAGAAATCATTGAAGAGAAACTTAAAGTGGTCAAGTTTAAAGGTGTTGAATGGAACATAGAGTTTGAACCTACTATTGCTGGTGTACAAAGATTAAAGTATCAAGCAATGGCTAACGCTGAAGAACTTACATTTAATGCTATGAGCGAAGGTAATGATCTTAAACTAGAGTTTGGTGATCATTCAACACATGCAGGTAGCTTTATATTCCAGCCTAATGTTAATGGTAAACTATCTAAAACATGGTCATGGCCTATTAAACAGTTCATTAGTATTTTAGATCTTACTGGTGACAAGACTGTACATATCTCAGATCAAGGCGCGGCACAGATCACAGTAGATAGTGGATTAGCAGTTTATCAATACATACTTCCAGCACAGAGCAAATAATGGCTAGAGTAGAACACGACGACTTAACAGCAAAACAAAACGACTATGCTATATTTTTACCAGCATTAAGTAGTTTCTATGGCACATTCATAGGCAAACAAAGAGTGGCTAACGACTATGTTGACCCTGCCAGGATGCCTACAAAATTATCTGACATGGAAAACTTTAATTGGTTGAATAGTAAAGAAGGCGTGTTCACTTACAAGTGGTCATTGTACTCGGCAGGACATGCTAACTTAGATGTCACTGTAGATAGTCCTAAAGAGGACATGGTACGTAAAAGAGAACCAGGTGCTTGGGTACTAGGTGATAGCGGTGGCTTCCAAATTGGTAAAGGTGTGTGGGAAGGTGACTGGAAGAATCCTGCGTGTCCTAAAGCTAAAAAGAAACGTGAGCAAGTGCTAGCGTGGATGGATGCTTATATGGACTATGGTATGATACTAGATATACCAGCATGGGTCTGTCGCAGTCCAGAAGGACGTAAAGCAACAAACATTAATAGTTATGAAGAAGCAGTGCAAGGTACTTACATCAACAATGATTACTTTATTAATAATCGTACAGGTGCATGTAAGTTCTTAAACGTGTTACAAGGTGAGAATCACGGCCAAGCAGAAGATTGGTATCAACGTATGAAGAAGTATTGTGATCCAGTACAATATCCAGACAATCACTTTAATGGTTGGTCAATGGGTGGGCAGAACATGTGTGATATACATTTAGTGTTGCACAGACTAGTTACTATTATACATGATGGGTTATTGGAAGAAGGCAAGCAAGACTGGATGCACTTTTTGGGTACAAGTAAACTAGAGTGGGCTACATTGTTAACTGATGTACAACGGTCAGTGCGTAAGTATCATAACGCTAATTTTACAATATCATTTGACTGTGCTAGTCCTTTCTTAGCTACAGCAAATGGTCAAATCTATACTGATGTTGAAACACCAGATAGAGGTAAGTGGACTTATAGAATGCAACCTACTGCTGACGACAAGAAGTATTCCACAGACACTAGACAGTTTAGTCAAGGTGTACTAGCAGACGGGTATCATACTAGCTTTAAAGACTCACCAATAAGCCGTAACTTAGAGATGAAAGATATTTGTATCTATGCACCAGGTGACCTAAATAAGAATGGTAAAGAAGGCAAGACATCATGGGATAGTTTTAGTTACGCAATAATGATGGGACACAATGTTTGGCAACATCTTAATGCAGTACAAGAAGCAAACAGACAGTATGATGCAGGACTGTATCCAGCAATGTTAATACAAGAAACATTTGACACTGTGACATTTAGAGATGTATGTGACGCTATATTTGGTGCTAACACAAAAGAAGAATCAATGGCTGTTATTGAACACTACAGTAAGTTTTGGATGAGCATTATTGGTACACGTGGAGCTACTGGTAAGAAAACTGTTAACTCAAGTACTATGTTTAATAGCCTGTTTGATGAAGACGGCGGACCTGATGAAGAAGTAGTTGAAGAAGTTACTTTAGATGAGGGGAAACTTGATAAACTAGAATTGGAGGAAGTATGAGCGATTTAGATCATTTAGCCGCACTAGAAATAAGACATAAAGAATTAGACAAACAATGCAAAGAAGGGTTCACTAACTTTTTAGGGGACGCAGACCTAAAGAAAATGAAAATGCAAAAAGCAATGGTCAAAGGCCAAATTGAAGAGCTTAAAAAGCAAATAACATAATGCTACAGTATGATGCTATATCATTTGAGAAAGAATTTCCTAAAACTATATTAGGCAGTAGTATTGCTAATATGCAACCTAAAAATTCGCATCTTATATGGGATTCTGTGACAACTTTAGATATGTTTGTAAATAAGCTAAACATAACTCACCGATCAGCGTATGAATCAACACTAGTTAGCATGGTACCTTTTTGGTATATTACCTTTCTTTTAGAAAAATATCCGAACCAAGTTATTGATATGGGCTGTGGCAGTAATACCTTTAAAAAATATATACCATTCGTACACGGAATAGATCCGGTTGATGATTATGCAGACGAAAATGATTTTTTTGATGCAGAGTTCAGTCGGGGGCACACTGAAGCATACGAATCAGTAATGAGTATAAATGCCTTGCATTTTATTTCATTATCTGATTATGGTGTTAGACTAAGAGAATTTGCTAAAATCATTAAACCTGGTGGAAGAGGATTTATATCATTTAATGTAGAACGAATGAAAGAGCGTACATCTGACAGTGAGTTTAACCTATTGTTTAGTAGTGCAACTCCAGACAATAAACAGTTATCCAACTATATATTATCGGAAACAAAAAGCAATCTACAGAATATATTAGTATATGATAATTTTTTAGATGAGTGCAAAGATGAACATCTAAACGGAAACATTCGTATAGTGTTTGACAAATAATTAAAATTGTAGTATAATAACACAATGAAAAGAAATTACATAACAGGCGAGGCAGAAGCAGTAACTTACTTCACAGGTATTGAGATTGAGAAGACACCTGCGTTTGGGTTAAAGACCTTGTTTGTTGTTGGAGTTTTGGCTCCGGAGAACATAATCGATCTCGCCACACATGAGAAATGCGAGCACTTATACTTCGGAGCCAACCAATCATTTGACGGTACTAACATTGGTGGATGGGATCAGATGATATTACACTGTTTAAGATTAGGATTTAAATGCACCTTAGACTTTGATGTTGAATTTTGTACAAGCAAACAAAAATGGTTACAAGAGCTATCTAAGTTTCAAGATTCATTTATTCCGCAAATATCAGTTAAGATACCAAACTTAACAGCATACAATAAAAATGCTACAGTAAAGATTGATGACATAGACTTTAAGGCAACCAATGATGGAGTATGGTGTCATAGCTTAACTGAACTAAAGAACAAAGACGTATTCACAGACTGGACCGAATACGGAAATGATAAAATTATAAAGGAGACTACATTATGACACATCCAATACTTAATGTTTTAAAAGACAAGTATAACAATCAAATCAAAATGTCTAAAACAAATATAGACATGTTTTTAGCTAGCCCTCAAGGTGTAGCAGAGCATATAGACTTTTCTGAAACAGTAGAAAAAGAATTAGAGAAAATTGCACATGCACATGATATGATTGAAGCACTAGAAGTATTAGCATAATGACAATGATTTTAACTAGGAATCTTTAATGATTGACTCTGAACGCCGTACAATTGAAACACTGAAAACCAGTGCTAACCGTATGATTTGGGTAACTTTTCGCAAGGAAGGCATTCATTGTTATCCAGCCGCTTCTACGGATTCAAGGCTAAATACTAATGATGAATACGATGTGTCTTTTTTGGCACACCCACATAGACACATATTCCACTTTCGAGTGGCAATTGACGTGTTACATAATGATAGGGATATTGAATTCATTCAATTTAAGCGATGGCTTGAGAGTTTATATAATCAATCTATTCTCGAATTGGATTATAAATCATGCGAAATGATTGCCGATGATCTTTATGATCAAATTGCGGTTAGGTATCCAGCTAGAAAAGTAACTATCGACGTCTCAGAAGATGGAGAGAATGGTTGCTCAATTGATTACAACTTGGGGTTGTCTTAACAATGTCTAACGTTAGGAACATACAATGGCCGTCCGAGTTAATCCAAGAAGATTATCATCTAAACAAATATTTGAACAGCTTGAAGAACTTGAGCAGTTCTGTAAAGAACAAGGTTTCAGATATAATCCAGCTGACAGCTGGAATGTCCGTAGCTTTATCTGGCAACAGTATACCAAAAAGCAACTTGGCAAAAACTTCCGCAACAACTGGCTCGATGAGCTTTCCCGCATAAATGGGCGACGATCATACAACTGATATTGATTGGGATGAAACCTTATCTGAACAGTCTGAACAGTGTGAAATGGAAAACTTTGATTGGTTAGACGACAAGGATGACAAAGAGCCAAACGAAATACTTCAAGAACATATCAAACAATTAGTACAGGAATGTACTACTAATAATAAAAGAGCTAGAGGTTCAGGCGCTGGTTACAAAAAACAAATTTACCAAATGAAGTGCTGGATTGATGAAATCTATGCTATACTACCTATATTCGAGGAGGAAAAAGATTGGGAAAAGGAACGAGTATTTGATAAATTAAAAGGTACTAACAATGACAACAAAAAATGACATAACAGGCGATGAGTTAATAACAAAAGCAACTACTAACGCATACGCAGATGGATGGGACCGTGTATTTGGTAACAAAGAAAAAACACTTGAAGACATAGCACAAGAACATCCAAATGATAAACAATTTGTGCCTCCGACAGAACGTGAAAAAGCTGTTAACAAATTTAATCATCTTAAACAGTGTATGCAAGGGCAAGCACATATAGATCGTCCAGAATATGTTGACGACGTTATTGTTAGTGTTATGAAGTTTGAAGATCAATTAAATGATGGCGAACTTGACTACGTAAAAATAGCACAACAAAAACTACTAGATGGGCAAGAATGGGAATGGAACTATGAAACAGTAGAAGTTATAGAAGATGATGGGTACGCTGACTAATGGCTAATATATTTTTAGTAGATCTAGAAGCAGTTGAATCCCGTTACACAGGCCAGTGGAAAACACATGTGCCTAAACTCTTAAAGGAGGCAGGACACAATGTTACAATTATTGAAGGACCTAGTGATATTCCCAACGCCACTACTCCTGGCGCTTTTCTTAACTTTGGCGGTACTAACATTTACAAAGCTCGCCAGGTCGAAGAATTTAGCCGTTTGTTTACCGGGGGTAAAGTTACTAGTGGGGACCACTTTATTTTTACTGATGCTTGGCATCCTGGTATCATTAATCTAAAATACATGAGTGAGTTACTTGGAATAAAAGTAACTATACACGCATTATGGCACGCCGGTAGTTACGATCCACAAGACTTTTTAGGCAGACTAATAGGTAACGCTAGTTGGGTAAGGCATACAGAACACGCATACTTTGAAGCAGTTGATCATAACTACTTTGCTACAGACTTTCATATTGAAATGTTTTGTGAGAACTTGCTAGGATTAGACCCTGACAATAAAAGCCACGATCAAATGAAAGCATTTTGGAAACACGGTAAAAAGATTGTACGCTCTGGATGGCCTATGGAGTATATGGACTCAACTCTTAATTTATATAAGAACATGGAAAAGAAAGATATCATATTGTTTCCTCATAGAGTGGCACCTGAGAAACAGTTAGATATATTCCTTGACCTTAAAAAGCAATTAAATAACTTTGAGTTTGTGGTATGTCAAGACAAGAACTTGACTAAAAATGAGTACCATAATCTACTAGGAGAGAGTAAAGTAGTGTTTAGTGCTAACTTACAAGAAACACTTGGCATTTCATGGTACGAAGGTGCTGTGGTTAACGCTATACCTATGGTACCAGATAGACTAAGCTACAGTGAGATGGCAGAACCTGAGTTTAAGTACCCAAGTGAGTGGACTGAATCATGGGAAGCCTATGAACAAAATAGAGATAAAGTTATAGAACGTATCAAAAACTATGTCAAACACTATGACACATATCTACCAGCTATTGGTAGACAAGCTAAAAAACTCAAAGACAATTACTTTTCAGCAACAGGTATACTGGAAAATATTGTTTAATAAATTACCATAACAGGTTGACTCTGCCTAAATAGTTTTATATAATAATATTAATACGCGACATCCCCGTCGTTAACTCGGAGAAAGTATTATGTCAATAGAGAATCAAATTGATTGGGACGATATAGAAGACAGTGGCACAACAAAGCCTAAGTCAATCAGTGAACGAATTGCAACACGCATAAAAGACAACAACGGACGTTATTGGGCAGGTGATAATATTGCAAAATATATTGTACCACCAGAAAAAGATCTATTAATAAACGAGCTTGCTGAGAAGTTTGAAGGCGTGTTAGACAGTTTAGTAATTGATAGATTCAATGATCCAAATTCAAAAGGTACAGCCAAACGATTGGCTAAGATGTACATCAACGAAATCATGACAGGTAGATATAATCCTGCACCAGATGCAACAGCATTTCCAAATGACGGTGAAGATGCATACACTGGCATGTTGGTAGTTAGAAGTGAACTTAGATCAATGTGTTCACATCACCATCAACCAGTTACTGGCATAGCATACATTGGTATTATTCCTAATGGTAAAGTTATTGGGTTATCAAAGTATACTAGGATTGCACAATGGTGTGCTAGACGTGGAACACTTCAGGAAGAACTGTGTAATGACATTGCTAAAGAAATTGGATTAGCAACAGGCAGTGCCCACATTGGAGTCTACATACAAGCAACTCACGGTTGTTGTGAAAACAGAGGTATTATGGCACATAGCTCATTGACGCAGACCACTGTGTTAAAAGGTGCTTTCAAAGACGATCCAGGAACTAAGAAAGAGTTTATGGATAATATCAAACTACAACAGGAGTTTGCACCAAGATGATTATTGAAGATACAATTTCCAGAAACAAAGCTCATAAAGAACGCTGGCAGAAGAAGGTAGAAAATTTCACTAAAGCTGGTGCTCCGGAGAGCCTGTTAGAGCATTTTAAAATGATTGCTAACATGACTTATCAGGGATATGAGATTTTTCTTGAAGAAAAAGAAAAATTTATGACTAACATAGATAAAGAATATGCAGAAAGTAATCCTATTCAAGAATCTATTGTCAACGAAATATACAATCGAGGAAGTAAATTAGAGTATAAAGGTATCTGTTGCACATCTGGTGTCTGTTGGAATGAGGCAATCGACCCACTAGATTTTATGAGTGAAGACGATTTTGAACACAATCTTTATCAAACATTTTTAGATCATGCACAAGAGATATATAATGAAAAATACAGTGAACAATATGAAAGAGATAATGGTTGACCAAAAAATCCATTTATTATATAATACTAGAGTATATTAAAAAAAGGGCACATTGTGAAACACTTTTCACCGTTAAAAGCATTATTAATAGTTCTGTTATTATTAATTTTAGGTAATAGAGTTGCTGACGCCAAAGCTCCACGTAATTGGACTGTGTTAGAAACTTGGACAACAGTTGACGTACTCAATATTGAGAAAAGAACAATATGGAGTGATATAGCCAAACCCAAAACAGTTTCAACTATTAACGAGGATGGCAACACTGTGGTTAATAATTACAATAGTATGCACAACGTCAGAACTGATCATTGGCAAGAGCAAACTACTACTATTATATACGAGCGGGCTACAGCGTATGGTCGTGAAAGGGTCTTTAGAGGTAAACCTTCAAATGTACAAGTTCCAAAAAGTAGTAGCATAGAATATTGGGCTAGAGATGAGCTAGTTAGTAGTGATGTTATTGTAGACGGAGCCGAGGTTGCTAGACTTGCAGAAGTAGCTAGATTAGCTGAAGAAGAACGTTTAGCTGAAGTAGCTAGATTAGAAGCACTTGAAGAAGAAGAAAGAGTAGCTGAAGTTGCTAGACTTGCAGAAGTGGCACGTTTAGCTGAAGTTGCTAGATTAGCTGAAGTTGCACGATTAGCTGAAGTTGCACGACTTGCAGAAGTGGCTAGGTTAGAAGAAGTGGCTAGGTTAGAAGAAGTGGCTAGACTGTTAGCAATTGCAGAAGAAGAGGCTATTGTATTAACAGAAGAAGAGGCTATACGTGCTGAAGAGATCAGAGTTGCAGAAGAAAGACGATTATTAGACGAAGCAGAAGATAGACGAATAGCATTACTTGAAGCAGAACGTGTAGCATTACTAGAAGCAGAAGAACCAGACCCAGTAGTAGTAGTCGAAGAGGAGCCAGTAGTAGTAGTTGAAGAGGAGTCTCTAGGAGAAGTGTATGACGGAGTATTAGAGTTTGATGGAACTCCTACAGTTATGGTGTCTAATGATCCAAACTATTATACTTCCTTACCAGAGTTCTCAGACAAGTTTAACGCAGTAATTAATCAAGAGTGGGCATTGTCAAGAGGATGGACCGGCAAAGGATCAACTATTGGTATACTAGATAGTGGTATTGATGTAGACAATCCAGAGTTTGCTGGACGTATCAAATATACACACGACACACTGTTTGGCTTAGGAGATGTAGAAGATGTTGTAGGACACGGTACCCACGTAACAGGTATAGCGTCGGCAGGTGTGGACGGTAACGGCATAATGGGGGTGGCTCCAGATGCTGACCTAGCTATTGTCAGAGTTACTAATAGTCTTTCATATTCCATGCAAAGAGCTAGGGTCGGGCTTAAATGGTTAGTAGATAATACCGACACAGTTGTTGCTAATATTTCAGCTAACACTAATTATATGAATAGCTATAAATCTAGCATAACTGATCAGGGCAATGGCATCTTTACTAGTGATCATATTAACTATGGTGGTACTAATTATTATAATATGGAAACTCCAACAGGTTGGGCTACTGCATTAGGCGATAGTGAAACGGTGCTAGTAGTTGCCGCAGGGAATCAAGATATTGGATATGTGCAAAATCCTGCAACATTTGCATCAGCAACTGACGCAGATGGCAATCTCGTACTAGGTGGTAAAATGATTGTTGCTGGCATGTGGAATGAAACATTTAATCAAATTGAAGGTGCTA
>Ga0075119_1000514_pt1 | contig 20561 bp, 25 predicted proteins | sample AntAceMetag02UK9_FD_69791 | JGI IMG/M metagenome (GOLD analysis project Ga0075119, IMG submission 69791) | Saline lake microbial communities from Ace Lake, Antarctica - Antarctic Ace Lake Metagenome 02UK9 | ecosystem: Environmental > Aquatic > Non-marine Saline and Alkaline > Saline | place... | reverse complement strand
CCCTGAAGCTCATTAATCTCTAATACCTCATCATGAATCGCAATAATGTGATCAACCGATAGAAGTACGAAGCTCATTTGTCTTTCAGGTAATCCAGTACCGGCTGGGTAATCGCCTTACGGGACTTTAAACTGCGTCTTATTTCCTCAATCGATGCCATGCGATGCTGCTCGTTAGAGATCGCCTCAGCGGGCACAAAATAACCGACGAGGGCTGAGTTCTTTAAGATTGCCACAGGCTCCCCGCCTGATTTTTCTAGAACCCTATGAGGCTCTCGCATCTCGGTCATGGATGCAATATTTCGGGTCAATAACGTTGTCATAGCAAAACTCTCTTTTAGTATACATATTTAAATATACATTAAAATGTATATTTTATCTACTATAAACTTCCAGGCTATAGCAATTGATAACTCGAATTATCACTCTGCAGAATCTCACCACTCATTTATATGCGATATCTTCCCAAGACTCCAAACTCTACCTAGGTTTGGAGTGCCGGCACAATATTATCGTATGAAATCGCCTCAACGCCGTTACTGAGCTGAAGCTCTGTACCATTGTAGACGACCAAACTTTTGTAAAGCGGATGGTTATTGGTTGCGAATCTGACTAACTGCTTAGCAAATTTGCCGTGCCAAGTGGCGGCTGCTTTTATCTCAATGCCCACTAATCCGCTACTGGTCTTACACAGTAAATCGATCTCGTTGCCATTGCTGTCTCTAAAGAAGTATAAGTTCGCATCATATCCGCTGTTATATCGCTGCTTGAGCACGTCGATCACGACTAGGTTTTCGAATATACTGCCTAGAAGTGGGTCACGCAGCACTTGATCAGGTGTTTCTATTCCTAGCAAGTAAGCTAGCAGGCCTACATCGGCGAAAAAGTATTTGGGCGACTTAACCACCCGCTTGCCAAAATTCTCAAAATATGGCGGCAACTTCACCACAACATAAGACGCTTCAAGCACAGACAGCCATTGCTTTATTGTCTTGGTAGTCACGCCTACCGCGTTTGACAGTGCCTGATAGTCCATAAGCTGGCCAACTCGGCCCGCCAGCAATTTAATAAACTTTTCGAACAAACTAACGTCTTTGAGTTCAATCAACTGCCTGACATCGCGCTCAATATACGTTTGATAATAATTAGCATAGGCACGAAAAGGACGCTGGTTCTGACTGTGTACCCTTGGGAGAAACCCATGAATGACATAGTCTTCAAAGCCACCAAAGGCCTTACCTGCCTGCGTTAACTCCTCAATAGACAAGGGTAACAAATGCAACAAGCCGGTGCGGCCTGCCAGGGACTGTGCCACTGCCGCACGTAATTCCAACTGATGAGAACCGGTTAAGACAAACCGTCCATTTTTCTGCTCGTTGTCGACTATGCCCTGCAAGTAACTTAACAGCATTGGCACACGCTGAACTTCATCAAATATGGTATTGCCTGGGTAGCGTCGTAAAAAAGCCCTTGGATCCTCTGTGGCTAACATGCGCTCATCCGGATCTTCTAATGAGACATAAGCGTAATCAGGCAGCTCCTGTTGGACCAGAGTGGTTTTCCCGGCCTGCCGAGGCCCCAGCACAGTCACTATGGGGTACTCCTGCAACAGCAAGTGCAATTCTTTACTGATATTTCTCTTAATCAATGGTAGCCTCAATTATGTAAAAAAAGAATTAGAACTTCATTATTACATAAAAAAGGCAAGGTGTCGCTGTTTGTTAAACTGTGTCCCTATGGTAAATAGAGGCTAGCGCTTCTCACTTTGGGCGCCTGCCACTTGATTGCTTTCTTTTTTGTCTTGAAGACCGCGTCAATAGTGCACCTGTAAATTATCAATATTATTTATCTTTAAGGTAATCCAACACAGGCTGAGTTATGTGTGCCCTGGACATCAGACTTTCGGTAACCTCCTCAGACTCTGCGATCCGGTGTCTCTGGACCACTTCACTACTGCTCGGGTCAACCTCAATAGCAGTTGAGCGCTTAGCCCTTTGTACCAATGCTTTAAAGAGACCAGAATACCTAACTGTCGCCCTAAAATAGGCCTCCCTTATTTTTTTAATTTTCATGCGGTTTTCTTTACTCATTAATATAGGGTGCCACTCAAAGACTCACCTGCCATAGCGGTAGAGTATGCTTTAAGAGCCTTTATTATTACCTAGCGACCTAATCATGCTAGAAACTCAGATAACCGACTACTCGTAATGAGTCCACAGTCGTAATATCTTGACCGCCTTTCGCGCCTCTAAAACCTGATAAACAAGCCGGTGCTGAATGTTGATTCTTCTTGAATAAGCACCGCTCAAGTCACCCACCAGCTTTTCGAAAGGCGGCGGAGTTTGCCATGGATCAGACTGGAGAATCATTAATAATTGCTGCGCTTTAGTTTTCAATCCGGATGATGCTAGTTTTCGTGCATCCTTTTGGGCCTGCTTGGTGTAATACAGCGTCCACATTACCAATTTAATTCAGTTGCAGCGCTGTCAATACTCTCCTGCATACCCTCTACAATTGATTCGCGCATCCCTGGCACCGATAACAGGTGCAAGGTTTCGTTGATCGCATTCCAATCATCTTCAGCCAAAAGAACCGCATTGCCACGCTTACCCGTGATAATCACTGGCTCATGGCTGACTGACGTATCGTCGATCAATTTATACAGGTTGGCTCTCGCCTCGGTAACATTTAGTGTCGTCATAATTAAATCCCTTTGGACTAAAGGTACGCTAATACGTACGTTATGTCAAGTTCACCTGCTTTATCCTCCACCAAACGTTGCTAATCCTAGTTATCGCTCTTCGAGAGATCTTAAGTATTTACACAATCACTCGCCGAAGCCATTGAGCAAGATCAGCCTCATCAAGCTTGGATTGCGACAGTAACACTATTTTTTGCCCCACCGCCTCAACATCCCAAATGACCTGAATTCCATTTAAATCTAGAACTAGTTCCAATACTTGAAATGCCGTCCGTTTATTTCCGTCATTAAAGCAATGAGCCTGAGAAATAGCCGTTGCAACAGTGGCTATTGGGTACTCCTGCAGCGGCACCTGTATTTCTGAGGCTACTTGTCTTTTAAGAGATCCAATACCGACTGTCTAATGTTAGCTATTGACTGTCTACTATTAGATCTGCTGTGTGACCCAAGCTAGAGCATGGCTTTAGCGAGTGATTACTTCAAGTTCCTTATCTTGGCCTGCCTGCGGTATGACGGAACCCGTCGTTAGACTTATATCCATAGCTTTCATTACTTTTCGGATGGTATCGAATCGAGGTTGCGCCCCTGGGGCCAGTGCTTTGTACAGACTTTCTCGCCCCAATCCCGCCCTACGAGCAATCTGAGTCATACCACGGGCCTTGGCTACATAACCCAGCGCGCGGATTAGTTCATCCGTATCGCCATCTTCTAATACCATATTTATGTAAATGATAATATCTTCTTCATCACGCAATTGTTCTGCCAAATCAAATTCAGGCAGTGCATTCACATTGATTTTGTTAGTCATCCTCAGCCTCACTTGCTGACTCACCCTCTAGTCGCTGGGCGAGCTCAATAGCATTTTTAACGTCTTTACTTTGGCTGGACTTATCGCCGCCTCCGAGCATAATAATCAGGGTTTTACCACTGATTACATAATACATACGCCATCCTGCACCAAAGAATTCTCGCATTTCATAGACGCCATTACCTACTGGTTTTACATCACCAAGGTTACCTTTTTGCGCCTTTTCAAGCCGCCTAGAAAGGCGTATGCGAGTAGTTTTGTCCCTAAGGTTGTTAAGCCACTCAGCAAACTCTTCTAATCGTATTACTTTATACATCGCTAACTGTATCCAATAAGATACAGATAATCAAGTCCCCTCTATTTCCTCTCATATAATCGAGGTCAAGTTGATCAAAATATTTTAAAGTGGATGCCACTAGCCACCATTGATTGATTGCTCAATTTTCTGGCAACCCTCAATATGTCATCAAAGGTCCGATGTGCCCAAGTCTAGGCCAACTGCCTCACTTTTGAGGCAAAGTACAGCGGCAAGACCAAGGACCTTGGGTCCTCCACAGATCCCGTAGAGCCCACTAATTTGATGGTTTTTTGTGGCGAATAACGCTGGACATACACACCCAGTGATTTTGCTCGGGTACGCTTTCCACTTTTCACCTCAATCGGTATCAGGGCATCGGTGGCGGACTTAACGATAAATTCTATTTCACTGCGGGCGTATTCCCATGAGTAGGTCGGCCCACCACCCTGCGCCACCCATTCGTTTTGAACAAAGTTTTCAGCAATATAGCCCTTGTAACTAAAGCCCTGCTCCCGGTGCTCGTTGTAGCTCAAACCCAACAGATGCCCGAGCAATCCAATATCAAAGAAAAACAATTTAAAAATATTCTCTTTAGATAAGGCTAGCAGCGGCGATGTCGGCTGGCTGCCCACCGGATGACACTTTGACACCAACTTACATCTCTCTAGCCAGTCGATTGGCCCCGCCAGCTGCTGGTAGCGGGATGCATTTTCAATAACGTCCTTAAACTTAAATCGCTTGACCGAGTCATCAACATGTTGCGCCAGCTGCCTTGGAACATTTCTAAAAATAGCGTTGATCTGCTGGGCCGCAATGTTTTTGGAATATTTCCCAAAATCACGCTCATAGCCTGCAATCAGTGCGCTATGTATTCTTGATACACGCCCTGTGCGCTCAATAATAGATACCCCATCCATACCCGAAGAGCCAAACCAAGCAGCCACCGCCTCTGGCATCCCGCCGACATAGTAGTAATCCACCAACAAACCAAACAACCGGTCATGAGCCACCCGGCTTAGATTCATCTCATCAAAGACTTTTACCAGAAGCGGCTGCTCGGCGGCCCATAAAAACTCCTCAAAGGTAAGCGGATAAAGCTCTAGAAGCTCCACCTTCCCCACTGGGAAAGAGCCCAGCAGACCAATATTTGAACCCGATGCACAAATAAATAGTTCGGGCTTTTGCTCTGAAAAGAATTTAAGGCAGTCAACCGCTGCCTGACACTCCCCAATCTCATCAAAGATGATGAGTGCCTTGGCACGATCGATCTGTAAATCCAGCGCCAACTCTATATTGGCGAGAATATCATCCGGCTTAAGAGAGCCATCAAACACATCGGCAAGATTGGGCTGCTCTAAAAAGTCGAGTCGAACCACTTGCGCAAAGTGCGCACCAAAAAGCGTCTCAAGCAGGTAGGACTTGCCGGTTTGCCTCGCACCGTCTAGAAGAACCGGCTTCCGCTTGTCTTGTTTTTTCCAATCTAGCAATTGCTGCAACAACAGACGCTTCAATTTTTTCACCACAGATCGCACATTAACCGCAGTATAGCCCTTAAATCTGATAAATCACACTTTTATGCGCCATAAAGTGTCAATATTGTACACTTTTATGCGCGTAAAACTGTCTTTCTGAGGCTACCTGTCTTTTAAGTAATCCAATACCGGCCGAGTGATGCTACGCCGAGATTCCAAACTCTTTATGATCTCATCGTGTGTAGAAAGGCGATGCTCTTGATCCGGTAGTACATCACCGGGGACACTGGCCTCGGCATCAACTTGAACTAAGCTAGCACTCCCCTGGCTCGCTAGACTTTGATAAAGCCCCTTAAACCGCAGCCTGCTCTTCAAATAGGCAGCCATAATATGTGCACGTCCACGAATCTGCTCTTTGTCTCTGGTATCTGCTGACATACATTTCTTCTTGATCGATTGACTAATAAATGTAGCTATTGCCTCGTCACTTCACTTAACAAGCTTGCAACCTGATTAGCAAGGCGGCTCCATAATTTACTTATAATGCGCAAAATCTGAGGCTACTTGTCTTTTAAGTGATCCAGCTCAGTGGCACAGGTCCCTAGATTTTCTTGCATACCCTCGACAATCGATTCGCGCATCCCTGGCACCGATAACAGGTGCAAGGTTTCGTTGATCGCTATCCAGTCATCTTCAGCCAACAAAACTGCATTACTTCGCTTGCCGGTAATAATCACCGGCTGATAGCGGCATCATCGATTAGTTTATACAGATTGGCCCTGGCTTCGGTTACATTTAACGTTGTCATTATAGAATCCTCTAACACAAAGGTAGGTTAATACGCACCTTTGTCAGGCTATGCAATACCCAGGCTCTAACTATCGCAGCTGCCTTATCATCCGACCTATTGCGAAAGATCTAATTCACTCGCTGGATTAGAGTGGCTCTATACCGGCGATAACAGCGCTTATCAATCGCCACAGCCGACTTACAAGGCCAGCGCGACCCCCAAGTCATTATGCTCAAAGGCGCTACTCATACGGCTTATCTCTGTAGGCCGTGCCCTTAAACGGCGGGCTATATCACGCCATTGCGCTGTTGCCTTAGCAACTGTTGATATGATTCCATCGGCGCAGACTTTATCAAGACCAAACCATGAGCCTACATCTCTAACGAGCTCTATAGAACAGGTGCCATCATCATAATCAATGTTGGTGGTCAATATTCTTGGCTTTAAGTCTTGAGGCGTCGGGTTTAAATCGTAGGCTGGAGATAAGGCCCAACCATGCCTGCTTGATTTCAAAAAGCCATGGTTTCTTAGATGATCATCAACGTTGGATATCAGCACATTGAACACCAGCCGACGAAATAATTCTTCTCTGTCCTTTTGGGGCTGGGACCCGTAGGTAGTTAACGCATCAGCAATATCAAGATAACTCCCACCTTCACCATCAATTGAGCCCGTCATAGACATGGCAGACATAAAGGGAATTCGTGCAACCCCTTCACGATCGAAACGTTTTGAAAGAATCACCGGCCGGCTGGCAACATTGATAAGCTCATGATCTGCAGTAACTATTCCGGCCATTTTAGCCAGAGTTAAGGCCACACTTTCCCACGTTTCAATACTATATTCATCGTTCTCTTTGGGAAACTTAGCGATAGACAATTGCCCATGTTGATTGATCACTGACGCTTTAGGGCGAGCCCCGCCCAGTGACGATCCGGGTGCAAAGATCATTTGCAGGTCTTCATCAGTCTCTTCATCCCGCAAAATACGTTCTGTTACACCTAGCAATCGGCCCAGTTCTATCATACTGGGAACACCTTTGCTTATGGGTGCCAAAAACTGATCGGCGGAGGCTTTCTTAAAGCGTAATGCGCCCAACCGCGTCTCATCAGCCACACCTAACAAATAGTCGGCTTCAAATAATGTGCGTGGTGTCCTACCCTCTCGATCAGCTTGCCTACGTTCAGCCCGGCGCATCAACCTTCGGCCCCATTGATCGGGGGCTGAGTCACCTAAAGTACCAAACATGCCTTGGCCACGCGGTGGCACAAATACACCTCGACCTACTGTTAAAGACGCGTCAATGGAAAAATGATCCGCTGAACCCACCCAACTGTCATGATATTGAAAAGACACCCTTTCTTGTCGGCGGCCAGGCTGCCTGCGTAACACGCCTACCGGGCGATCAACGCCACGCCATTGTAGGCATACATCAACCTCCTTCATGGCGATCACTCTGTGACTTATTAATTCGTGCACGCTTAGGCAGAGCCGCTGCGGTTAACTCTTGGCCAACAGCATCCTTACCTGGATCCGCTAATGCTAGCAAGTCACCTAACAGGCCTAGGGCTTGCAGTGTTGCTGCATATATTCCGATACTGACGGCCGGGTCACCTTTTTCAAGCCGAGATAAGGTAGGCCTAGACGTGGCTGCTCTTTCTGCCACCACACTCATGGGCAAGCGGCGTTTGAGCCTGGCTTCACGTATATTGGCTCCAAGCTGCCTGAGTGTTTTTCGAACCGCGGGTGAAGGTAGATGTGACAATGGCATAATTGTAATCTATGTTTAACCTAATTAAGTATTAGTGCAGCATCTATTTTACACTTTTGTACGACCAAACATCAAGTCACCACTCCCTCAAACGCAATCCTAAGTAACCCTATAAGCTCGCGCTCACTATCACTAAGGCTTCCAATATCCAAGAAGCGTTTGTTACGCTCATAGATCGAATGGGCCTCAATAGGCGATAGCTCATCAACTCCCTGCACATGCCATGCAAGCTCCTTTAGCTGGGGATAGTCCGCTAGCAAGAGACGAACAGGTAGCCTACTGACTCTGCCACTCTTAGCCTCATACCCTACATCACCTTTTGCTGACAGATGAAGACGTAGGTCTAGAGCGCTCATTACATTCAGGTAGGCACCCATACTCACTGTGGGCTCACCCTTTTCAATACGATGCAGTGTCACCCGAGATATGCCCGCTGTCTCGGCGGCTGCATTGGCCGTTATCTTAAATGACTTACGATGCTGCCTTATCAGCTGGCCAATTGTGGTGAGCTGACTAACCGCGTCATCTGATATTTTTTTTATATTTTTCTTCATAATGTTTCATATAATATACATAACTACAATTATGTCAATTATATGAAACATTATTAGTCTTTTATTCAGTTCAGATGCTTATAGCAATTGATCACAGCGCTTATCGCTTCCCAATCATTACCCTCAAGGCTAATGGGTTCAGGCATAATAAAGCGTTAAATAACCCTTCCAGCAGCACCCTCACACTCAGCCTATATCAATGAACTGACGGGTCGAAGGGTTAGCCTTTCCCACCCGGCCAGAGGCCCTTATTTAGAACTCTAAGGCCTGTGACAACTGATGGTAGGGGATGGCATTTACGCCGTTACTGAGTTGAAGCCCAGCGCCATTGTAGACAACTAGGCTTTTATGGCAGACACCTTTTATGCAAAAAATAACTTCAACTTCTTTATTACATAATTTTAACTATGCCTCATCAAGTCAATTTTTGCGGTTCTGCTCTAGATCTCTGGCTAACCATACCTTAATCAATGACTGATAAGGCATATCACGCCTATTTGCCTCTATTTTAATTTGATCGAGCAATCCTTCTGGAAGTCGTAAAGAAATAGTCTTCGTCGAGAGTTTTAAATTAGGCAGTGAAGCCCGTTCAGCTTTCACCCAATCAATATAATCTGTTGATGGTTGAGTTTCCCAAAATAACCGCTCTTCGGCCTCTGAAGTAAATTTAGGTATCTGCTTAAGCTTGCTCATAAATATCTCTCTCTTTACGGTGCATATCACGAGCTGATATCACACGAATCAGCCTCCCCTCCAAACGCACAGTAAACGTTATATGCAACAGTCTCTCAGAATTAGTCTTACCTAGGGCATGGTTACGTTCTTCAGTCTGGCTATGCTTCACATCAGCCAGCACTAACAATGGACAGTTAAAGAACATCTGCTCAGATTCCGCCTGACTGACGCTGTGCTTATCGGAACTCTTGCGTGCATTACCCTCGTCCCAATCAAAGCCTTCTATATTCGATAAGCGCATTATTTTAGTATATTACCATAATATACATAAATCAATTTTCCAAGCTTTGTTGGATCCGAACATGCCCACCAACAAATAGGAGTATCCTTCACAATGTTCACTGATCAAGGAGCACTGTTAACGAATAACAGTTAACGCTATTTCCGTTGCCTTGTTAATGATCGATGTTGGGGCCTTTTCAACAAAACTGACATTTCGACTTGCAACATCCAAGGATCGCAATTGGTACATTAATACCACACCATTGGTGGCTGTTCCCTGCAGTGGTATCTCCAGCGCCATACCACGGACGGTATTAGTAATGGGAGCAACGATCGAGAAGCCGGTATGGTCATTAAAGGACTGTCTTGATATCACAAGAGCAGGACGTCGTTTGATTATTTCTTTGCCTGCGCTAGGGTCAAAATCCAGTAGTACAATATCGCCTTTATCGGGCACATACCTAGGCATTAGATTTCTCGACCACTTGGCTTGGCATCTATCCAATCCTGATCGTCTTCAAGTATCCTAAAGCTCTTTTTTGGACTCTCAGCTAAAAGATCCTCTAGTGTCATGGGCTCATCGACCAATGTCATTACCAGCGTCCCTGCCTTAGCCTCAATATTGACTCTGTCTCCCAGCGCAATCCCGGCTGCATCAAGCATAGGCACTGGGATAATGGTTCCTGCAGAGTTTCCCCATTTGCGAATATTCGTTTTCATTACGGCACCCTTTAGTTAAACATGGTTTATACTATCAGCGCCATGAGGTTTATACAAGGTTTAAACCATCCCGCTTGGATGCCGATAATAGCCATTATCAAGGCCTAAGCCTCAGAACTCTCAATCAAGGCCTTGAGGTAAGCCTTGATTTTAGGGTCCTGCATACCCACAGCAACATTAGCCCCCAAGAAGCCCTGCTTGTTGCCGCAGTCAAAGGTCGCAGCATCGGTCTCAAAAGCATTTAGCCCCTCACGCTTTAGCAGCTCATCCAGCGCATCCGTCAGCTGAATCTCACCACCAATGCCTACACCTGTATTCTCTAACAGATCAAGGACACTGTTTGGCAGCACGTAGCGACCAAGGACCGCCAAGTTGGAGGGTGCATCCGCAGGAGTCGGCTTCTCAACCAAGCCCCTGAGCTTGACGCTCTTAAAGGGCACTGTCGTTTCATCACCCAGATCTGCGATGCCGTAATTTTCAACCCTATCTGATCCCACAGACTCAACCATCACCTGGCCGATGCCGGTGTCATTCCAGGCCCCTACCAACTGAGCAAAGCTATAGTTTTTTCCCCTGGATGTTTTGTCCAAAACCAGCACATCTGGAAGCAGTACCGCGAAGGGTTCGTTATTGAGAAGGTGCTTTGCACAGAGTACCGCATGCCCAAGGCCCAGCGCATCACTCTGCCTGATGGAGGTCACCTTGACCCCTTCGGGAAGAATGTTCTTAACGGTACCAAGAATCGTTTCTTTGCCCTTCTTCTCTAACCGGTGCTCAAGCTCATAGTGAGCATCAAAATGATTTTCAATGGCCTCCTTTCCGCTTCGGGTGACCAATATAATCTCGGTGATACCCCCAGCAATCGCCTCCTGAACCACGTGCTCAATAATGGGTCGATCATAGACCGGCAGTAATTCTTTGGGGATCGCCTTGGTCGCTGGCAGCATACGGGTACCAAGTCCTGCGACAGGGATAACCGCTTTTTTGATCTTAATGGTCATAGTCTACCACCTGCGTTAATGAGAGCGACATAGGGTCTAATCATTATCAACCACCCAACACTAGATGCCAAATTGGGTCTTTATCTTATCAAACTGCTGCGCCTCAAGCCGGGGACCAAACTGCGCCACGACTCTGGCGGCACAGTCATTGGCAAGATCCGCTGCCCAGGCATAATCTCTTCCAGAGGTGATGGCGTATAAAAAAGCACCGGCAAACATATCACCGGCGCCGTTGGTATCAACTGCTATGGCCTCAACGCCAGCCGACTGATGCATTATTTCCCCATCAAAGGTCATTGCACCCCTGGCGCCATCGGTGATGGCAAAGGTCTTGGTGTACTGCTTCAAACCCTCGGCCGCCTTCTCAAGAGACTCCGTCCCCGTAATGGCCATGGCCTCGTCTTTGTTACAGAAGATTAGATCAACACCACCGCCTATGATCTCTCGAAGCGCATCACCAAACACGGCGACCACAAAGGGATCTGATAGGCTGAGCGCGACCTTGACTCCGTTAGCCTTGGCAAGATCAACAGCCGTCTTAGTGGCAATGGTACGGGCCTCATCAGTGACTAGGTAGCCCTCAACATAAAACCATTCGGAATCTGTTAGCGCAGTCTGATCAATTTCTCGCTCAGATAAGGCCTCACTGGCACCCAAAAAGGTGTTCATGGTCCGTTCAGCATCCTCCGTCACCATCACCAGGCACTTGCCGGTGATACCCGGCTCCTGACCCGCCGTATGAAAGTCTACACCCGCCTCTTTTAGATCATTAATATACAGTGCACCATCACTGTCATCGGCGACCTTGCCACTAAAAAAGGTTCTGGCACCCAAGCTACTGGCTGCGACCACTGAGTTACAGACCGAGCCTCCGCACTTGCGCTGTAATTTAATATCTTCAGACGCCAACGCGCCCAGTAATTCAGACTGCCGCGCCTCATCCACCAGGGTCATTACACCCTTGTCGATACCGGCACTGGCTAGAAATGCATCAGACACCTCAACCTCGGTGTCTACCAGCGCCGCGCCGATGCCATAAATATTGTATGTTGCCATTGTCATCACTGCTCTTTGTTAGGGCTCTCTGTTAGGACTCGCTGTTAGGACTCTCTGCTAGGGCCCTGTTCTTGCTTGTCGTGATCCTGATCTTGCTGACGCTTAACCTCTTCCTGAAGCTGGGCAATCTCTTGTTGTAGTTCGTTATATTCACGTTGCTTTCTGATTAAAAATCGCGCCGTGATGGCGGCCTTCTCGACAAATCCCTTTGGGGTAAGTAGGTAGGCGTAGCCCCACTTGCTGTTGGAGCGCTGAAAGTTGTCCAGCTTGACCCAACCGACATCAATTAATGACTTTACCAGGTAGTGGGTCTTGCCCAAGCTAACGCCCAGCTCCTCCGCCAGCTGACGCTGGGTTAGGTCGGGTTGCTTCTCAAGTAATTTGAGTATGCGATATTCAAGTTCTTGGTTTACCATACTAGCAAAAGGGACTCATTATTTATTGGTTCAGGCAGGCTACCGCAGGACTCTGTAGCAACAGATTCCTAGTCAATGGATAGACCCGATCAAAAAGAGGAGACATACCTCTGTTCAACTAATGAACAGAATAGCATAAATGAATAGAAATGTCGTTTTATCGTTCAGGAAGACTAGTGTGCGGACGCGACCGATTGTTTTAAGCCTTGACGCCCCAAAGCAAAGAAAATAACACCATAGACGAGGAACTGCGCAAAAAACACCCACAGCCAAGTATCCGACGTTAGAGGCCACCATTGCTGTAAATAACCCACCAACGCAATACCCGAGGTAGCACCGGCAATTGACAAGCCCGTAGCAGAGTTGGCGGTGTTTTTAGATTTAAATACACCCTGAAAAAATCGATTGACTCTGTTATGCATGTGATCATTATCCGGCGCCATGATAGACGCACCCTTAAGCAACCGCCGAGCAATACTCACTGAAAAATCAACGCAGGGATAGAAGTACAAAACAGCCAAGAATGAAAGAGAAAAAAGATTGAGACTGTAGGCCCCAAGAGAACTGAGAACTATGGCTGCTCCAATACCATAGGATCCTGCATCGCCTAGAAAGAGGCGCCCAGAGATTACGTTAAACATCACGAACAAGGAGGCTGTATAGAACGCGGCATCATGAGTAATACCCGGAAGCTCAGCGGCGTAAATATAGGCGGCGATAGCATAGATACCCGGCACTAGCCCGTTAGCTCCGTCAACGGTATTGACCGCATTAATAAAGCCAACCGAGAAAAACAAGCACAAAAGCAGGCCAATCAAGGGAAAACTGAGCAACCAATCAACGCCCGGAACACCAATACTAGACGGAACAAATTCAGGCACAAGCAAGAAAACAAGCATTAAAATCAGCCCTTTACAAGCCAACCGAAATCGGGGTGACAAGCTATTATTACGTAAATCTTCCATCAACCCGAGGCTGAAAATGGCGAAGGTACCAAGCCAAACCGGCCATATTAGCCCCGCAGATGGCAACGCGTCAGAACCAAGAGACCCAGTCACCCAGAAGAAGCCAATGGTAGTAAAAATCCCCACGAAGATCGCAATTCCACCCAACCGAGAACCCTGAATTTCAGCAATACCATGCTTTTCTGCCGAGTCAGAGGCATAATTTTGCAGCGTCATCCACTGCATCATCAACACAATTGATAGACCAATAATACCGAAAAGCGCAGTCGACAATAAACTCATCAAAGCCAGTTTGTAGAGTTCCCTGCGAGAAAGTATAAAAGTATCCACATTAATCCTTACGAAATAACCAGCTAAAAATTACTTTATTAATAAGTTGAAAATTATTTAATCACCATCAGTACCACCAAAATAACTAGCTTAGACAAAATAACCCGCTTAGTTTTACTGTTTGCGCCCATAGTGCATCACTAGCACCCACAGCACTGACAACATACCACCCAACAGGGTGCCCAAAATACAGATCAAGGCCCGCTTTGGCTGCGATTTTTCCTCAGGCACCATACTGGGGCTAACAACCACAAAGGCATAATCGGGGCTGGCTTCCGCCAACATCTTACTCTTTATCTGTTCCTCAATAATGGTGTAAAACACCTCCTGCATCTCGGCGATATTGGTTTTTTTAATTTGCGCCTCTAGGTACTTAATATTACGGGTTACCTTGGCCATTTTACGCTTTTGCATATAATCATTGATCGCAGCAACATAAAGATCGAGCCACTGCTTGGCGATCTGTGGTGAGTAGTACTCTATAGACACCGACAGCAAACCTGACTTTTTATTCTCGGATACGGCTAATTTCTCAGAAAATTTCTCGAATAACTTCCAGCTACTTGGCGGTCCAAGTTCTCCAGTGTCGTCATCCTCAACTAACCACTGATTCTTTGATACATCGTAAATATCACTATCAATCTGTAGCTCATTCGAGCCTTTGTTCCACCCATCAGCCGCATAGACCTCAACGGCCAGCTTGTTGCTTTCGATAAAGCCGTCAATAAAGTTCCAAGACTTCATGATTTCTTGCGCAACTTGCGCCTCACTGGTCTCGCCGCCACCTAAACTGACACCCGCCATGGCAGCAAGTCCACCCAACTGCCCCAAGGCACCAGAGAGTCCCCCTCCGGATGACTGTGCAGGAGACAGTAAAGCGGTGGCCTTGTATTGGTCGGGCACTGACAATGCATAAAAGACCGACGTAATGGCAAAGACCGCGGTAATGGCAAGGATCTTAATTCTGCCGGCCCAAAGAATACCAAATAGTTCCCGCAGGTCTATTTCATCGTCATACTGGCTCTGCATGCCCTGGTCTGGGGTATTGTTATTCCGGTGAGCACTCATTATTTAGTCACCAATATCATTGAGGCCAAACCAGAGGTGGTATTAAAGATCACCTGGGTAACCTCACGCCATAGCGTCAAGTTGTCTGTATATCCTGCATCTATTGGCACAACGATAGTGTCACCGGGGTTCAGTGAAGCATTACCGCCCGCAAAACGAAACCAACTGGTGGTTGGTCGCAACACCGAGCCGTCGGCCCTAATAATGTAGAGGTCTTTAACTTCGGCACGTGCAGTCAATCCCGCGGACAGGCCTAAGTAATCATTCAGATCTAACCCCGCCTGAAAAGTATGGGTACCCGGCCGTCGTATCTCACCGACTACCGTTACCGTAGAATTTTGTTCTGGTATGCTTAAAGTGTCACCATCCTCCAGGACTATATTGGCTAAATAATCACCACTCATGGCCGCTTCGACGTCCACTAATAATCGCCCTGAACCCTCGAAATTTTCTAATATTTCCGCAATGGATTCAATTTCCGCAATACTAACTTTGTTCTTTTCTTTGGTTAGCTGAGAGGCTGCAAAATCACGAATAATTGATTGGGCAAACTGCTTAGATCTGATGCTTTCTAATTTAGATATAGACGCTCGAGAAAAAACGGCGCCCGCCTGGAATGCTGTTTGGGTAAGGCCACCCGCACGCCCAATAATATCAGTAAGCGTTTCGTTCTTCCGAATCCGATACACCCCTGGAAATCTTACCTCTCCTTCAAGAGTGACGGCATTGGTAGGATTCCAATCTGGCAGCTCTTGCACATTTAAATGGTCCCTTGACTGCAGCACCGTGCCTGAATCTGAGGCTAATTCTACGCCCAAATTTACATTTCGGTATCTGCTCAAAACATCCCTGCTTTTCCCAATATACAGGCTCCTCAGCTCTGCAGAATCAAGGTAAGCACTATCCTTTAAGCCACCAGCCGCTGCTACTAATTTAGCGACGGTATCTTTGCTTCCTAAGGGGTAGTCGCCTGGTAGCTTAACCGCACCAGAAATCGAGACAATTTGCACTGGCTCGCCGTTGCGCGCCTGAGTCTTTAATTTTTCAATCACAGGCCCAAGTAGCTCTAGCCGTTCGACTGACTTTAATTCAGCTTTCGCTCTGGCTTTATTTTCGGCTTCCAATCTGGCTTCAATTTGTGCTTCAGTTTCGATAGGGGTATAAGCTGCAGCAATATATGTAGAAACATCAGAGTTAGTATTAGTATTAGTATTAGTATTAGTATTAGTATTAGTATTAGTATTAGTATCAGTATCAGTATCAGTATCACCGCTTTGCATATTCTTTAGTCTTTTTTCAAGCCTAGATAACTGTTCCTTCGTTGTATCCAGAGCCGAAATTTCGGCGACACTAGGGAGCCCAAAAATAATTATTTTATCTCGCGGGGCGGTCAAAATATTATCTTTAGAATTGACATCACCTAATGCAGATGCCAAATCAATCTGTAGGACCTCAATATCTAATCGGCTATTTTTCTGCCTAACAACCAACCCGTAACCCAGGTCAGCGTAGGGCTTTAAATCGCTCGCCACAGACGAAATTAAATCAGAAATTCTCTGGCCTTCAATCCAACCATAGACCCCCGGTCGCACCACCGCCCCCTCTAAGGTTACTGCGTTTTCTAGATTATCCGTGCTCTCTGGCACCCTTATCTTGTCGCCATTACGCAGACCTAGCATTGCACTTTGATGCTCAGTTAAATCAATATTTTTAGCGCCAGGCAATGACTTGCCTACCGCTTTGCTCACCACGGCAATAGCAGAACTATAGGCATCTTGATTTAAACCACCCGCCATTGCCACTGCATCGGCAATAGACTCACCATCTATAAACTCATAGATCATCGGCCGTTTCACAGCCCCCTCAACGGTAACAACACCGGCAAAGGGTGGAACAAAAACCACATCACCTGATTGCAGCCTAAGATCACCACTGGCATCGCCTTTTAATAACAGCTGGTACACATCAAAAGTCTCGACCGTAAGGCCGTTGCGCTTGACCTGAATATTACGTAACGAGCCTATATCACCAATACCACCGGCTTGGAACAACGCTTGAGTTATAGTGGTCAATGCTGACACGGAGTAAGCTCCGGGTATCGCCACCTCGCCCGCCATAAAGATATTAATGGCGCGCAAACGCCCCATTGAAATAGTTGCCTGGGCACCCAATAGTTGATCTGTCACGCGAGACTGAATTAATTCTCTAGCATCCTCGTAGGTTAATCCCCCGACACTAAATGGACCTAATTTAGGGAAATTAATCATGCCATCTCGAGTCACTTGCAAATCGTACTGGTTATTTTCGGTGCCAAAGAGCTGGACAACCAGATTATCACCCGCGCCCAACCGGTAATCACCCGGCACACTGGCATCGTCCGTTGGCGCGAACGTACTGACCTCAGTATCGAAAAGAGACAGACCGTAGCGCTCATCTTCTCTTTTCTCCTGGACCAAGTACTTTTCAAATTCATTCACCAGCTTTTCTTGGAGTAACCTTCGATCTTCTTGCCACTCTTGATCTGTGCGACCTAAACGCTGTTGCTCTATTGCCTTGCCAGGCATCGCCAAGACGGAGGCTGGACTGCCAGCAGATCCACCGCCCATAATTTGATCAAGATCAACGCCGTACTGTGTAGCCAATGCTTCCTGTTGAGCGCGCGGCATACTTTGGAATTGCGCCATCATTTGCGGGCTAATGGTTTGCGCTGAAACACCCACTGAAAACAAGGCCGCGACAACCAACAACCCCTTTAAAAATACCCTCGACGCACCTATGAAGGTAACCCAAACAGCGGTCCCATTTGAATAGCACAAACTGCTCGACCGTTTCCTAAGAAAAACATTCATTTTTTATATAACTCTCTTTAATTATTAAGTCGCAACCGCAACATCATAAGGGTTGAGTCTACCACCTGTTCAATATCTGTAATTTGGCCCAGACTATCAACCAAAATCGTGTTTGTATAGGCCTGCTTGCCACTACATTGCTGTTCAAAACGCACCCCAGCCTCTGTGTTTGCCTTTAACCATGGATCACATAGGTGAGTCGCGACGACCTGACCCTGAACGACGAAGGACCTTTCACGGCCCGAATCCTGTATTTCCCAAGCAGGGGTAAAACTGCTCAAACCACTGACTTTAGTGATACGCCAACCATCAAATGAGATGGCATCGGAATTATTAACAAATACCGTCGCCTTTTCAACTGTCACTGGCTGCACCGCGGCAGAATAACCCCCAAACTGAACGGTCCAACGAGAAACAGGCAAGGCCTTAGAGTCTGGGAAAAAGGCATTTAGTGCCGAGCTTAACTGGCTTGATTGCACAGCAACGTACTGGCAACCACCGAGCGCTAAAAGTAGTAACAAGGCCGTTATTCGTATCAGCGACATCAGGGCACCATCCTACTGGTTAAGTCACTAAAGGCGTCATACCGCGCACTTCGAATGTCCCACCAAATATTACCACTAAAGTCTTCCAGACGCTGACCCCCGTCTCGCTGAATAGGGCGGATGCGGGTATTGTAACTGCCCCGCGTATTACGACCAAAAAGCCCATCAAAAGGTATCTTAAAGAACATACCCTTGTCAAAACTGCCCTCACCAAAATCTTCTGCAGAAACATCAGTTATTGTCGCCCAAAGACCCACCATAAAGCCATTATTAAAGGTCCGTCTCACCTCTAGGGTTGCCCCTATATCTTTAGCCAAATATTTCCCAGCATGCACCGCCACATCAAAATTATAAATTGGAGTTGCCCAATAGACACTAGCAAACGCCGTAGCCGTCTGATAATCAAAGTGTTTGAAACTCTTATCATAGTCCCGCTGGCGCACCCAGCTGGCGCTAAGACCATAAGCTAGGCGTGACTGGGAGGGCTGATAAAGCACCTCACCACCGAGTCCGCTGTACATTTCCTCTAAGACGCCGCCAAACACTCGATAATGCAGTCCTTTATGTGCACTGCCTCGTTTTTCTAAGTATAAAAAATCTAGCCCAGTATCCCCTTCTATTAGATAATTAACCACATCTGACCGCACCTGAGTTAACGCAGAACCTGAGTTACGCCTACCACTCTCATCAAAGTTGTTAGTAATATCAAAGCCATAGGCAGCCTTTAACGTCCAAGACTGTGGCAAGGCCACGCTCGCTCCCAACTTAGTATACAGCTGATAGCGTGCAGGATCATCGGGATCAAACAACTGAAGGCGGGTACCCACACCCACATCAAAAAATACCTTTTTTTGCACAAAACTGGTCTTTCTTTGTGGAGATACTAAACTGCGGCCTGGTAAGACGCTAATTTGTCGCTCCAACAGCTGCTTACTCTGCCCATACGCCAACGAGGGCCTTCGTATCTGTATAGTTTGCACTCGATGGCCGGCCTCTTCGGCAACAATTCTGAAGGTATTAACGGTCGATGGCAAGTGCAGGTCGGCCAACACTGCCATTTTAGCAATAGCATCAGCCCAGACCGGGTATTGATCGTTGCCCATTACCAGTATGGCCGTGTGTGAAGCTGGCTCAATGCTCGCCTCTAACAGAAATAAGCCGGAGCGCTCCACATCAAACAACAGAGTGTCATACCAATCTCGAAAAGTTAGCTGCGACGGCAAATCTTGGGGGGCCATGTCTAAACTAGATATAAATATGGGTGTTGGTCGTCTCGGGGTAAGGGATTTAGTGTCCAGAGCCGCTGAAAGTTCAATGCCCCATTCCTGTTCGTGCTGGCGTGACAAAGATAGCGACACACCCGGTAAGGCGTCCCATTTAATGGCAGCGCTCCAGGGACTTTTAGGCCTTAGCCCTCCTTGCCGAACTTCAAAATCATATTGATCGGGGTTGTATTCGAGCATTAGTGATACCGGCAGAGAGTCTGGCTGGTATTGCACACCACCAAAAAACCCCGCCTTCTTACCACTAAAAAAGGTGCCACTTGATAGCTCTCCACCAAGGCCAACGTCAGTCTCGCGCACTGCAAATCGATCTGACAGCTGAATCAGTGGATTGCTTATATCACCATTACCAGCTAACCGGCCCCAGCCTAACCCTAGAGTGAAGTCAAAATCACCCACAGCCTTGGACGCTACTAGATACTCTGAACCCCACAACCCAGTTCCGACTAAATCTCGAATGCCTACCGCGACCTGAGGAAGGTAGTCTTGCTCTTGCCACAACCGGACCTTTGCTTCGTAATTGCGATCATAACTATAAATAGCTCTATTAAACCCAGTATAGCGAAAGGTTCCTTCTAGCCAGGGTGTCGCTTGATAGGTAATAGAATAAGACTTTGTTCTTGACTGAATTGCGGCGGTAGTGGTCAGGGTCCCGTCGGCAGACATACGGGCCGTTGGCGTGTCAATTAAGCCGGTGACGCCAAAGTCGGATGCTGATAGTGGCATACCATAGATGGCGAACAAAAGTATCAAAAAGGCTCTAAACATCGGATTTTAAACTTTCACTGCGTTGATGTTAAAAAAGGGCATCATAGATGCCCTTTTTTACTAACTTAACACTTAACACTTAACACTTAACAATCTTAGGTTCCAGTTGTAGTACTGGTCGCCGTAGTTGTTGTTGTGGCTGGCGTAGTAGTAGTAGTAGTAGTTGCAGTGGCCGCAGTAGTTGCAGTGGCCGCAGTAGTTGCAGTGGCC
>Ga0075119_1000513_pt1 | contig 20597 bp, 17 predicted proteins | sample AntAceMetag02UK9_FD_69791 | JGI IMG/M metagenome (GOLD analysis project Ga0075119, IMG submission 69791) | Saline lake microbial communities from Ace Lake, Antarctica - Antarctic Ace Lake Metagenome 02UK9 | ecosystem: Environmental > Aquatic > Non-marine Saline and Alkaline > Saline | place... | reverse complement strand
CGCCCGACTCCATTGACACATAATTGTGGTCTCAACTCGGCCGCAATGGCCGCACCTCCAGAAGCGTATCTCAGTTTAAGGCGCGACCTCCAGTTCCGCGCTTACTTTAATTGTTTGGATTCGAGCAGGCAGCGTTGGGGCCAACCGAATTTCGCACCGCAACCTCCCGCGCAGGGCCGGTATGTGCCAGACAGCGTGAGCTGGTGAGTCGCTCAACTCGAGGGTCGCAGAAGTGATCCTATGGGTGAGCCCTCCAAGTTCAGCGATTGCAGACGTAATAGCCTCTGTGCGTTCAGCAAGCGGCACGTCGAGACCGACATTATCGGCGAATATGTCGCCAGCACGCCCGTCTTGCCAGTGCCGAATGAGCGCGTCAGCTTTGGCCTGCAGCTCCACCGTTGCCGGCCACAGTGTTGGGGCCAGATTCGGTTTCCCGAGCTGTTCGAGCACTGTCCGTAGTGCCGACGCAGCTGGTTCTGCCACGCACGAGTAGGTTGCATTTTCGAACGCAACAATACCAAATCCCGATGGAGCATTCCACCGCATGTGAGTGCTGAATCCGGGATACCCGCCAGAGTGAAACGCGGTGTGCCCCCAAAGGGGATCAGCCTCCACCATCAGTCCGTAACCATAGCCAGAAGGTGCTTCGGTTCCACGCTCGTGCGGGAATGCTCGGCTGATCTGTTGCATCTCTCGACGGCTTGCGGCCGAGAGCGGGCCGGACTCTGTGTTGTCGACATCTAGAGCACTGGCGAGCCAGCGGGACCAGCGCATGAGATCGCTGGCCGTCGTGAACAGTCCTCCAATCGGAGAAAACGCGCCTGGTGATGAGAACGGCAGCTCGCACCATTCATCACCTGACCTTCGGCAACCGATAGCCAATTGGTCGGCATTGAAGAAGCCAGCCTCGAATGCCGTGTTGTCGAGTCCGAGCGGATCAAGAAGCAGCTCCTTGACCGCGCGCGCGTATGGCCGACCCGACAAGGCTTCGATCACCAGACCCAACATGGCATACCCAAGGTTCGAGTACTCGTAAGCGGTGCCAGGTACAGAGACAAACTGAACACCAGTGCGCAGAACCCCGAGAAACTGATCTGTCGTCAGCGACTCTTGGCGATCCCCCCACGGGTCGTCGGAAGGGAGGCCTCCAGACATCGTCATGAGCATTCGAACGGTGGGGGCGATCGGGCTACTGATCGGTGACGTCGACAGAAACTCGGGAACAAATCTGGTGATTGGTGTATCCAGGTCCAGGGCACCCTGATCCCGAAGAATGAGCAGTGTCGCCGCGGTGAAGCTCTTCGTGCAGGATGCGATGCGAAACACCGTGCCCCGATCCGGAGCACGCCCCATAAGTTTCTGAGAGCCGAATCCGCCCTCGGCGACCACGTCGTCACGGGTGAACAACGCGAAATATGACCCGGGAGTTTTGTGGGAGGTCACGCGGGCCGCGAACGTTTCAGCCAGTGCACTCGTGTCCAGCGATGCGAGGCGAGCAACGTTCATCGGTTCTCCTTAAGTGTCAACAAGAGGCAACGGAATTCATCTGGCGACAATGCTGGCGCTTCAGCCGATGCCCGCGCGAAGCCGGCGGCCGACGCGAGCACCGGTGAACTGAGATTCCGCCACAACGGGCACGCCGCTGATGAAGACGTCGCGGATACCCGCTGGTGGCAGAACTGAGTCTGTGTACGTCGCTCGGTCGATCACGTCGTCTGGGTTAAACGCCACAATGTCGGCGGCAAACCCAGCAGCAAGGGTTCCAACGCCGGAGAGGCGAAAAGTATCGGCTGGAAGCGCGGTCATTTTGTGCACTGCGCTCTCCAGACTGAGCAGTTTTCGCTCGCGCACGTAGCGGCCAAGGACTCTAGGGAAAGTTCCCCACTGGCGCGGGTGCGGCTTACCGCTCATCCCTGCTGGCAACCCGTCTGAGCCAATGCAGGTGAAGGGATCCAACAGCGCAGCCTCAACATCCGCCTCGTCCATGGCAAAGCAGACCATCGTGGCGCGCAGCCTTTCGTGCACAAGAACGTGCACAAGGGCACCGGCTCCATCAGTGCCGAGCTCGCGGCCGAGCTCATCAAGGGTGCTCCCAACGAAACTCTGGGTCTCCGTGCTCGACACGAGAATGCCCTGGTAGCCACCAGCCTGCGCAACATGGTTATCCCAATCGCCGCGTTCAAGTTCGAGCCGAAGCGATTCGACGAGATGAGGATCGCGCAGTTGCGCGAGCAGAGTGTCGTCATCCAAACTCAACAGTCGTGGAGGAAGGCACGAGGCAAGCGAGGTACTCGACGCTGTGTACGGGTACACGTCGAATCGAACGTCAACACCCTCGACTCTCGCCTTCTCCACCAGCTCAAGCGAATGGCGCACCTGGCCCCAGTTAGCTGCACCCATCGCCTTGTGGTGAGAAATCTCAACTCTCACTTTTGCCTCTCGACCAACAGACACAGCTTCATTGACGGCCCCCATCCGTTCCAAACCCTCGCTTCTTATATGCGAGGAGTAGATCGCGTTTCGGTCGTGAAGTGAATGGGCGAGCTCGACCAATTCAGAGGTAACACTCGAGCGTCCTGGTGGGTAGACGAGTCCGGAGGACATACCGATAGCTCCGGCGTCCAATGCCTCGTCGAGCATAGATCGCATTGTGCGCAACTCTTGCGCGGTTGCCTCTCGGGCGTCGAGCCCCATAGAGGCGATACGCAGCGGGCCATGCCCAACCAACGGTGCGAAGTTCACGATGTAGCCCGCGTCGTCGGTTGCAGCAAGAAAATCTGAGAAAGACTGGCCAGTCCACGGTGACTCGGGAAAGAAGTGGCGCAGGTACGACTCGAGGGTATCGGCGTTGCGTGGAATCCGAGGGGCCAGACTGAGACCGCAATTGCCTACCACTTCTGTGGTCACTCCCTGCAGGACCTTGGAGAGATCCGGCTCCTGGAGAAGCGGCGCATTGTCTGCATGAGAGTGTGCATCAATGAATCCTGGGGCGAGAACCATACCGATCATGTCGTGAACGGCTGCCCCAGTGTTGCAGCTTCCAGGCTCTTCGATAGCCACAATCAGGCCGTCTTCAATGACGACATCGGCGATCCGCGCTGCTGCTCCTGTCCCGTCGATAACAGTTCCCCCAGCCAACACAGTGCGCGTCATGCTGACTCAACTATCCGCGCGCCGTGGCTCGCCTTTGCCATTCTGACGATGCTCAACGGGGCTGTGTTCTCGACCGCATAGTTGGTGTTTTCCGCATCCGCATTCATGATTTCCAGGGAGATCCGCGCAGTGACCCAAGAGGAGACCGATAAACTAGTAAAAATTTGTTTATGCTTTTGCGACCTTGCCGCTGCTCGGCGGCTTTTATGGTGGCAGCTGAACCTGGTAGTGAACCCTCTGCCATTGCAACTGGGTAGATGCACAGAGTCGCAGGGCTGGTGGGCCACCTTATAGCGCAATAAAGCGCCTGGACGGAATGCGGCGAACTTCTCGACGGCATTGTGGTCGCCAACCAGCACACTATCTAGAGAGCTTGTGCGCTTGATCGTGTATGAGTTCAGCAGCAGGTTGATTGCAAAATTATGGGACTGGCAGATCATTAGCCATGCTACGTTCCTGTCGGAGTGCGTCGGCAGCCCAAGGTACTGCAGCACCCCAGGACCGCCAATGGAAAGCGAGCGGTCAGCCGATACCTGGTTTTCCCAGTCTCGTTTCCCAGAATTCACGAGCTCGTAGAACGCAGTGATAATGGCCAACGCGACTGTACTCGCCGTGGGAAAGATGGAGTCAGCGTCGCGTTCGATCTTCTCACCCGTTTGGAGACTAGCAAGCGCGCAGCCGACGCGGCCGTTGAAGCGTGCCGCTTCAGCCTCGAGTGCTTGGCCAAGGGCTCGATCACCGTGCCCCCTTAACTGACCCATCTGAAAGAGCATATTGAGCCACGATTGCGGCGAAGCGCGCAGCGAAATCACGCCAGGTGGGCTCCCATTTCGGCTCGTCTTCCTCAGACTTGCGCAGCACCTCGTCTGGGTCGAAGCCTCGGTCAACGAAGTACTCCTTGCTCCATTCGGAAACCATGTGTGCGGAAGCTTCTGGATGAAACTGGATGCCCCACGCGCGCGTCCCCATCCGAAACGCTTGGTTCGGACAGAACCTTGTGCTAGCGAGCAAGACCGCCGAGTCTGGAAGTTTAGTAATCATATCTTCGTGGTTTTCGACCACGCAAACCTGCGCAGGAAGACAAGAAAACAGTGCATCGTCGCTCGCGGCGCGGAGAATCTCAACTGGCGTGCTCCCCACTTCTGGGCTGCCAGTTTTCGACGTAACCTCTCCTCCAGCCACTTGCGCAAGCATCTGGCTCCCAAGGCAGATACCGAGGAGGGGCAGTTCGGTGCTTAATGCATCGCGGACCAGAGACCGCACCAGCGGAAGCCACGGTGCCTGTGCATCATCATCGGGCATGAAGCCGCCTCCAAGGATGACCAGACCGTCGTAGCCGTCCAGGGATGGGAGAGGCTCACGGTGCCCCCGCACGACGTCGAATGACACTCCTGTGGCTCGCCACCACGTCTCAAATCTACCGAGGGGCGACGTCTCTGCATTCTCAACGACAAGAATCCTACCTCGATAACTCATAAGACTATCCTAGGTGTTCTTTCCACGCAGGTTGTGTGTGCACGTACCGCGGTGGTGAATTTCACCTTGAGGCCCGAGTTCTGTTCTTCGAAGAGATTGTTGATTCTCGCAAATTCATCGTTCATGCGACCGTCGCTGTGAACGAAGATCTTGAAAATCTTCGAGTCGCTGCTTCCCTGGTCATCACCGCCCAGATAGCTACACCCCGTAACGAGCGACAGAAAGAAAATAACGGCCACCGCGACGAGTACCCGCAGCTTTCGACCTAGATATTTGCGCAAAACGGCCTTTTTGATTACCTAGAACTAAATTGTTCGAGCCAAAGTCATTAGGAGACACGTTTTTCCCTAAATGGCTATAACTTTGATCAATTTTCTCAATTGAAGCGCGTGGCGCTTAGAGTGCCTCAAGAATGGCAGAAACCAGTACGATACGGTCCGCAAGACTGTCAACGACAATTTGCTCACTCAGCGCATGTGCACCCTGTCCGATCGGACCGAGACCATCAACGCTTGGCACGCCAAGCCGCCCGGATAGGTTCGTGTCTGCTGCCCCAGTCGATGGCCGTCCCTCGACTCGCTGCCCGCAGGAGATCCCAGCAGTGACGATCGTAGCGAGCAGCTCATCGTGCTCCTGACCCGGCTGCCAAGCTGGTCGATTTGAAAGAAAATTTACCGTCACAGCAGCACCATCGCGAAGCGGGCGCAGCGCCAGTAATTTGGCGAGGATCTTGTCCTCTGTTTCGGCATCTTGGAACCTGAGCCCAATGTCGGCGCTCGCCCGTGCGGGAATCACGTTGGTCTTCGCGCCTCCGCCAATGATGCCGACATTGCAGAGCACACCCGGAGTGCCCTGCGTTACAGTGCGCACGATCATGAGTTGATCGAGAAGTTCGTCAATGGCGGAGATTCCGGCCTCGGCATCCAACGCAGCGTGTGCCTCGCGACCTACAACCTCGAGGCGAAGCCGCGTGCTCCCCCATCGCGAGGTCTTGAGGGAACCATCGGGATGCGGGGGTTCGAATCCCAGCACAGCACGCGCGATGCGAGCATGCGCTTCGATGAGTTCGCGCGAGGTCGGAGAGCCGATTTCCTCGTCTGCGACAACGAGGACAACGATGGGTCGATGCGGCTTTTCAACAACGCGACCGATGGCCTCCTCTACGATGACAATTCCGCCTTTCATGTCAAAAACGCCCGGACCACTTGCCACTCCACCCCCGACGCTCCACGGCATCACTTCCAGCTGCCCGAGTGGCCACACCGTGTCGGAATGTACAAGTATCAGGATTGGCGCCTCGGACTCCAGGGGAGCGCTACCCGGGAATGAAGCGATGAGGTGGTCGCCGCCAGAATGGCTTTGCCAGGTGACGGTAGCGCCCAGTCTTTCAAGTCTCGACGCAACTTCGGAGGTGAATCCCATAATCGCGTCTCGCGCTCCAGTAGGAGACTCGAGCTCGACGTAACGACCAAGCCGCCGCAGCGGCTCATTTTCGTCCGAAGCGCTCTGCGAAATATTCTTCAAATTGTCCATGCATAGTAAACGTATCTTCTGTAAGCTGAGAGCGCAATCCCAGACTTGTGAGGGACTGCGGTTAGTTTGAGGGTTATATGTGCACATCAGATTCAGGTTTGGCGGCGTTTCAGGATCTCCACAACGTCCCGCAGCCACAGTCTGTTGATTCTCGGTATTCCTCGGTAGTCCCTCTGGACACGTCGCAATTGCGCACCGAGGCCGGCCAACTACATCGCTCAGTTTTTGGATACACCAACAACACTCATGCCGTGAGCCCACGCTTATTGACTGCACTGCTGGCAAACAGTGGCTCCGCGCTGGGCGCAATCGATGCGAACGGTCGACTTCTCGGATTCTGTTTCGGTTTCACCGCACTCGACGGTTCAACGGTATACCACTACTCGCAATCAACGGCGGTGCGACCAGAATCGCAGGGCATGGGCATCGGGCGGCTCCTCAAGCACCGACAAGCGGAACTCGCTCGATCAATAGGGGCAACATCCATGCGCTGGGCGTTCGACCCGATCAATGCGCGCAACGGCCACTTCAACCTCGAAACTCTCGGTGCTAAGGGCACGCAATTTCACCGCGACTTCTACGGGGAGCCCTACTCTGATCGGCTTATTGCGGACTGGGACCTGACACAGGAGCAAACTGGCCCCAGCGATCTCACATCCAGAACAGAGTTCATTCAGAACTTGGCTGGTCAGCCCGAGCGGGAGACAGTCACGGCCGGTGAGCTCGGTGGACGTCGCTGGCTCCTTCTGCCATCCTCAGTCGCTGCCAGCTCAACCCTCGCCGACTCTGTGAGCACGTTGCTCGCGGAGAAGTTCATACAAAACCTCACAGACGGCTTCGTCGCCGTCGCATGCCAACGCCTGGCTGACACTCCTAACGTCGCTGCTTATCTGTTCGAGCAGGCAGAATCATGAGCGCAGTGTTGCGTGTTGCCGAGGCACGGTTGTTCCGCCTCGGCCTGCCCTTGGTCCACGAATTCGAAACTAGTTCGCACCGCAAGAGCACGATTGAGCACATCCTCATTCGACTACTGGCTGATGACGGCACAGTTGCGTGGGGCGAAATCGCCTCACCGTCCGATCCATACTTTACGTCCGAGACTGTCGAGACGTGCTGGCACATTGCCACCCGCTACCTCTTGCCGTCGCTTCTGAACCTGACCTGGGAGCATCCGGAACAGGCCGTGGAGAGCTGGGCGGAGGTTCGCGGAAACAACTTCGCGAAGGCCGGAGTGGATGCCGCGGTTTGGGCGCTATTTGCGCAATCGGCAGACACCTCACTTGCTGAAGCACTCGGCGGAACTCAACTCCAAGCCGCGGCAGGGGTCTCGCTAGGCATCGAACGCAATCCAGAAGAATTGCTGAAGCGCGTGAGAACCCAAGTCGAAGCAGGCTATCGTCGCATCAAACTCAAAATCAGGCCAGGCTGGGATCTTACTCCTGTGAGCGCAGTTCGCGCGGAGTTTCCTGACATCAGTCTGCAGGTCGATGCCAACGGGGCATACACGGAAGATGGTGACAATCTCGCCTCACTGCGAGAGCTTGACAGCTATGGCCTTGCCATGATCGAGCAGCCATTCGCGCCGCGTGAACTTCTCGCTCACGCACGACTTCAATCCTCCATCGAAACACCGATCTGCCTCGACGAGTCGATCGAGACCATCGCGGACCTCACCACGGCGATTGATCTCGATGCTGCTCGCGTAATCAATATCAAAGTCTCGAGAATGGGTGGGTTGACTGTTGCGCGCGATGCGCACGACGTCGCTTTTGCCCGAAACATTCCGGTCTGGTGTGGCGGGATGCACGAGTTCGGAGTCGGGCGAGCAGCAAATCTCGCCTTGTGCAGCCTTCCAGGTTTCACCTTGCCCTCCGACGTTTCGGGCTCCGCAAAATATTACGCGCGCGACATCATTACCGAGCCAATCGTTGCAAGCTACGGCATCGTAGATGTGCCACGTGCAAAAGGTCTTGGGCGTGAAGTTGACGAGGCTTTCGTGACGGAACAGGCCAACAAGATCGAGGTCCTCACCCGTGACTGAACCGCGACTGGCCACGATAAAAAACTCTGTCGTGCCGCCGGTGCCTGTCTTAACAGTCTTCGCGTAGTCGAGGTTCGTGGCTGTACAATAAGGGGCAGCATCCAGGACTTGCCAGGGCAGAACACCCACCGTGTTCTGGAGTTTCTCAATCAGCGTCACGACCTGTTCAACCTACACACCCATGTTTGTCAACGATGTTGCCACGTTCGTTGGGATTCAAATGTCGCTGACAGATGGCGATGCCGGAGCGTCTGACCGATTCCCGGCAGCGACACACCTCCACTGCCATCATGTCGAAAGCCAACGCGCGGTTCAGCCGGTGAGCACCCATAGGCGCGATCCCTGCACGTAGACCAAGCGTGTCGAACGATCAACGACACCGAAACACGTTTCAGCGCTACCAGCTGAGTATAGACAGTCAAAAACACTTCCCGGCGTCCGCTGACGGACCCGCCCATTGAGTAAGTAGTCGGCCACAGAATTCCCTACTTCGGCAGGTAACGGCAGCATTGCCTCACTCGCTCGCAAGCCGGTATAGCCAGCTTCTCGCCGGGCAAGCAGAAACTAATCAGTTCGCTGCGCGTTCAAGTCGCGGAAATCTCAGTACTCAGCTTCAAGTAACGAAACGGCGCGAAAGTGACGAAAAAGCACGATGCCGCGACGACTACGCCCCAGCGTGCGACCACCAGCCACGACATGACCAAACGACCAATCATCCAGATGAACGCCGAATTCAAGCGCCTCAAGCCCTCGGCCCTGTCCCGGAACATCCTCGGCCCTGGCCAAGAAGCCCGTGGACATGAAACCAGCTGTCAACCAGGCCTTCAACCCTTGAACTCGGCGTAGATTCTCAATTGAGGAAACGAGTCACCTTTAAACAGGTATTGACAGGAGGCAATAGGGTAATGGCGCCGCAGCGAGCAACCCACTACCGACCTGAAAGCCGCTTCTCACGACTAGCGCGCTGCGCCGTTGGGTCTGGCAGCGGCACCGCGGCGACGAGTCGTCGCGTGTACGGATCGACAGCGTTGCGAAGGATGCTGTCGCGATCCCCTTCCTCCACAAGCCTTCCGTTGCGAAGAACTACGATACGGTGAGCCAGCATGTCTACTACGGCGAGATCATGGCTGATAAACAAGCAAGCGAACTGTGATTTCTGCTGCAACTCCAACAGCAGTTCGAGGAAGCGCGATTGCACGGATACGTCCAACGCAGACGTCGGCTCATCAGCGACCAGAAGTTGCGGATTCAGTGCGAGAGCCCTGGCGATCCCCGCTCGCTGCTTCTGCCCGCCGGAGAGTTCGTGCGGATACCGGTTCCGGAACATTGCCGGCAACTCGACTTGGTCAAGAAGATCCTCGACCATCGAATCTAGTTTCGCCCCCTTGGCGAGGCCCGCAAGCAGTATTGGCTCTCCTATGCTCTGGCCGACTGGCATCCTCGGGTTCAGGGAGGAAGAAGGATCCTGAAACACCATCCCTGTTCGAGTGCGGAGTGCGCGCAGCTTCTTGCCTCGGAGCGAACCAATATCTTGACCCACGACCTCAAGACGACCCCCTGTGATTGGGATCAGCCCCATGGCGGCTCGACCGATGGTCGTCTTCCCCGAACCAGACTCGCCGACTAGGCTTAGCATCTCACCAGGACGTATCTCGAACGAGATGTCCTCAACGGCGCGGAAGGCGGAAGTTCTCCCACGCTTTGGATAGTCGATAGTCACATGCGAGAGCGAAAGCACGGGGTCAGCCTTCTCGTTTGCGATATCCAGAACCCGGCTGGGACTCGAGCCGAGGTGCGGCACCGTGGCCAGAAGTTGTTGGGTGTAGGGATGTTCGGGCTTCCCAAAGATTCGGGCGACCTCACCGCTCTCGACGATCTCGCCACGATGCATGACCACCACATGATCCGCAAGGTCGGCGACGACCCCCATGTCATGAGTGATCAGAATAATCGCAGAGTTCAATCGTGTGTGCAGGCTCCTCAATAGGTCGAGGATCTCCGCTTGCACGGTGACGTCCAACGCGGTCGTAGGCTCGTCTGCAATCAGTAGGTCAGGATCGCAGGAAATGGACTGGGCAATCATCGCGCGCTGACGTTGCCCGCCAGAGAGCTGATGCGGATAGGAGGCGAAAGCTTTTTCAGGGTCAGGCATCTCCACGAGGCCGAGCAGTTCGATGGCCCGCTCCTTTGCTTCAGCCGGACTGGATCCAAAATGCTGTCTGAGAGTCTCCACGATTTGGAACCCTATCGTGAAGACGGGGTTTAGGGCGGTCATAGGCTCCTGGAAAATGACCGCAATCTTCTCGCCCCGCACCCGCCGCATTCCGCTCGCGCTGATACCTCGGATTTCTGTACCGTTGAGCTTGACGCTGCCCGTCGTACGAGCATTTCGAGGTAGCAGATCCAGGATGGCCATAGCACCCGTACTCTTGCCGGATCCGGACTCCCCAACAATCGCGAGCACCTCACCCTTGCGCACGCTATAGCTGATTCCAATGACGGCCGGGACCCACTCGTAATCGACCCCAAAGTCGACGCTCAGATCGCGGACTTCGAGAACGGGAAGTCGCTCGCTTGCCTCGGGAACGGAAGATGAACCCTGTTTCTCAAGGGGCGCTGGGGTAGATCCCTTCATAATACTCTCCTCCTCAATCACTGTGGGCTTCCAAAAATGCTAGAATACTAAAGTGTTCTACTCTGTTTCCGAATCTAATCTGAAGGGTCCAGGAGACATCAAAATCTTCAGATCGCGATTCAACGTGTTGACTGCGATCTTCATCTGGTTGTTGTGCGCAGTTGCCACAGTTGCAGTTGTGGGAACTTTCGAGCGCACGAGCATCCTCGCCCTTCTTGGCCCGGTTGTCATTGGCTATTTTAATTGGATCATGTTGTGGCGACCCATGGTGCTCGTCGACGACGACGGGGTCCGCCTCATCAACGTGACGAGGACTATCGACGTTCCTTGGAAGGCGCTCATCCAGGTTGACACCCGGCAAGCCCTCACCCTGTGCACCCCTCGTAAACGCTACCCAGCCACAGCAGCCCCCGCACCAGGGCGAGTCAACATGTCCCTCGTGCGAATGGGTTCCCGCGCCAACCTTGGCAAACCGGAAAGAGGGGCACGTCCAAGCGATTCGACGAGCACGGATTCGGGCGCGGCAGCGCAGCTCGTTCGAGAGCGCTGGGAGAAGCTTTCCAATGCCGGCAGAATCGAGCTCGGCGCCGCCGATACGACTACGGTTCCGCAGCGTTGGCATTGGAAGACACTCGCGCTGGGCGCACTTCTCTTGATAGCATCCACTGTTGTCGCCATGGGGTGACCGCGTCATCAAGATCTTGACCGCTCTTTCATACGCTTTGGGTTGAACCCGCCCTGGCGTGGATCGAATGCGTCTCTCAACCCATCGCCGACGAAGTTTACGGTCAGTGCCAACAGCACGATGAACGCCCCCGGCCAGATAAACAACCATGGCCTCGTACCGAATGCGCCCTGGTTTTGACTGATAATCAACCCGAGTGACACGTCTGGCACCTTGATTCCGAACCCAAGAAAGCTGAGCGCTGTCTCCAAGAGCACCGATAACGCCATAACAAGAGTTGTCGCCACAATGACAATCCCGATCGCGTTTGGCAGGATGTGCCGAAAGATGATGCGACTATCCTTTGCACCCGAGATACGCGCAGCGTCCACGAATTCAAGTTCGCGGAGGCTGAGAAATTCACCTCGCAGCAGGCGGGCCAGTGCTGTCCAGAGAATTAGGCCAAGCACAACGGAAAGCCCCAACGCACCTAGGCCGGCATTGCCTGCGATCTTTCCTACTACAGCACCGAGCACAATAACCGGGATCACGATGACGAGGTCAGTGAACCTCATAAGTATGGTTTCGATCAAGCCGCGGTAGTAGCCTGCGACAGCGCCAACGACGGTTCCAATCACAGCGACGAGAGCCCCGACGACGAACATGACAATCAGGGAGTTTTGAATTCCTCGCATGGTCATCGCGAAGTAATCGAAGCCCACCAGCGTCTGCCCAAATGGGTGATCGCCTAGGTGCATTCCCGCTCCGCCCAGCCATTTCGGGATGATGGAGAGTGTCGGCCTTCCACCATCGACCACGGCCGTGAATTCTATGTGCGTCCACTTCCACCACCCGGGAATTCCGAACACTCCGACGGAGCTGATCGAGAGCACGACAATGAGAATGAAAACGACAATGGCCGCGAGAGCAACCCTGTTTCGCAGGAATCGACGCAGGATTAGTCGCCCCTGACTCAAACCTGCGATGGAATCCGAAGAAGCCTCTGCACGATTATCGGAAGTTGTCATCATCGGATCCTCACTCTCGGGTCTAGGGCCGAATAACTTATGTCTGCAAGGAAGTTGAAAACTATCGTCATTACCGCAATTACGACAAAATATCCCATTACCGGATTGGGATCCACCGAGTTGATGCCGGCCTGGAAGAGCGCGCCCATGCCGGAGAAAGAGAATACCTGCTCAACGATGATCGAGCCACCCAATATCGTGCCAAAGTCACTAGCAATGAGCGTAACGATCGGAATTAGTGAGTTACGAAATGCGTGACGCAAAATGACAACACGTTCTGGCAGCCCCTTCGCACGCGCGGTACGGACATAATCCTGGTTAAGTACGTCCAGCATCCCAGAGCGGGAATAGCGAGTGTAGCTGGCAAAGGAGATAAGCATCAATGTCAAGGTCGGCAACAACAGATGAGTGAAGGAATCCACACCGTGCACCCAGATATCGCCGTTCAACCCGGGGGTTTCGGATCCGATCGTTGCAATCGGTCTGCCCCCGACCTCGCTGGTATACACAGGCCAAGAACGCATTAAACGGTCGACCAATATGAGGCCGGACGAGAGAACAGCGGTCAATGCGCCGATGCGCATGTAGAGGCGCATGTCTGGCCCCCGCATGAGTAAGCCGACCGCCAAGCCAACAGCGACGGTGATGATCGCCAAGATACCGATTGTGGCGTCACTCGATATGTCAAGCAATCCCTGCAGCGAGAAGTAGCAAACCATGGTGATTGCCACGACGATTCCGGAGGTAAGCATCGCGGCCCGGTTGCGCAGCCCGGCGGTTAGCCCCACAATCATCAGACCTATTCCAATGGATCCTAAAGCGATAATCACTGGGCCGAGTCCGGGCCGAACAAACCAGCTGGTCAGACTCATGTAGGCGAGTACGAGCGCTGAGGCAATGGCACTCCCGCCGAAGACGGTCAGGCGGCGGCGGCGGCTTCCCGCAATCAGAGCCTGCCAGATGAACCCCGAGATCACCGCGATCACCGCGATCCATAGAGGCGGAATCACGGGATCTCGAAGGAAGTCGTTGTATCCGAGGGCGAAGAACTGCTTCAGTAGGATTGCCACCCAAAATGAGGGGAGGGCATATAGCAGGAAGGAGGTGAAGGTAATGCCGTTGTCAAAAGGAGTGTGTTGGCGGAGCGCTGAAGCGATACCAGTGGTCACGCCGATGATGATCGCAAGGATCACCGCGACCACGACCAACTGAATGGTCGAGCCCATGGCCCTGCTTAGCAGCTCAGTGACCTCTTGTCCCGCGATATTGACTCCGAGATCACAGGAACTTCCAAAAGGAATTAGGCATTTCGCGGCTCCACCCAGCCACAGGAAAAAGCGCAGCGGGGCCGGGACATCCAGCATAAGAGCCGATGTGCGCTGTGCCATTAGTATTTCCGTGTTCGCTCCACCGGCAGTGCGCAGATCTTCGAGCGGGTCGCCGGCGAGTGTAGTGAGGATATACATAATGAACGACGCCCCGAGCAAGATAAAAATCGAGACCAGGACGCGCCTGGTGATAAACGCCGTCATTGGAACCTACCCCACTTGTACACGCGGATTTCGGATGGCAAGGAGGACAGGGCGGAGGTTGGCACCTCTCGCCCTGTCCGCGGGAGCGAACTCAATGAGAGCTAACCCTCGGTCTTGGACCACATCCAGAAGTTCCAGCCAGCGCCGGACCGACCGGGGTAATAGACAACTCCCTCAACATCATCGCTGTAGGCAACCACGCCGGGATTGACGTAGAGCGGGAGACCGTAAGCGTCACCAAAGAGGGTCTTGTCGAGCTGCGTCTTGATATCCATCTGATCTTTCGCCGACGTGGTGGTCTGTAGATCGTTGACGAGTGTGTCCGCCCGAGGATTGGAATAATTGCTGAAGTTCAGCCCACCATCCGTCTCGTAGAACTGCCCAATCAGGTTTATGCCCACACCAGGTAATGTCCAGCCGAATATCGAGGCATCATAGGTTCCCGATCCCAGTAGCTTGCCCCAATCCGGCGTGCCGTTTGAGACAACGATAAAGCCTGCCTGCTGCGCCGAAGCTTGGATTAACTGGAAGGCATTTGAGCGCGCTTCACTATCGGGGTACATGATTCTGACAGTTGGAGTGGCGCCGTTCAAAAGGGCTTTGGCGCCGGCGATGTCTACCTTGTCGTACTTCGCAGAGCCGTTGCCCGCCACGGAAGCCTCATAGCCGTCCTGTCCGGGGAAAAACAGCTGGGAGTTGTAAATTTCGGCCGACGCATTGGCAGGTTTGGCAAGTGCGTCCACAATCTGTTGGCGAGGGACGGTCATAAGAAACGCCTCTCGAACATTCTTGTCTTTGAACACCTCAGAGTCCATTGTCAAATCTAGGTGCGTGAAGCCAAACTGGATCCCCGCTACAACTTTTACATTCGGCAGTGAGGTAAGCGAAGTTATGATGTCGGCGGAAGCAACGGGGCTGATAATATCGACTTCGCCATTCTCCAATGCGCTTACCGCAGCCGATGGATCTTTGATGGTCCTGACCACAATCTTGTCGACCTTCGGAATCAGGTCACCTTTGTAGTTCTCGTTCTTGACGAGGGTGTATGACTGGCCAGGCGTCCAGGAGTCGAGCACCATTGCACTGGAAGATAGGTATAGGCCGCTATCCGCAGGCAACGATGTTGCGGCGAAGCCTGTGTTCCAGAAGTCCGCAGCCGCCTTGATGGTTGCATTTTCGGTAGCCGGGTTCTCTGGGTCGCCCTTCGGGGTGATCTTGAAGGCCTCCATAAGATCGGCAGTCGTTATGCCGGCATTCTTGGCCACAACATGAACCGGCGAACCCATGGGATTGACGAGCTCCCAGTCCGAATAGGGCTTCGTGTAAGTCAGCGTCATCGAACGGTTGTTGTCACCCACCGTCGGAAGCTTCGTCAAATCAAGTTTCGTGAGACCACCTCCGTAGGTAAAGTATTTCGTACCACTGACGACAGCATCGTCGGCATCATTCATCGTTACGTCGTCGTAGTAGCCCGACTGGGTTGCCCACGCCAGCATCATGTCGTCAGCGGTGATGGGCTCACCATCCGACCATTGCACGCCGTCAGCGAGGGTGTATTTGACGGTTAGAGGGTCGTCTAAGATCTTCTCGACGCTACCGAAGCTCTTGTCGGGGACGATGTTAAGCTTGTCGTCGATGTAGAAGAACGCCGAACGCGTGTACTGCTGATACTGGAGATTGACAACCAAGCTGCCTGTCGGGGTGTCGAAGTTGAACCCGGTAATCTCGTCGGATGCGGCGATCGTGATTGTGCCTCCAGAAACGGCCGCGATTGTGCCCCCAGATGAGGGCGTGGTAGTTGGTGGCTCAGTGGTGCAACCTGTAATCGCCAGTGCGGCGATTGAGATGCCGGCGATCGAAGTCGCCAAGTGTGACCTTTTCAAGATTCTCCTTTGAATGATTGATGTTTCGATACTGCTCTGATCGGCACTCATTCCTTCCGACTTCGTGTGCAGTACATGATACAAGCCATACGTTTCGGTATCAATGCGAGACCTAAGTGAGGTTATTCGTCAAAGATACAATACGTAAACACTTTCAATACGATTGTGCTTGATACGTAACATACATGTTGAAGGCTGCTTAAGCTAGTCTCACCTACATGAAGGAGAAAGATAATGCCATGGAGCTGAAAGATTTAGTTGCGGAAGCTGTTCGCGATCTCCCGAATTTAATGATGCTGCGCCGTGCCCTTCATCGCAGGCCCGAGGTTGGTCTGCACTTGCCAGAGACCCTCGATAGCGTCCTCGCCGCCATCGAAGAACTGGATCTCGAGTTGATCCGCTCCCGCACTATCTCATCGGCCATTGTGCGCATCGTCGGAAAACTGCCCGGGCCCACAGTCATCCTCCGGGCCGACCTCGATGGCCTAGCTGTGCAGGAAGATACCGATCTTGATTTCAGCTCCGAGATCCCCGGCGTCATGCATGCCTGCGGCCATGATCTCCATGCGACCATCGGTGTCGGAGCCATACGGCTACTCGCCGCACATCGAGGTCAATTAGCGGGTACAGTGCTGTTCTTTTTTCAACCCGGTGAGGAAATTCTTGCGGGTGCAGAGCTGATGCTCGGCGAGGGTGCGCTTGAACTGGCGGTAACCGATATCGTCGGCGCATATGGCTTGCACGTGCTCACGGATCGGCCGTTGGGAGTGTTCACGACGAAGCCAGGTTCGTTCATGGCTGGTGCTGCGACGCTCGACGTCACCGTGCGAGGTCGAGGCGGGCATGGCTCTGCTCCTCACTTGGCACAGGATCCAAACCAGGCGATCGCCGAGATCATGACGAGCCTTCAAACCATGGTGACCCGTCGGTTCAGCGCTTTCGACCCGGTGATTCTCACGATCGGCTGGATCCGTGGTGGTGAGGTCGGCACCCACAATGTCATCCCGGAGACCGCCTCGTTTGGTGCAACGGTGAGAACCTTTTCGGATGCCGCCCTCGCCGCCGCCGAAATCCATAGCGATGAGTTGATCAGAGGTATCGCCTCCGCGCACGGGGTTGAAGTGGAGGTAGCCTTCCGCTCGGCCGCGGCGCCGCTATCGAATCATCCAGTGCACTTCGAACTCGCCAGTCGGGTAGCACGAGAGATGTTCGGCGAGGATAGATTCGTTCTGGCAGAGAGCCCGATTGCTGGAACGGAAGACTTCGGTGCCATTCTGGCGACCGTGCCCGGAGCCTTCATCTTTGTGGGCGCTTGCCCTCCAGCGCTCGACCCGCGGACAGCTCCATACAACCATTCGAATCATGCCATCTTCGATGACAGCGTTCTCGCGGATGCTTCAGCCTACCTCGCGGCGCTCGCCTTCGAACGGCTCGAGGAAGCTGGCCACCAGTCGGCCGCTGTCGTCGTGATCTAGTCCTATTGAGAAGAGAATATACGATGTTCCGACCAGCTGCACTGGAAGACCTCTACGCGATTGCGGTTCCGACCTCCAGTTCGATCAGCCCGGATGGCTCCCGAGTCGTCTATGCCGTGAAGAGCATAAATCGAACCTCGGACAGTGAAATAAGCACTCTGTGGATCGCATCGACCGATGGTCTCTCCCCGGCTTGCCGGTTGACGGACGGCGAGTACGACTACGCCCCGCAGCTCTCACCAGATGGCTTGCGTGTCGCATTCCTGCGACAGGTCAACTCCATATCTCAGCTGCACGAGATCGCTATCGGTAGTGGAGAGGTTGCGACTTTGACCCGCGCCGATCAGCTGCCGAAGGGAGCAGGCCTCCCACGCTACAGCCCAAACGGAGCAAGCATCGCCTTCTCCGCGAGGGTCGACCAGTCTGGTCGTACCGTCTCCCGAGACGCTCCCCTGGTCGCAGACTTTCTCAATGACAAGACGGATGGACTTGGCAGGGTTGGTGGGGTCCGGCGGCAGCTATTCGTGCTCGACCTTGAAAATCATGGCCTGCGATGCCTCACGGAGGGTGATGGGGACACCGGAACACCTACATGGTCTCCCGACGGGAGCAAGCTCGCGTTCTCCGCAGCGACTGAGCCGGACTCCGACCTGACCCTGATGCGTACCGCACACTATGTGCAAGTGGACTCTTCTCTTGACAGCGCACCGGTCGCACTTCGTGAGACGGCCTCTGTCAACGGTCCGATCATCTGGACCGCAGCGGGTGACGCCCTGATCTCCGTTGTCAACGCCAAGTATCACATCGGACCCCAGGCTCTTCTGCTACGGTCCCTCGAGCCCGATGAGCCAGGCGTCCTCTTGACCGCAGATCTTGATCGCAACGTGATGCCGGGCGAATCATCCGGCTCGGCCGGCTCACTTTCCCTAACTCCCGACGGCGGCAGCATCGTTTTCTGCCTTCGCGAGCACGGGTGGACCCACCTCCACCGCGTCGCCGTCGAAGGCGGAGCGTCAATCCCTCTCGTGGCGGAAGACAACCAAGTGATAACGGGGCTGTCAGTCGCTTCTGGAGTTCCGTGGGCCTCCTTCGTGCTTACCGACCAGCATTCCTTCGGTGAGATAGCGATTGTCGACCTCGATACCGGTGTGGTGCGCACCATCAGCAGGCTGACGGAGGAATCTCTTCCCGATGTCGAGTTGCTTGCCGCTGATCAACGGACCTTCGAGATCTCCGACGGCGTTGCCGTGCACGGCTGGATACTACGAAAGAAGAGCAGCACCACTACCCCTGGCCCGCTACTCCTCGATATCCATGGCGGTCCACACAATGCCTGGAATGGGGTGGCAATGGTGCGCAACCTCCATCACCAGCTTCTCGCCCATCGCGGCTGGAGCATCCTGACGCTCAACCCTCGCGGCTCAGACGGTTACGGTCAGGAATTCCTAAAATCCGTCATCGGCGGATGGGGAAGTGCCGACATGGCCGATTTCCTCGAGCCCATCGACCAGCTCGTCGCCGAGGGAATCGCAGATCCGCAGCGCCTCGCCGTGACGGGTTATAGCTACGGCGGTTTCTCCGTCTGCTATCTCACCTCGCACGATGATCGATTTGCGGCCGCTATCGCGGGCGGTCTTATCTGTGACTTCACCTCGATGCTTGGTGGTTCCGATCTGGGACTTTTCTTCATCCAAGACCAGTACCTGGCGCATCCGCTGAACGACCTTCAGCGGCTCCTGGAGATGTCGCCCATCAGCCAGGTGAGCAAAGTGAACACACCAACTCTCGTGCTACACGGTGAAGTCGACCAACGCTGTCCGGTCAACCAGGGTGAGCGGTGGTTCGCGAGCCTACGAACGCTTCGTGTGCCGACTCGTCTGGTGGTTTACCCGGGAGAGAGTCATCTCTTCCTCGACGACGGGCGCCCATCACATCGCCTCGACTACAGCACTCGTCTCATCGACTGGCTCGACCAGTATGTTCCCGACACCTCTGGTACCCAGAAACGTTATTAATCAAGGAAACCACATGAAAATAATAAAGGAGACCACATGAAGAATCTCGAAGCATTGCTCGAAGAAGAGGCACACGGATTCGCTGGGCGCGTCGGCTACGCGATCACGAATACGACCACGCAAGAGCATATTGAGAGGAATGGAGACGAGTTTTTTCCGACGGCGAGTGCTATCAAGCTACCGATCCTGACCGCGTTTCACTCCTTCGTCGAGTCAGGAGCGACATCGTGGACGGAGACCACAGCCATCGACCTCGAGTTCTCGCTCGGCGGCTCGGGCATCCTGCAGCATCTGAGCGTTCCGCAGTTGCTATATAAGGATGCCGCCTGGCTGATGATCTGCCTCTCGGACAACCTCGCCACCAACCTGCTGCTGCGAACGATGTCCCTGGAAGAGACCAACCGCCTGATTCACGAGCTGATTGACGAGGACATCTCGGTCAATAACTATGCCGGCTTCCAACCCGGGTCGACATCCGGTTCGATGGGGACGGCAACACCATCGGCCCTGGGTAGATATCTCGACGGCTTGGTCGAGGACAGACTGCCTGGTGCAGCAGCGACTCTGGCCGTGGCACGGCAACAGTTCTACCAGAGCTCGATTCCTCGTTACCTTCCTTTGGATGTCTTCGAGCCAGAGGCTCCGGGGGCTATCCAGATCGCGCACAAAGGCGGTTCAATGCCCGAGGTCCGCACGGATATCGCGGTGCTGAAGGTCCGCGAGACGACGGTCACAATGGCGATAATGACAGCGGATAGCGACGACAGGACCGGTAATCCACAAAATGAGGGGGAACGTTGCATTGGCCGACTCGCCCGACTCGTCTATGACTCTTGGCTCACGAAATAGCTCCTCAACCAGAGCACAGAATGATGCCTTGCCTCATAGGGGCGCAAACGCGTGCCGTAGAGTTCGCGCACGTGGTCGATCCTCGGCAGAGGCACGCGCGCGCTTGTATGCGCCGCGCCGCAGGAAGCCTTAGGTGACCGGAGAGCCGCTGGGCAGCCCTCCGGCGAACAAGCACCGTGGGACATCGTTGGCTAGGTAGAAGCGACGCTCAGTCTCGATGACGTAGCGAAACATTTTCACTACATCTCGATACTCGCGATACAGGGCTAGTTCAGCTTCCCTGTCGTAGTCCTCAAATTCGTTCTCGTCCATG
>Ga0075119_1000497_pt1 | contig 21023 bp, 35 predicted proteins | sample AntAceMetag02UK9_FD_69791 | JGI IMG/M metagenome (GOLD analysis project Ga0075119, IMG submission 69791) | Saline lake microbial communities from Ace Lake, Antarctica - Antarctic Ace Lake Metagenome 02UK9 | ecosystem: Environmental > Aquatic > Non-marine Saline and Alkaline > Saline | place... | reverse complement strand
CTGAATTATTCTTATATTTTACGCTTCAATACGTTATTAATCAAAGCCTTCCTGCTTTACCTTTTCATTCAAATAATTCATAGATATAGATACTTGTTCATCTGCTTGCTGTGCCTTGTCTCTGTCAGTTTTTACCCATTGTATTTTCAAGTTGCCAGCCTCATCATAAAGCCTTGACGTTCCTTTGACGCTGTAACCTTCGTCCGTTTGTTCTGTACCCGCATCGCCATGTATTATTGTTTTTGATGCTGATTTATATTTAACTGTTTCAAGTGCGCGTAAGTTTGATCTGTGATTAGTGCCAACCATTTTTGACGCGGCTGTTTTATTCCCACCACAGGCTATAATTGCCTCGATGTATTCCAACTGTTTTCCAACAGCAAACTGTTTTAAGTATTCGTAGTCATCCATTTAAAGCCTCTATTATTTCTTCTAGTGTGCTAACAATCTGATAGTGCCCTTTCCATTCCGCTAACAATTTAACTTGACTGTCTTTAATGGCACCCGCTTTGTATTCGCCGTTTTTCTTTTTGGTCTTGCTACCGTCTTTAATTTCAAACCAATATGTTCTGTTTTTGTGCCCAACGAGCAAATCATCCATTCCGGGCTGAACACTTACCCCCATATCCCTTAGCTGTTTGACGATTTCATTTTGGTTGTCGTCTACTCTTGCTGCTTGACGGTATTTACTCATAAGCCTCGCAAGCCTCCTGCAATGTTTTATAACCTAACGCACGTAATATGGCCCCGGTTCTGATTAGTGGCACGTATACCCCCTCAGCATCTTTACGAATGATTCTCTCAGCGCATTTACATGTGATTGATAATGTCGTGCCCTGATTGGCCTTGTTCCATTCGTCACACACTTGCTGCAACCATAGGGATAATTGTTGTCATTGCCCAAGCGCCTAAAGATATGACAAGCCCTAAAGCAGCAAGAACAAAAGTGACAAGAAGCCCCCATCTAACGTCTTCCAGATAGCTGCTAGACGTAGCGCCAGAAAAAATGCCGGGAGCAATTCCAAAAACATAAAACGCTGCTAAAATTACCCAAGCTAAAGTCTGGTCTGATATAAACTCATTCACAATAAACCCTCCCTTCTCATACCTTCAATTCTTGCTTCCCCTTCATGCCGTATTTTTTGCATTTTCCTTGAGCAATCAAAATGGCTCTTGCCTTTCTTGTCAATACCGCAATATTTACAGGTCTTGTTTGCTTCCAGCCCTATGCTCATAAATGTTTTGGCTCTGTGTATTTCTCTTGCTAAATACATTGTCATTATTTATTCCAATCCGTTATTGCTCTAAATACATCAGTCGGGATTAAGCTTGCTTCTGGATCGTAATCAGCCGCCAGCAATGCCCAAGCCTGCGCCTGTGTGCGTCCGAATCGAGTCAAGTAAGCATTAGCGCTGCCCTGTGTCTTTACTTGGTCACAGTCAATACAGAGAGGCAGCAAGGCCCAATGCCCAATCAATACTTTGTTGTGAATAAACGCGCTTCCGTACATGTGATCAACCATTACGCCGTAAGCATTACACTCGAAGCATGGTTGATTCTTAACCCAAGCCATGAACCGCTTCTCATCTGCATTTTGCGCCCTTGTGCTTTTTTTAGTCGCTTTTCTTTGCATTATCTAACCTCCAATATTAAATCCATTTCCAAATAATGTGCCTGCATTTCTTTTCTAAATCGAGTGTGCTGCTTAGTGCTTAGGATTGAAGTCACATTAAACATATCCATAACCTCAATTCGCTGCCCTGGCGACATGAAATCATAATCAATCTTAGCAAGCGTATATTTTATTTTTTTTACAATGTCGCGCTCTTCATCTTCCAGCAGAATAGGAAGTGCCAGCTCTGCTTTTACGTAGTTTCTAACGTATTTCTCGCTGTGGCCTTGCCATCCTGCTATCTCAGTTATCCAAACGGCTTGAAGCGCGTTGGCTGATAAGCTGCGTTTTTTCCGTTCACCTTCCTCAATTTCTACCGTAACCGATTTGTTTTGATCTAGTATTGATTTTAGATAATCAATAACATTAGTGTAGCCGTTTAAGTTGGGCTTAATGATAAACAGTTTCTTGGCCACAATTAAACCAGCCACCAGGTTTGCACGACCCTGTTTGCCACTTTGCATTTTCTGTGGCTTCCTTGCGATGCGAACAGCCCAGCCAGATCATTTAATCTTCGTCTGACTTCGTGAACTTCTAGCCCTGATTCCTTGGCTATTTCAGCACCTGTTGAGCCGTTCATTAACCGCAAAGCATCTAGGACAATCTGTTGATTTGTTATGCGCTTGCCTGATCCATTAACTTCATCAACCGCCATGTGGCTAGTGATTGGATCTGTATTTTTAGCTGCTGGCGTTTGTATGTTCATGATTTCCCCTTCTCTGATTGTTTAATTAAAAGTTCGCGCCTTGCTTCTAGCTTTTCGACTTCATCTATTTTGGCCTGTTGCTTTCTCGCATCAGTCAAAGCTGTTCCGTCTGCCAGTGATTTACGCATTTCGTTGATGTGCTCTCTGTGAGCGCTTATAAACGCCTTTCCTTTGCTTTCGTCAGCAACCCCATCATGACCAATTAATGCAACAATCTCTTGGCCTTCTGCTGTCATGTTGCTAATCAATAAAGTTTTGGCTCTGTCTTGAGTGATTACGTTGCGCTTAACCGCTTCTTTTATTATGTCATTTCTTCTTTCTGGATCGTGCCCCAATGATAAGGTCCAGTTAACAGTTGCGCCGCTTTCTCTTGCGTTCTGCAATACTCGCTCGTAATGCTGCTTAAAAGCCATTCTTGCGCCAACCATATCGCCCGCCTCAACAATCGGTTGAGCAATAGCCCAACACTCGGCCATTTCCTGTGTCCAGATGATAGTGTCGCTTTCGTCTGAGCATTTCAAAGCCAGCGCCCAAGCCTCTTCGCCTTCTGGTCTGCCGTCCATTTTTAACAATATAGCTGTAACGTCTGACGGTTTAGGGAAAAAAGGACTCCTTGACACGTGAAGTCTTAAAGAATCAACAACGGCTTCTAAACTGTATATTTCAAGCGAGCGCCACCATATAGTTTTAATGTTTTTTGACGGTCTATCTTTGCCGTAAATTTCAAAAACGGCGGATAGTTCGTCGCCAAATGTTTTTGCCTGCGAGTTATCCACGATCAATCACTCCTTCAATAATATCTTTTTCGTTGTCGACTGGCAGCCAATCAACTTCGCCAGCCTGCTCTCTGTGATAAGCGGGCAAATCCCCCACATATTGATTGAACTTTTCAGCATTGAACAATGTTGCGGGCCTAATGAATTTTTCCATTTTTGGATCGCCGTCCCATTCCTTCGACTTCATCAAAACAACATCGTTAATTTCTTGAAGGCTGTGACCTTCTGACAGCCTTGCGTTTATCAACTTCATATTACTGGCAACAGGTTTGAAATTTGATCGACGTATTTCGTTTAAGTAACAGAGTATTTGCAAAGCGTCATTGTTGGGCTTGCCCGGCGTATGCTTTTCTTTTCTTTCACTATCACTACCACTTACACTTTCATTAACACTACCACTTACACTAACGGGTTCTTTGGGTTCTTTTGGGATGCCAGAAAACCCAGTGGGTTGTTTGGGTTTCTTTGGGTTAGCTGGTCGACCACCCTTTGAGCCGTTGTTCCTGTTACGTTCAGCAATCTTATTCCACTTATCCTGATCTCTTTCTAGCTGCATTTGAAATGGGTGTATAAGCAATTCAGTTATCAAATCGCAATCTAATTGCCCCGTTGCTGAGTAGGTTCTGATCGCTTTAAATAACTTGCCAGCCTGCTCATCATCGATCTTGTCTAGTATCCCTAAGCTGTCATGATGAAGTATGAATGACTTTTTATCGGCCATGATTATTCCTCGATTTCTATTTCCTCGAAATAAAGGCTCAACGCCTTAATGGCATTGTATGGCGCTGTGTTGTCGCAGTTCCTTATTCTAAACAAAGAGTGTCTTGAAACGCCTAAGTCTTTAGCAAGCCCATCTAGGCTGGTGTGACGTAGTCTTTTTGATAGTTCTTCTATTGATAACATTTTACTTTCCTTTCAATTAACTTGCTTTTCACTTCACCGACAATATAACCGATATTTATATCTAGTGCAATTTATTTTAACTTGAAAGAAGATATTTTAATCTAATTCAAATATTGCTTGCTCTAACGGTATAAGTAGCGCATACTGCAAACACTACTTAAATAAACACAAACAACTAGGAGAGCAAACGTGAAAGCAAAGATTATTGAAGCAACATGGTTTTTAATTGGCTCAACCTTATTCATGGGCGCTTTAGCTCATGCGATTTTAGGATAATAGCAATGACTGAATTAGAAACTTTAAAGCACCGCCTGGAATGTATAGAGCGTAAGAGCAAATTAAGCAGTAAAGATAGAAACATTACTTTTATTCTAAAGCGGGACATTTTGAACATTATAAAAAAAGAGGCCGAATCTAATGAATAAAATGACAACTGAAGAAATGCAGCTTGAAATTAAGGTTTTAAAGCAAAGGCTAGCAGACTATGACTCAGCAGAAGCCCAGCATCACAATAACATAGTCGCATTAAGCGAAGAACATGGGCAGCTAAAGCAAGACGTGAAAGGCTTGGCGGTTAAACTTGATCTATTAAAAGGTTCAAGCCGTATGCTTTATGTTGACCAAGCAGGATAATTTTACTTACTAACGCAGTATAGGAGAGAACACGTGGAAGTTAAACCAGCCCAATCAATAACCGATTTTGCCCGAGGCCAGAAAGATTGCCGTCTAGGTTTTGCAGCGCCCAGCAATGAAAGCGCTGATTATATACGAGGTTATGGCCATCAGTATTCAATAGAGCAATGCCTTAGTGAACGAAAAGGATGGAAAGCATCATGAGCGATCCAAGAACAATTTATGCCAGAATGGTATCAATTACCAAGGACGTAGGCGCTATCGGCAAAGATAGGCAGTCAAACCAATTTGCATATCGGGGCATTGATGATGTTTATAACAGCCTCAACAGCTTGATGGCCAAACATGGCGTTTTCACTATTCCAACAGTTTTGGAGAAAACAAGACAAGAGCGCGCCAGCAAAAACGGCGGCATTTTGGCTTTCACCTGCTTACGTATTAAATACACTTTTTACGGTGAGGCCGGTGACTTTGTTGAATGTGTTGTTGAAGGTGAGGCAATGGATAGCGGTGATAAGTCTAGCAACAAGGCAATGTCAGTCGCTCACAAGTACGCGCTAATACAGGCGTTTACCATCCCAACAGCAGAGCAGAAAGATCCAGATCAAGAGATACATGAAGTTGCACCGCTGGCCATAAACATAGATCAACAAACTGTACTGTCTGATTTGCTTACTGAATCAGGAACAGATGAAGCCGCGTTCTTGGCCCATTACTCAAAGATAGCAGGCTTTACAATATCTTCATTGTCTCAGCTTCCGGAACCGGCATACTTGCCAGCTAAGAAAGCGCTTGAGTCTAAAGCTAATAAGGGAAAATTATGAACACTGTATCTATTTTTAAAGACGTTACAACAAACGATCACATACTAGCGCTTGAAGAAGAAGTTAAAACCTATGTTGGCCTTTACGTCGATATGAATGAAGACGATGCTAGAAAGTTTGTGAAAGATAAGGTTGTTGATGTTAACGGTTTAATTAAGCGCGTCGAACGCATCAGAATCGATAACCCGCGAGCATATAAAAAACAAGTGGACAGCGAAGCGCTTGAACTAACAACGCGACTAGAAAAAACAATTATGCCTTTCACTGATTTAATCAGCAAGCATAAAGCAGCTAGGCAAAAGATACTTGATGCTGCAAAAGCGGTTGAAGTTGCCAATGAACTTTATTCGCAAAAGCAAAGAGATCACGAAGAAGGCTTGTTAATCAATAAAGTTTGGGCTTTTGAGAAAGCCGAAAAATTGGCAGCAGAGGAAAAGCGCATAAGTGACATAAAGGAACAGGCAGCAGCAGAGGCAACCGAAAAAGCAGAGGCGCAGGCTCAGTATAACGCTCACAAGTTAGAGCGTGACAGGCAAGCTAGGCTGGCCGCAGAGGTTTTTAATGACGCACAGGAAAAAGCCGCAGTATTGCAGCGTCAGAACGACAAAGAGCACCAGCGAGTAATAAATAACGAAGTCCTTGAGTCGCTTAAATTATTAGGGCTTGATAATGACCTGGCGCTAAAAGTGACTTTTGCTCTAGCCAGAAAGCAAGTACCGCACACGACAATCAATTATTAAGGAAGTAATATGGCAAACCAAAACACAAAAATATTATATGATTGGAAAGGTGAGCAATTGGGCGTGACTGATATGGTTAAGATCTATCATAAAGGTTTAACGCCTACGCAAATCACATCGATGGGAACGCGCCATAGATACCACATACGATCCGTAGGACTGGAAAGGGCAATGATGGTATTGGCCCAATCAGAGCCGCCAATACCGCAGGGCACGAAAGCATATAAACCGCGCATCAAGCGCAAAACAGTCAGCATTTTTCCGGCTTATGAAGCATGGAAGAAAGCTGGACAACAAGGAGAAGCATAATGAGTTTAAGTAGTTATAGCGCAACAGGCAATTTAGGTCGTGATGCAGAAACAAGACAGGCAGGCAGCGCAACAGTCGCGTCTTTTCCTCTTGCTGTCACTGTGGGTTTTGGTGAGCGTCAATCAACAATGTGGGTTAGATGTAATATATGGGGAGCACGAGCCTCTGGCAAATTGATTCAATATCTAGTTAAAGGTCAGTCCGTGGCCGTTTCTGGCGAATTAACGGAGAATGCTTACACCAACAATGACGGTATTGAGAAAAAAAGCCTTGAGTTAAATGTTAACACCATCGATTTAATTGGAAGCAAAAAAGACAGCCAGCAAGAAAGCAAGCCAGAGCCGCAACCAGCTTTACCATCTGCCGGGCCTGATTATGGTAATGGCGATGATTATTTGGACGAACAGATTCCGTTTTAAAAAGGGCGCATAAAAACTCCTTAAACAGGCAGCAATGCAGTGTCTGTAAACAAGATAGCCTGATATTCCGACTTGCGCTTTTTCATTTGTATCCGGACAAGGCTATTCGACTGCAGTTTTAATATGCTACAATAAAGGCGTGACAATGAGTTCGAACTCATGGCGGGATTTAATCTCCCCGCCGGTCACAGCTAACTATGAGATTACTCACAGATTGGGGTCATAAATATGTACGATTTCACACAAAATAAAGCAAGTAAAAAGTCACTTTCTCATCGTAAGTTGGTTTACGGGGCCGGAATAAACGATGCTGGCTACATGGTCAACAGGCGCGTAAGTGGCAGGGTGGTAACGTGCCCAATTTACTCCAAATGGAGAGGCATGCTTAGGCGTTGTTACTCTGTAAAAGATCAAGAAAAATACTCAACATACATCGATTGCACTGTTTCAAATGAGTTCCTGACATTTTCCAACTTCAGAGTCTGGATGCTTGGGCATGACCATGAAGGAATGGAGTTAGACAAAGACATTAAGGTTAAAGGCAATAAAATATATTCACCTGAAACCTGCCTATTTATTCCATCACCATTAAACTCACTGCTTACTGACAGCGCATCTAAAAGGGGATTGTATCCTGTAGGAGTTAGCCTGCACAAACCTACCGGCAGGTTCCAGCCTAGATTAAGTATTGATGGCAAGAACAAATATTTAGGTTATTTTTCAACCCCAGAAAAAGCAAGCCGCGCATATCAGTCAGCACGAACAGCCAAGATTCAGCAGCTAATTAAAGATAATGTTTATCCGAATGCAACTCCTTACTTGGCTCAACATATATTTAACCATTACGAATGGTCAACAGCAGAGGCAGCTAAATTGAGGCCAAAACAAAAGTGAGTGATAAATTATGAAAATGATTAATCAATGCCAAGGCTGTCAAGCTGGGTGGCCTTTAAAAGCTAACACCAGCCTTCATGAAGTTAGCGGCGGGTATGAAAATGAACTAGCTGTTTGTGAGAAACGAAGATACATGGAAACCGTTCGACCAACTGAACAGCTTGATAAGGATAAATCATGAAACAAACAGGCAAAGCCTTTTTTCGGCACGGTCAATCTCAAACCATTACCTATAGAAGCTGGGATTGCATGAAAAACCGATGCAGAGGCAACAGCCCAGACAATTACAAATACAGGGAAAAAGGCATAAAGGTTTGCCTTGAGTGGTCTGAGAGCTTTTTAGCTTTCCTTAAAGATATGGGCGAGCGACCAAGCAAAAGCCACTCTCTTGACAGAATAGATAACAACGGTGATTACACCCCTGAAAACTGTAGGTGGGCAACACACGACCAGCAGGCTTTTAACAAGGGTGAACACAAAAACAATACATCCGGGTTTAAGGGCGTCAGGTATCAAGCACACAGAGGCAAATGGATGGCGATGCATGGGCAAAAATATCTTTATTACGGAGACTCTAAAGAGGAAGCAGTAAAGGCCCGGAAGAAATTTAACGATGCTTACGCCCAATCACTAAGAAATAAGGAAGGTAAATAAGATGAAGCAATTACTTTTAATAGCATTTATAGCAACATTTATCTCAAGCGGATTGTGGGGTGCTTGTCTTTTACTCTGCTCTCCACTCTTGCAATAAGATAGATAATGGAATGTATGGGCCGTAAGTAAAGAAAGCCCAGCCAAAGAGGCAGGTTAGTAAATAAAACAATTTAGCTATCAATGCTAACCTTTTGCTTTTAAGCCTCTCAGCGTCAAGCCTCATCGCTTTATATAGACCATTATCAGCATCACGGCGGTCTTGTTCTGTTCCACCGCGCTCATAATTAAAATCGTGGTGTCTACAGCTTGCATTAAAAAACCAGCCGAACAGCAAATTGGTCAAACATTCGGGAAAAAAGTCAGGGCCGCAACCGTTGCCAAAGCCCCTCTTTTCCTCTGGCGTTAGTTGTGACCACTGAGCTTTTTTAATCACTTTAAGCCCCGCCTTCTGGTAAAGCTGCCAAATGAGCAATCCATATCACTTTAAACTGAGACCTCCCATCTTCAAGAGCCGCTTGCATTTCGGCATCCGTTATCGGCCAGCGCTTGTTGTCCTTCATTTTCCAATGAGTGATCCCTTGGCCTTGGCTTTCTTCAAGCAAAGTGAGATCAGCCTGTCTAACTTGCATAATTCGACCGTTGCCAAAATCAAAACTCATGTCTGAGAGTGCCTGATCGCGAACTTGATCGGGCGTTAAAGGCGCGGGCTCGTTCTGAATTGCTAACTTGCTTTCAAATTGAGCCTTGGTTATCTTTGTTAAACCAGTGTGGTTTTTAACAATTGGATCAACAAACAGTTTGCCTTCAGCGTTTTCGTAAAACTTAGTCATTATGAGGCCCTTTATCTAATTTCAAAAACCGCAAAGCCTGCAGAGTAAGTGCCTGTATACTCAGAGCCTGGCGGAATAACAATAGATGGCAGAGATGAGTTGCCGCTAGAGTTTGCAAGTGTTGGTACAGTTATCCCATCCATCAAAAACGCAAAAGTATCTCCGCTTCCACTTCTAACATAGTAAGATATTGATCTTTTTGTATTATTTGTTTGGGAAACGCCAGAGGCCCTGCTTCCAGTCATTATTACCATGCCCTGTCCTAATCCTATCGCCGCCACTTCTGCCCTAGCAACCAGTGTAATAGTAGCGCTAATAGTTTCATCAACAAGTGACTTAGTAGTAGTGCCACCCGCGTGCGCTTGATTTACAATTATATTGTCATCATCGGTTAAAACTTCAACGGTAAAATCTTTGTCATTATCGTCCGTGCTTGTGACCGCAATTACATCGCCGATAGATAGCCCTATTAAACCTATGCCTGTCAATCCAATATTATTAGTCGATTGTGTAAATACTGTAGAGCCTGTGAGCCCAACCAAAGCAGTAGGAACGGTTTTTAAAACAAAGCGTGTATTGGCTAGATCGTAAGTTATAGTATTTTCATCATTAGCAGATACTTGAGTTGTTAACGCTGCGGCTGCTTCTGTCACGATAGCCTTAACGCCTAAGCCGTTTACGTTAACTGTGCTGCCGCTTGTGCTTGCGTTGTCAGTCCTGAATCTAAATTGCTGGCCATCACGTAATACCGTTACCGCAGACTTTCCGGATAGAGCGCTTAGCACGTAGGTGTTAGCCGATCCGCTGTCTGCGTAATAGTCACCGTCCGCGCTATAATTAGCAATCGCTTTTGCTGCTTGCGCTAAGTCACCGCTAGACAGAGATATGCCAGCGCCAATGATTAGACTTTGCAGCTCGCTCGGTATCTCTACAAAGTCGGCCGCTGTTAGCGTGTTACCTGTTACATAATCGTTTAAATCTTTCATAATTTACCTTTTTCTAAATAATACGTCCACGTTAGAAGGCGCGACCTTTCTAAATAAGCATTCGAGCATTGAGATTTTTTCACTACCAAAAACAAACGGAAAAGTTAAAGGGAAACGGCTTGCTGCTGTTACCGTAAAATCGACGACTAGCGTGAACCTCGCGTGCCTTTCGCTTGAAAAAAACGTCATCGGGAATGTATAAGGGAAAGTGCCAACTTCACTGCCTGCAATAATATCAACAGTAACGCCGAATTTTAAAGCTAACGCCAAAAAATCAAGCTCAGTCTGAACGCCTAACGCCGCGAGCTTGACCATTACATCACGCCGCCTTTCCGTTATTGTACCACTGCCGCTAAAACAGCTGTCCGGTATTCCTAACGCGCTTTCCCATTCCTCAATAAAATCAGTTGTTGTTTCTGGTGAGTATTGATCTTGATATTCTTTCGTTAACGCTTCCGCATTTGCAAGCTCAGAGGAAAGCCCGACCAAAAACTGTCTGAACTTGCTGCCGTCGATATAAGCAGATTCAAACAACCTGCCGCCAGGTAAGTATGCCGCTAATGAGTTGGCGTGTTCCGCTATTGTGTGCGTTGTTATCATGAGTAAGTAACCGCGCCAAGCGTTCCAATCTGCCCAGCCGATACGCTTATATCTGCTGTAGGTTCGGACAGAGCAAATGACAACACGCGTGCGCCTGTCACTGTATCGATGGTATTGAATACCGCTGATCTATAAGCGTCCTGGTCAACATTTACGCCAACCTGTGTGCTTTCTTTAAAGAAATGCTTCAAGCTGTTTTCAATCGCTGTTTTCATCGTCGCCGTTTCTGGCGATAAAGCTGAGAATGTGAAGGCAACAGGAACAGCAGTGGGAGATGTTACAATAACGTCATTGTCTGATGTGTGCGCTGGCTTGATTGTTAAAATACTAGCCTTGACCGCTGAAACTTCGCTTGATGTTGGGATCGGGTTTTCTTGACTATCTCTCATAAAAAAGATTGTGACTTGGCCATAGCTGGGCGTAATTTGCTGTATAAACACTCTGGTAACGCCGTTAATTTCTTTAGCCTTTGCGGTAATCGCTGCATCATTAAACATTGCAACAGGGTTTTGCACTCTATCCAGAAACCGAGTTCTAAATACGCTTTCATCTTCCTGCGCTGTTCCGCCGCTTATTTCTCCAAAATCAACATAAGCAGAATCGTCAACGCCAGCTATAGGAGACTGTAAAGTTATCTCACCATCAAGCGCCAGATTATTTGCTACGCCAAACGCTTCACTGTTTACCGCAATATTAACAGCCGTAAATGCTGCCGTAATCGTGCCTGCTGCTGGTGTTGCAGGAGAGCCCGCAACCGTATAAGTAAAGGTTGTAAGCCCTGTAACCTGAATTGATTGTGCGCCGTTATAGCCTGCCAAATCCGCTCCGGCAATGGTGACGGGGACAAACGAGCTTAAACCGTGATCGCCAGCAGTTGTTACCGTTGCCACTGTGCCCGCCCTGGTAATGCTAGACACTGATAAGGAAGTTGCAATAATGACAGCCGCCGCATTGGTTTTGTACTGCAAGCCGCCTGATGTTTGAAGCAATGTTCTAATAGGTATGTTAGATAAAGCAGTGCCGGTGATAACTATATTACCAGTTGAGCGAGTTGCCGCCAGCCTAGTCACGCCAAACCAGGATGCTTGATTAGCCAAAAAAGTACCGGTTGAAGTGTCCCAGAAAGTCTGTTTAATTGCCTGCTGTAATGATAAATAAAAGTCATAGACGCGGTTAGAATACGAAGTAACCAAAGCAAACAGCCAGCTATTTTTTAATTCTGGGTTAGAGCCTGTCAATTCACGTTTTACGTCTGTCTTAGCTCGCTGCGTGACTTCTTTTGCGCTTTTTGGAATATTAATTGACACCAGTATTGCTCCATAAATCAAAGTATCTGTATTCTACTTGAGAATTAAACCTTTGCAATTCAACCGTCAAACTTAAAGCTGTTGTGGTTACTGCGCTTACTGCGTTAATAGACGCTAGTAGCTTGTCGTCAACCAGCCATTTAAGCCCATTGTTTGCCGCTGTATTTGCGCCGTTCATTGTGTCGCGTGTAATTCTGGCCTGTTCATAAAGCCAAAGTTTTGAGCCAATTTCAAAGCCATCATTGCCGATCCAACCGCGCCGCAAATTGCTAACTGTGACCTCGCTAGGCAACGCCCGGCGCTCACAAAATAAGCTCATAAGCAAAGCGGTATCAAATGAATCTTGAGTTTCAATATCGCCATCGGCGGCAATACTAATATCATAGTATCCGTTTACTGTGTTTAATTTAGCGTCAAAGCTCATATGCTTGTGTTATCTCCGCCGGTTGTAATTGTGCCCTGATATGTTCCAGCGGATGAACCGCCAGTAACAACAACCTCAACAGTATCGCCTACTCTGGCCAATGCCGGTCCGCCTACGCCTAAATTTGTCTGTGCTGCGTCTATATTAACATTATTTGCTTTTACGTTTACGTTTGCTGTTCCCGCATCTAAATCAATATCACCGTTTTCTTTGAAATGGATCTTAGCTTTTGTTATCGGATGATAAAAAACAACCTCTCCCGGCTTTAAGTTTTTGATACGCTGCTCTGGTAGTTCTCCAATCCCCGCCATGTTTTGCTCTTGGCCGTTGACAGTAAACAAAGTTAAAAGCGCGTCCTTTGGTAAGTTCGCATGATGGCCGTATCCAAAAATAGGCATAAAATCAGACGTATCACCCATAAACGTTGCTTGTTGTATCGGCAGCTTATCACCATCATTATCGTTGCGTGAAACACGCCCGCGCTTAATCATATTAATCAGCTGATTCAACATTATAAGCCTCCTTATCAACAAGCGATAATTCTGTGGTTGTGCCGCTATCAACGTCAATTCTAAAAGTAACTGTATTGATTAACATGTTTTCATTTAGTCCGGCAAAGTCATCAGCAACATTGATCAACGTGTTTGGTTTCCACAAGCCCAGATCATTCTCATGACCAATAACTACAGCGCCGTAAGTTTTTGATCTAGTCCGCCTGATAACGCCTTCCCATTCCGCCCTTAATCTTGCTTTTTGTGCTGCGCTTGCGTTTTCTGATTGCAAAATAAACTGGCGGCTTTCTCTAATTTCGTTATCAATATACTCACCGGACTGATTAACTACTTGCTCTGTGTCAAATTCTCCAGCTTCATTAAGCGCTACCAGGTTATATTGTGAACGAGTTTTATATCGATTAAAGCGCGTTGTAAGGTCTTTGTTGTAGCTGGCTGACTTTATGTTGTTATCATTAGCGCCAATAATATTTTTTAATGTAATATCTAAAAGTGAGTCAGATGGCTTTATAATATCAACGTTGCCAACGTTTGATGCTAGCAACACAGCTTTCTTACGTGCAAGTGTTTCTATGAAATCAAAAGCGTTCTGTCCAATGCTAGCTGATAGTTTATCTTCTGCCGGGTTAAACGGCGTTAATCCTACATTATCAACAACGGATATATCAGCGCCAATATTTTCAATTACTTTTTCAATAACTTGTTTTAGCGTTGCCGATCCGGTTATCTTCACGTTTTCAATAGTAGAATCAATAATGTCGCTTGTCTTGTCTCGCCCTTCAATTGTGATGGTGTGCATACTGTCAGCGTAATCAACCGTTATGATGTCAATAAAGCCATCAATAACTAATTCATCATTAACGGTTATCTTGCATGATTCGCCGCCCTTAAACGGAAGGCCAGCGCTTTCAACATCAACAGCGTTAAACAGGAACGACCCTGCTAGGCTATCCATCGACAAGATAACTTCTGCTTTTGTAAAATTAGCATAAGAAAACCCGTCTACTTGCAGGGCAATCATACTGAAAGCACCTTAATATCACCAGCATAGAAGCTAACATTAGGATTGTCATTTAGTTCAATGATATCAATTCCTGAGTTATCGTTGCCGTAATACTGATAAGCCAATGCCCTGGCTGTCGTTTCTGGCGTTCTTACTGTTATGACTTGATTAGTTGTTAGCTTAATAGCATCGAAAAGGTTTTGAACATCTCTGCGTAAGTTTGACAGCGGCTCAAGTTGAGCCACGTCCAAATCCCTAGATACTTTATTGAACTGGTTTTCTAATAAATCAGCCGCTGCAGTCACGTCATCTGTTGTGTCGTAAGTTACTGATACAGCGTTTTGATATGCGTAGCCCAAAGATGCGGTTTGCATGTAAGATTTTAAAACAGCCTTGTTTTGGTTTCGCTCAATAATTGACGATGTAACAACGTTAGGCGACTCACTGGCATCATCATCAAAACCAAAAAATCCCTTAAAAACTTCAACGGTTGATTCTGCAGAAGCGTATAACCCGTTTACGGTAAAGAATAAAGTCCTAATGCTGTCAGCTAAATCTTGAGGCGCAGTTGTTAAGCCCAAGATACTAGATGAGAAATCACTGACCAGCCCGGAGTAGCCATTTATTTTATCTGTTACTTGTTGAATTAAGTTTGCTTTTTCTCGAAACGCTGTATTCATTCGCGCTAATACTTGTGTTGCTACAATAAACGAATCAGGCGTAGATACTTTATATGTGGAAACAATTGAAGCGTCTAAACTATCTTGCAGCGCCTTGTTTGCTGCCTGTACAACGCTTACAGATGATTGGCTAGCAGTTGGAAGGCCGTTTGTATCGCTAACGTCAAACGTCATTGTAAAATTGGCTTCACCTATCTGGCTTATATCTTCATTTAGCGAGTAGGTGCGAGAAACTATATTTTCAATGTTTCCAAAAAACGGATGAACAAGCAGGCCCGTTCCGCCTTCTTCCAGGGCAGCCAATAATCTATCTTTCTTTTGCGTATAATTTGGCTCGCTAATAAAAGCGTTAATGGTGTACGCCTTTGGTTTAAACCCTAAATCCTCAATGTTTTGTGTGTTTGAATTGGGGAACTCGTGCTTAATATCTTTACGACCGCCAGCGACAGAGGAATTTTTAATTCTAAACTCTGCGCCTTTGTAGCTTCCTGTGTAGATTTCGTCAATCATCATGGCTGCGTTCTCATAGACATGCCTAAGTTCATTGGATCGCCGCGCCGTTTGGTTGTAGTCGATGAAACAACGCCTTTAGGAGCATTAACATTTATATTAACGTCTGCCTGCGACTTAGCTGTTGAGTTAGCGTCAATGCCTAGCTTTTTATCGCCTGTCTCGAAAGTTATCTTTCTTTGAAATTCCATGATTTTGTTTTTCATGCCGTCGAAACCAAGCGCTGCCATTCCTTCTGCCGCCAGCTTAATAGGAGCGAGTAAAAAATTAACAATGGCATTTGAAATAGACTTTAATGTTTTTATTGCTACGTCTGCCAGCATTGTGAATAGATTGCTGATAGAAGTGACGATGGTGTCAAAATTACTATATAGGCCGTATAAAGCGTTTCCTAGCAATACAGCGCCAGCTATAACAGCCAGTACCGGCAGAGATAATAAGCCAAGCACAGCGGCTAACCCACCAATTATAATTGAAACGGCCCCCACAACTAAAGCAAGCGGGCCAAGTGCGGCAACAACGCCGACTATTTGTAATATTAACTTTTTATTGTCTTCTGACATTGCGTTTATTTTGTTGATTACGTCAATAAATCTTGTTGCTACATCAACCATTACAGGCAGTAAAATCGTGCCAAACTTTTCTTTTAACTCTTTTGTCCGCTCCGATGCTCTGCGGGTTAAATTAGCGTAATCGTCTTGTGTCTTATTGTAATCACCTAAAGCATTCTTGCTCTTGCGTGTGATTATATTGACAGTAGCAAAAGCCCTAGCTTGCTTTTCTGTTAGCTTTATATTTTTAGCCATTAAAGCATTTGCCGCTTCTTTTACTTCTGACTCTAAAATAGATATTTTGAAGGTTTCTTTAAGCATTTCACGCTCACCAAGCAATGCTTTTGTGAAAGCGTTCATTGTCCTGGCAACCCCACCGTTTACATTTTTAAAACTTGTCACATCTGCTGACAAAGCGATCATGCTTCTTGATAGCTCAAGAGCCTCACTTGTTGTAAGACCAAGACCGGAAAGTAAATCGCCCGAATCTGAAAGAAGCTCTTGTGATGAACTTGCGGCTAGATGGAATTGCTTGCCTAGATCCTCGACAACCGTATTCCTTTCGGCCTCTAATCCCGTGAAAACCTCTTTAAACCTATTGCCTACTTCCTGTGCGTTAGAGGCCGCGTCTACTAGAGACTTAGCAGCAAGCGCAAGAGGCACGGTCGCAAATAGGGTTAATTTCTTGCCTGCGTCAGTCATAGACCGGCCAACATTCTTGGCTTGTCTACTAACCGCTGCAAGGCTTTTTTTCAACCTTATAGACGAGCCTGTTACTTTGTCAGCTTGACGACTGAATTGGTCACGTAGTCGTATAAAATAAGATACATCAAAGTTAGACACGTTTGCCCCTCGCCTTTTCTATTTTTTTAGCTTCGGCATTAATAATAAAAACCTCGTCCAAAGGCATTACTCTCAACTCGCTGTAACTAATGCCGCCCTCAAAAAACGCCGCTAACTGCACAAACGATCTTATTAAATCTTCTTCGTTTTGGCTAGTACAGAAGCAAGCGTAAAATTTACCAGATATGTTCCTGTCATTAACTCAAGGTCGTTTTGCGACATTGTATCAAGAATAGGACTGGTTAAGCGCTGTTCACCATCCACCAAAGCAACGCCGCTTTTAAATAACTCAATAGCGGTTAACAAAACAACATTCATATCAACATCAGACATATAAAGCATAGCCATCAAATCACCCGCTTTCATTTCTGGCTGTTCGGTTGATTCTTCCGCTTTGCTGTCACCTTGAAGCGAATTTAAAGCACGAAAAAAAGATTGTTTTAAGAATGTCGTATGCTTCAATTGCTTTGATGAAGGTGCAAACAAAGTAATGAACTCTGCTTGCACCTCGTCGCCGTCTTTAGCATATAAAAGCTGATTCTCTTCTAAGGTATAAATAACTTCCATTAAACCGCTGCCGCTGATTGAAATTCAATCTCAACAGTGGTATCACTACCTAGCGCCACTTCGTAATTACCCACAATGCCCGCTTTCTTAAACGTGCGCCTAAAGGTTTTGCCGTCACTTGTGCCGGTTAAAACAACAGTGTTTTGATTGCGTGAACTTTTCCAGCCTCTGATAAGTTTTACCATATCAATATCAGGATAAACCTCAAATTTAACCATGGAGAAAAATGTTTCTAAATCGTCGGTATAAACTGACTCAACAGAAGCGCCGCCAATACTTGCGGCCCGCATGTTCTGTTCTCCGAAGCCTTCGGTATAGCTGACCGAGTTTGGGACAATTGCAATCGGGTCGTTATTGACCGTGACAGCGATGTTAGATAGTGGATTCATCAGGTTAACCCTCTGTTGTGAATGCTAGTTGCATAGATACGTTGATAGTCCGTAACTGTGTAACAATTGGGACGACCATAGCCACTGTTGCTTTACCTAATAAAAGATCCAAAGTAACAGTAATATTATCGTTAAAATATTGTAATGCTGTTTCGCCAGACTGCAAGATTGTAAGCTCTGCCAAGTCAGCATATAAGTCAGTTAGGAAGGCTTCAATTGATGCGGCGTTAGCCATGTCTCGGCCTCTGATTAAATCGCCCTGCGTCAAGCGAGATTGCGCAAAACGTTTTTTTAGGTTATTCCAGAAATACTCGCGCGCTGTGCTTGCTGTATCGATATAGTTCAGGAACTTAAACGAGCCATCTGCATTGCCTGCGCTGTCTGTTTTGTAAGTCGTTACAACTTCGCCCACAATTGAAGAATTATTGACGCGGTTATTACCAAACACTGTCACACCCGCAACAAGTAACGCCTCAACCTCAATACGGCTAAATCCTTTGCCTACGTCAGTCAATGGTAGGTTAGGTAGTAATGTGTTGAAATACGGCTTAGATGCCAATGCTGGGCCGCCAAACGCATCTAATGTGCCGTTAGCGCTTAACACTATCTGGCTGATGTTTGCGTCAACGGTTAGGCGAAGCGAGCGCTCTGCTGCAAACTGAGCGGCTTTGATGTGAGCCATTTCTACTTTTGACGCGCCTTTATGGTTTGCTGTGTTTTGCAATTCATCGCCTAATATAACCAGGCTTTGACTGTTTAAAGCATTACCGGCCGTGATTAGGTTTGCGTAAGTGTCAACAATTGGCACGATAGCAACGCCGTCCTGAACATCATTTGTGATGTTAAAGCGGGCATCTAAGAATGTTTTAACTGTTGCTAGGCCGGCAGCATACGGCCAAACAATTGTTTGATACCGTTCGTCGCCAATCGCATCTAGTACGCTGGTTAATGTTGGATCAGTTGCGCCACTTGCAAAAGCAGTGGTTGCGCATGTAATGCCAGCGACCGAGCCGATAAACTGCAACGGGATAAAGTTGCCAATTGTGCCGTCATTATCAGCAGTTAGCGTGACCGTTCCGGTTGAGTCTGATGCTGTAACAGGTATATCAGTGTTTGCGTTTATAGCCGTTTCGAGTAAAGCGCCCAGATTTGCAGCAGTAGCACCGACAACAACAGGGATGGTAAACGTATAATCTAGTTTTGAGCCAACAACAAACTGTAGTGATCCTGCTGCTGTAGCTGTGCCGCTTATCGCAAATTCACCCGCCGCTGGTGTGCCAGTTGCGTCATCTAATGAGATAGCGTCAAACTGTGTGGCCTTGTTTAGCTTGCGTGCTGCTTTAAGCATACCAGCAAGCTGTGAGTTTTTGCCGTATAAGCCTTCCCATATTGCAGCATCGTTAGAAATTGCAACATCTAAACCGCCCGCCGTTGATGTTCCTGCCGCGACCTTTTGGCCGACAAACAAAACCTTTTGCGCATTATTAGCGACAACCGTATTGGCTGCAATAATATTAACTGTTACATCTGGTTGAGATACCATCGTCATAATCTTTCTCCACTTGTTTTTCTTTTGCGTTGTTTTACAATCTCAACACAGTTATCTATCAAAGAATCATTTAAGCGCTTACGCCAAAACAATTCGCTTGGAATATTGGCAACGCTTTCAACGTCTATGATAGCACCTTTCAATTTGCCCATCATTGCCACGTTTAATTTTAATTTCATAATTCAACCTCATCGAGGTTGATGCTTGACGTTAAAGGATCTTCTTTAGTTCCCAAATCAACCAGCATCGATAAATCAATATCCCTAAAGGCAACGTCTAAATCATAGCCAACAGAATCGTCAAAGGTTAAAACAGCGATTGTCTCGAAATTGAAACCATGGACATAATAAGCCGCGCTGTATTCTTGAAACCCATGGCTAATAAAGGTTGTTATGTACTGTTCGCTTGCGCTTAGACCGCTTTCAAACTTATGACCAACCAATGATTTAAACAGCATTGGCGCTAAATCTTCCATCTCGTCACGCTGAACCCTGCCAGCTATACCATCTGCTGCCGGTGCAATTACAAAAACGCTAAAAGATTGAACCAACATCTGTTTAATATATGATGTTCTAGTTAAAGCGTCAGTTGAATCAGTTGTAACCGATCTGTTTTTGCTTGCTGTCACATCATCAAGAATTACAAAACCCCATAATTTATCAATTTCCTGCTCAGTGTATGCGGATAACGCGCGGTCTAAACTGGCAGCGCCTGATAACCTATAGCCTGTTCTGGCTGTAATCGTGCCACCTGCAGGAGATAAAACCGCCTTAGCTAGTGCGTAAGTAAAAACAGTAGAACTGACAACAGATGCAACCGTCCTTAAGCCTCCATAGCCATAAGCGCCAGCACCATCGACCACTAAAGGCGAGCCGGTTGCCGATGTTGCGCCTGTGTCTGCAATGGAAAAAGTAACTGTTCTTCTATTGGCAACCGACAATAAAACAAAGGTACCGTTAAAAATAGCCTCATTACAGCCTGCAATTGCTACCGTTTTGCCACGGTTTATATCGTCAGCGCTTAAAGTTAAATCATGATCTGCACTTGTGACAACAGTAACCACTTTTGCAGCTCTTGTCAGCGTTGATATGCCAACGTTAGCAGTAGCACCAATGATATTAACCGCCGCGCCAACAGTGAGCCCGTGAGCCGTTGTTGTCGTAGCTGTGGCAACCAGCAAGCTGCTAGTAATGCCAGACACTTCATATTCACTCGTAAACAAGTTTGTTAACTGTGGCAGCCGGTTTATTAATTGTGTGATAACCGCGCTTGCTTTCATGTTAATTCCTTGCGTAATTCTGTAATAATCTCGCTTCTCATCGTTCTGCGCCGGGCTTTTATTGTATTGTTAAGACTCGGCCTTGCCTCCATGCGTGGCGTTCCATTTTCCAGAAATCCGGCATAATGAACACCAGCGCCAAACTCAACTTTGGATTGCCCGTGAACTTTAAAGCCTACAGATTTTCTATATGCGCCTGTCCTGTTCGCTATTGTTTCACCTGGCGCAGAGGCTATATGCCTGCGCCATCTGCCGCTTCTTGTTTTAATCATGTAAGTTCGGCCGCTTTTAGGCTTAACCAATATATCAGCTTTAACCTGTCGCTCTAACCCTTGGCCGATGCGGTAAAGCCCTTGTCTAAGCGCGCGCCTTGTCCTGATTCTAAGCTCTGTCAGCTTGAAACTGCCAGTGATTCGGGTATCTATCACGCTTTTGATGCCTCTTTTTTGCCCGTTTCTTTGCA
>Ga0075119_1000489_pt1 | contig 21359 bp, 39 predicted proteins | sample AntAceMetag02UK9_FD_69791 | JGI IMG/M metagenome (GOLD analysis project Ga0075119, IMG submission 69791) | Saline lake microbial communities from Ace Lake, Antarctica - Antarctic Ace Lake Metagenome 02UK9 | ecosystem: Environmental > Aquatic > Non-marine Saline and Alkaline > Saline | place... | reverse complement strand
AAGGAAAAGGTCCGAGAGACCATCATCCAACGCAAGATGACTGAGGAGGGTATGACCCGAGTTGAGGCTGAGGCTCATGCGGACGATTCAATTACAGAAATCGAGAAGCAGGCCAAGGAACGTGCGGAGTTCTCGCCACGAGAGTTCGACCACGATTTCCTCAAGGTGTACATGAATGACCCGTTCCTCGGTACGGTTTCTCTGCGTGTGTCCAAGAGGCACGATTTTGACATGCCGACTGCTTACATTGGGGTGATCCCTAATGGTAAGGAGCAGGAAGTGGTTATGGGGTACAATCCTAATTTCTTCCGTTCCCTTTCTCCCAGGCAGCGTCAGGGTGTTATCAAGCACGAGATGTACCACTTGATTTTCCAGCACATCTTTGATCGTGCACCTGGTGATAAGCATTATCAGGTACTCTGGAACTGGGCTACTGACCTTGCGATTAACTCGATTATCGGCAAGGAGAACCTTCCAGATGCGTGTCTGATTCCAGGCCACAATCCAACGAACCCAGCTACAGGCAAGCCGATTGAGGGCCCTTACGCTGAGTTCATTGAGAACGTCAAGGAAATGGAGTCTTCTGACTTCTACTTTGAGAAGCTCCGTGAGATTGAGCAGGAAGAGCGTAACAAGGGCAACAACAACTCGGTCCAGGTTGCTATCGATTCAGGAATGGATTCGATTGATGACCACGGTTCTTGGGGCGACCTTCCACCTGAAGTCCGTGAGAAGCTTCGTGACAAGGTCCGTGGCATGCTTGACGAGGCAGCTCGTAAGGCTGAGCGTACAAACGACTGGGGTACGGTACCTCTTGAGATTCAGGAGATTATCCGCAAGCTTCTTTCCCGTGAGATTGACTGGAGAGCCATCCTTCGTCAGTTCATCGGTCGTTGTCGTACAATGGACCGAAACTCCACAATCAAGCGTATCAACAAGAAGGTGCCTTACAAGTTCCCTGGGTACGTCAGAAAATACCAGGCGAATTTCGCTTGCTTCATCGACCAGTCAGGTTCCATGTCTGATGAGGACATCTCCCTCCTCTTCTCAGAACTTGAGGGATTTGCTTCTATGACCGAATTGATGGTTTATCACTTCGATACTGAGATTGATGAACGTTCGGCCACGAAGTGGAAGAAGGGTCGACCCTTCCCTCCAGCACACCGTACTCGTTGTGGTGGTACCGACTTCCAGGCTGTCGCTGACTTCTGTAACAAACCTGAGAATCGTGGTAAGTGGTCGGGTATCGTGATCCTCACGGACGGCTACGCTCCTACTATGGGTCAGATTCTGGGCTCACGAGTCATCTGGGTTATCACAGAGCACGGTACAATGGATGCTGTACGCAGGGGTGATTTGGCTGTGCAGATGAAGAAGGAAAAGAAGTTTAAGCGTTACTAGCAAGAACAGATTTTCAGAGGAGTCAGGGGATTTGCTTGACACCCCATCTAATGGGGATAGAGAAACCTTCTCAAAATTACAGGTGATAGATGCGTATTCCATACAGCACAGTAAACGGCAGATTTTATCTTGCGAATGTGGACTGTGATTATGCCTTTTCTTCCTGGAAGACATACGAGGAAGCTTGCGCTTGTTACCTTCGTATGAAGGAGCATCAGCCTGAAGATGCTGACAAGGTTTTTGTGATATTGGAGATAGGACCAGGTGTCTCGGTTGGCCGACGGCCTTTGCCTGAACCAGCTGGACAAACTGATGCCTTGGCCCTTTGAAAAATTCAACATGGAGCCTGGAACTCTTCAGGAGTTGCGGTCGTCGACCGCCTTTGCACGTGAGCGTAGCCACAACGGTAGTTCCGAAGTCGAGATAGTTCATCTGGAGAAGGGTACAGTGCTCATGAGTCTAGGGTACGAAAAGAAGTCGACTCGATTTGCCACGCACCACTTCAGGTTTCTTTATGATGAGCAATTTCTCTTTATCCCAATTGCGGTTGATACTGAGAAGTACAAGACGGTGGAAGAGGTCATAGAAGCAATTCAGATAACCCTTTTTGCATTTGTCGGCGCTTCATCACATGGATTATTGTTTAAAGCAGAGTCATCATCTCACAATGATGATGAGTACGACGAATTTCACTAATAGGTTCAATCCACATCAAAACTCTGGTACACTCTTCCTATGGCACGAGAACGCAAGGTCCTGGTAATTATGCGAGGCCCATCAGGGTCTGGTAAAAGCACCTACACAAGCAAGCACCTGGAGGAGGGGGTTGTCTGTTCGGCAGACAACTATTTTTCTCGGGGAGGTGAGTACAAGTTCGACCCCAGGCAGCTTGGAGCTGCTCATGGGTATTGCAAGGGGAAGTGTGAGACGGAGCTGAAGAAGGGAACCCCTCTCGTTGTTGTTGACAACACCAACACCCAGCTCCTTGAGATGAAGCCTTATGTGAAGCTTGCGAGGGAGCACGGGTACGACGTTCGTTTTGTTCGTCTGGACACTCCTGTCTCTGTGGCAGCAGCTCGGAACACTCATGGTGTCCCTGAACAGGCGGTTCAGCGTATGGCAGCTCGTATGGATGACATCCCTGATGAGTGGGGACGGGAAACAGTTGTTTCTGGCATTGAGTAAAGCTGTTTAACAAATAACTGCGGCCTGCTAGCATGAATACATGAACAGACTCAAACAAGCATTTGAATTCATTGCGCCCTCCACTCCCACAGGGTTCCTAACCTGGGGTTGGGTTGGATCCGTTTTAGCGAATATCCTAGCAGCTTTGTTTTCTACGACCTCCACATCATGGCTAATACCCTTGCTTTTAGCGTTAGCAATCTTTGCACCTCTATGGGTTCGAGCCCGTCGTGTTAGAGAGGAGCAGACCAAACTATATGGAATAATCCATGATATCCACAAGTCCTTGGCCTCAGATGAGGAGGAAGTAGTAAATGACAGAGACGAAACAAAAGAGTAGTACAGCTGTAACGCTCCTCATTGGGGCCTTGATGTACACATGTCTTGGACTTGCTGTCGGAGTGCTATGGATTTATGCAGCAGGTGAGATGGGCCTGGCAGCCCTTGGTATAGTTCCTTTTCTAGCTTTGTGGTGGGTATGGCTAATGGTCTGGATTCCCCCCATTGTTGTTGCTGTTTCCATATTCCGAGCAACTGATCCTATTGCGCAGTTAGCAAAAAATCTGGACAAACAACCAGTAGACCCCAATACTTACTGAATATAAATAAGCCCCTGTCCTTTCTGTCAGGGTGGTCGGGGAGAGTGCTACATCCCGCACTCGAATGAAGAAGGCAGCCATCTCGGCTGCCTTTTTCTATTGTCTACGGTACGGTACTATCCCAGCGATCGGGTCGTTTTACGGGACCATTCTTAGTGAAGTCATTAATTGAGCCACGGTACACATAGTTGAGACCAAGACATTCAAAGTGGTGCACGAGAGTTCCCGTATGGTTTTCTCGGGTACGCCTGATATAGATGATAGGTTCATCTGTATACAGGATCCTGATAATGGCCTCGGTATAGTCCCAGCTGGTGGAGGCAGGGTACGCCTCAATTCTCGTCTTTAGCCAGCATAGGTCACCAGGATAGATCCACCCAGGCTTCTTCTTTCGGGTGCGCTTTTTACCAATTTTACGGTACGCCATTGTTCTTTTGTTTCCTAATCTTCCTTTTTGAGAAATGGGCGTTTGACCATTCCCTCAACAGGATCATTGTCAAAGTACCACCCAACCTTGTATCCCTCGGGGACTTCAAAGTCGATCTTGGGACCATTGGAACAATCTACGGTACTGCACTCCAGAAAGTTAAATCCAAGGTACGCTACGGTACTGCCACACAAGGGACACTTGGTCATTGCTAGCCTCTAAGAGTAAAAGTCTTCGTATTCTTTGACTGTCATGAGCCCTGTCAAGGACTCCCACCCAGCGTCACACCCACCGTCTTCGGTGGTAATGAGGTAGGCAGCGGTGTTGCTTAGCTTCCAGACCTTATAGAGAGTATCGCCCTCGCCGATGCAGTAGACCAGTTGGTCTAATTTGAACTTTCCTTCAGGAATGTCTTTTTCCACGGTACGCCTCTTTTTCAGTTGCAGCGACAACGATGTTTGTAGGTGCCACACAGGCGGCAGAACCAGGTTTTCGCACGTTCGAACATCTCAGCTGAATTCCTTGATTGCAGCTTGGTCCTGCTGGCCTCGGGTACGGCAACGTCGGGTACGACGGTCCTGATGCTTACCAGACCCTGAACGTAGAGCCGCAGCTACCGCATGGTGATTGCGGACTTTCGGGCTCTTCTTCTTATTTCGATTGCGGGCCATGTTCTTACCATACCATATTCAGCGTAGTTTCTGAACCGAATTACATTTCTACGGTACTGGAGTATACTCAGTATATGTTTTCAGTGTATGTGCTATGTGGAATTTGGTCAGACCACCTTTTCGACGGAAAATACACAAAGGGTGGACTCGCTAAGGCCGAGTCCACCCTCAGTCTTCACTCCACTTCGTCGGCGAACGTCTCCGTGCTCTCACGGAAAACGAGACCCGTCGCAGTCATATCGGCGGCATAATAAGTCCCCGATGGCCCAAATCGATTCTTTTTCATCTCCAGGACTCGCTCCTCAAGACCCGAATCGGGATCGATGTCGACCGAGAGGTGGAGGTGACAGTCGACCATGTGCTTGATCGTCTGCTTTCCAGCGAACACGCCCTTCTTGTTGACGTGACCGATAATGAAGATCGGAATCCAGTTGTTCTTGGCGTACTCCGTGAGCAGCTGAAGGCCTGTCAGGGACTGCTTCTCATCGGACATCGGCCGCCCACGCTGACCCTCTTCCCGAGCCATCCGAATGCACTGGAGCGAATCCACGCACAGGAACAACTTCTTGCCAGGGTTGGCCTCACGGAGCCGCTCACACTTGGCGATGATCGTCTGGGCCTCAGCGTTGTGGTCAACGATGAAACCGTTCTTCAGGTTCAACCGCTTGGCCACACGACGCAGCTGGTACAGGGACTCTTCACCCGTGATGTACAGAGCGAGATACTTCTTGCCAGTGAGCCTGTCAAACAGGTCCTGCATGAGCGTGGACTTACCAGCACCTGGGTCACCCGTCACCAGCGCAACGGTTCCAGCGATAACGCCGTCACCAGCGAAAAGCCGATCAATGTGAGAATGTCCCGTAGGGATCGCATTCTCCATCTCCTTGGGAATTTCGATGTCAAGAACGTTGGTCTCGTCGCTGACGAGAGGCTGACCGATGTTACCAAGACGCATATTGTTCTGTTTCCTTGTGGAAGGCCTCTTAGAGGCGCTTTCCTGGTTGACTTGCTGACTGTCTCTATTATACCAAGATTGGGAGGCTTTTTGAACCTATTATCTTGTTATTTCGACAGAAAAGTTTTATCGATGGTCAGGGTTTTCTTCTCTCCCCCTCCCTCTCGATGTCTCAATTATAACAAATTGGAGGATGGTTTTGAACCCTATTACTTACTTTATTGTGGCATTCTGCTCACTTTTTTATTGTGGTATGAGCGGAATGTTACAGTGTACCTGTAAAGTGAGTTGCAGGCAGGTGCGCCGTTCCCACCCTCCTGGGTAGTCTCAATTATAACAAATTGAGCAGCCTTTTTGAACCGAATAAGAAAGAAATACCTGACCAAATATTGTCCCTATTTGGTGACGTATCAAACTTGATACCCTTTATGGATACCTCACCGTTCCCCTCCTCCTGGAGAACCTCAATTATAACAAATTGGCGACCCTTTTTGAACCTACTTATGATATTTTTTCGAGGCTCTTTTAACGGTCCTAAAACGAGCTGAGACGCATTGTACTAATTGTTCAAGGACTAGGAGGTGCAAAACTCTCGTGGCCCTCTCAGGACCTCTGGGTCGCCCGTCAGGCTCTGTAACGTCTACAACGAGGGCTAAGGTCCCTTTAGGCACGTGTAGGGAGTTCCCCTCATGGATAGTGATAGAAGGGCTGAGGTCTTCTATCAGTCCTACTGTACCTAACATTGCTTCTACCAGGTCTCCTACTTGAGGTCTTGAATTATTTGTGTTCACCAACCTATTGTAACCCTTGATGTTTTTAGAAAAAACACATTTAGATATTGTATAAGGGTTCAAACTTAGTGCTTAGTTTGGCATAATAGGGGAGTAACAAAAGGGCGGAACAAGAAAGCCGCTCGAAAAAACCAACTAACTACCTGGCCCAGGGTAAAGGGCAGAAACTGAGAAACAATAATGACCAATCGTCTTCAGAGCACTGGCCGTCGCCCTTCCATGAGTCCCGAGCGCATTCAGGCACTACTTGAGGCCTACTACGGGGAGGGTTCCCCGAGCCTCGGTGAGCTTTCCGAGCGCTTCACCGTGACGAACCAGGCGGGCGTCGAGCGTCCGCTGAGCCTGGCCACCGTCCGCAAGTACCTCAAGGCGGCAGGAGTCAGCCTGCCCCGTGGCAAGGCTGCCGTCAAGGAGCGTCAAGACGGCCGTGCGGCGCCATGCTCGGTCCGTACGATGATGAACAAGATTCCGACCGAGGTCCTCATCGGTGAAGGTCAGGCGAAGCTCCTGATGCGACGCCTGGAACGTGGAGAGAGCCAGAAGGGCCTAGCTGCTCAGTTCGGTGTGTCCGAGCGGCGGGTCCGCACCATGCGTGCAGCACTCGTGGCCTCTGAAGAGGCCCATGAGGAGGCTGAAGAGGCCCCTGAGAGTGCTGAGGCGGCTCCTGAGAGTGTTGAAGAGGCTCCTGTGGAGGCTGAGGCGGCTCCTGAGGAGGTTGCGGTCGTGGGTATGAATCTGCCCGCTGGGGCCTGAGGATTCGACCCAGGCGTAAGCCAAAGCAACAGCCAACTAAGAGGCCTGGGGAGACTCAGGCCTTTTGCAATTATGGGCTTGGTTTATCTCCTCGATGAATCATGGGAGACTGTTCATATGCAGCATCCCCTACCAAAACTTTTCAAGTTGCCTGATGGAACTTATTGCAAGAAGACTTTGAAGGTGGATGTATCAGGGATGACCAGCAAGCAGAAGTGGTACATGTGTGGCAGGAAACGGGATTACCGTTCTTGGGAGTGTGCCGAGAAGGCAGCGAAGCGTTTCGGCCAGAAGTATTACGAGTGCCCAATTTGTTTCTGTTTCCACTTGACAAAGGCAAAGTAGTCTATTCAGAAATGGGGTGACATATCGTATAATGTAGTATGGCAAAAAGGAAGACGGCTCGACGAGTCAAGGGTTCACGTCAAAAGCACCTATTAGGTTCTGAGTCCTCTATTGCTGAGGGCGTGCTGTTGAATCGTATTCCTAGCACGAATCTTGAGCCTAGGCCAATTGAGGCAGGAACGAAGGTAAAGATTGCGAGGGTAATCAACACCCCAATTGGGCACCGTCTTCGCCTCGCCCACACAACTCGTTGGATTGCTCGCACTGATGTGCAAATTGAGTACTCCGAAGACGTGGTCATTGACTACACAAAGCACTTGTCCCCGAATAAGGGCAACGCCAATAACTTGGAATCACAGAGGAAATCTGGCAATAAGGCGCAGAAAACCCAAAAAGAGTTCAAGGTGACGGCGGGTAGTGCTACTACTAAGGTAAGACGTTCTCACAAGGTGAGGCGCATTGAAAGGTATGCTGGTATGGAAAAGAAACAACTAAGAACTCTAATCGAGAGTTTTGCTCCCGACGAGAAGGTCTCTGTGACGTTCTTGGGCAAGCTCGCTCATTTGACGGGGGACTATGAACTCGTCGACACAAAGACAGGCCGAGGCAAAGGCGGTTCCAAGCTCATGGTTCTCAAGCCTGTAGGTGGAGGAGAGACAATCACAGCTGGTACTCCTCAGTCCGCTGAAATCCTCCATGTGGTCACGACTGATGGAATGGTTCACGGGTTCGAGTCAGCTGGTGACGTCCCTCGAAGTTTCGAGATGAATGCTCGACGAGGTGAGGAGCTAAAGGCTGAGATGAAAAACCTGGTGGGGACCACTGGTGCCCAGGTTCGCCTCGACGACACTGAAGGTGAGTTTGGCGGGGTATGGACGGTTACACAGGCAGTGCAGAAGCGTGGTCGATATGGTCAGGTTGCTTACACCCTGATGCAGGGGACCACAGTCAAGCCCTTCTGGAGTCACAGACATTCGGGTATTGTACCTGACGATGGCTTTGAGGTTCTATCAATGCCCAAGCAGTCGACACAGGAAGACACTACCGACGAGGACTGAAACCTCAGGCAAACCCGACCAAAGAAAGTCTGAGCTGCTTTGTTGGTTTAGGCTTTTTTGGCTGCTGAGCATACAAGCTGTATATTTAACTAAGTGACCAAAAAATAAGTGACCAAAAAATAAGTGACCAAAAAAACCGCCAGTAAACACGACGAAGCTCTTACCAGGCTGATGATAGAGAATGGCAACCTTCGACGAAAGAACGAAGAACTGGGAGTCATTATACGCAGGCGTTCTCCGAACGCTGATGGTCTGCCTCTGGTTTCAGCTCTGAAGACCATTCTTGATGACAGGGACAGGGCAGCGGGTAGGATTCAGTTTTTTCGAAATGAGTTAAAGAAGGTAATGAAGTTGCTGCTTGCGGGGAATGGGAAGGATGCTCTAAAAGAGATCAATCACTTTTTGTTCCACAATCGGGAGTGAATCACTACATACTTTTACCACAAGGGGCGTAAGGCAATTGGTGAAGCCGCTCGGCTTATATCCGAGGTACGTTTCTGGGTTCGATTCCCAGGCGCCCTACTAACACAAAGCGAAGGCGCCATTTCGGCGCCTTTACTTTTTTGGAGTGAATATGGAAATTTTAGCAGCAATCATGGGAGTTATCTCCCTTCTCATCGTGGTCTTAGGTTTCGGTCTGCTGATGTTAGGTCAAAAGGTTGGGACCTGGAAGAGGTTGACGAAATCAGAAACCGCCTGGCATCGCAAAGTTGCCGATATAGGGTTTAACTACATTATGCCAGCTGGTATTATGACCAGTGTAACCTTGTTGCCCCTCTTGATTCTCTTGGGGGTTGTAACGTTCGTTGTAATGCTATTTGTCCTTTGAGGTTTTTATGTCAATTCGTGCCCGCCGTTTCTTGTTTCTGTTTGCCCTTGCACTTGCAGCTGCTTTGTATTTCTCTAGTTCAATCGCCAAGGCTCAAGAGAGTACTGGGGCAGAAGAGCATTCACTCGTTCACCCAAATGACGAAGTAAGCTTTCCACTTTTGCAGGTCGGCGGGTCCTTTGATGGACTTAGCCGTCAGGAGAGCGCAGGCGGCCTTCTAAGGGCCGACCTTGATGTAGATGCTGACTGGTTCCTTGGAGGTGCAAGAGCCTCTGTGGGCTTTTTAGGGAATAGCCCGAATGGTCCTCTGTTCACAGAGTTCTCGGGTTACGCACATTTGTTGGCTATCGGCATTTCGGACATCACCTATCGCCAATATTCGAATGGTCGAGACCTGCGAGTGTTTGGTGGCTTCTCTTACACTGAACATGTCGAGGATGTTGTTCGAGTAGACGTGAACATTGGTTTAGCCTACTTCAATGAATCTTTGCATGACACAAGCCTTGACCAAATTGGTTTCCAGGTAGGTACACGTGTACTTGCAAGGGCTTGGCAGATTAGAAACATGTTCTACATCAGTGCCTATCAGAACGTTCGCTTCAACGACGCAACGGTGGATTTGACTGGCACAGAGATTATTTGTGACACCTCGGGTGTACTCGCTGGGGAAGATCTCGTGTGTACGGTCCCAGAACGTGAAGGAGCCCCCTCGGGGGGCTCCATCTTGGATTGGCAAGCTGCTGGTGTGATCTTACACAACAGAACATTCCTTTGGGTCCACCGAGACGGAGATGTTGTCTGGGGACCAGAGGTGGAATTCAGGCTGGAGATTCTCCCGCTTAGCGGAACCAACATCTGGGCGATGGTAGGTCTCCGTGGGCAGTGGGAACCAGCTGACTAGCTTAGCTGAAGTAGGGCAGTAGCTCTGCTGCTACCGTTACTACGGTGGAGTTATCCATCGTCATCAGGGCCTTTAGCAGCTTTTGAACTTGTCGTTTAACTTGTCTTAGCATATCTTTGTCTTTCTAGCCATCCCGCTCACCCCTTAGGGCACTCAAACCCTTCGGGAAGCGCTGGCTGCCCATCTGTGAGGGTCACACGGTAGCCTTCAAGTTCCAGGGCCTCCAGGAGGCGATTACGATGTCCCGAGGAGGTGGTCGAGTATGTCCTGTTATTCAAGACAGCTGTACGATTGAGACGGTCTACGTGACACAGGGTTACGTTGTACGTAAACGCCGAGCAACCAATCAGGTGGAGGGCACCATAGGAAGCATTCCGCTCGCCTGTGAGCCAGTGTTGAATCTTTTCAGTCTTATTCATTATTCTCTTCCTTCACGGACCACCAGGGAGCGGCTGCACGAATGTACCAGCGCCCCCAAATGTTATCGCCATGGATTGCAAGCTTCTGAGCTGTGTCAGGGTCCAGGACCTTCGGGTCACTACCCTCATTGAACAAGGTAACCATGCACTGTGCAAGGTCTTCCTCAGCACAGTAGTAGACGATGCCACCGTTGTTGTGGTCCATGATATACCCATGTGACACATCAGGGTTGAAAGCCTTGAACAGGGCGACAAGGTCTAGCTCGGGTCCTTCACCAAAGAAGGGTTCACTGTCGGCCCAGTCGATGCCATCTTCGAACGCTTCGTCCATATCGGCCTGCAAGGCGTCATAGTACTCGTCCAGGCCCTCGGAAACCACACTGTGGTTCAACCGCTTCTGCGCCGACTTGTTGTGCTTCCTTGTTTCCATACTTCTATTATACCAGATTGGGGTGGGTTTGTGAACCTATTACTCACCAATTCCGTAACGACGACGAAGAACATATTCTTCTCTGGGGGTCATGGTCTTGAGAAACATTCTCACTTGGCCGACCACTTCGTTCTCTTCGATTGACTCATGTGGATTTACTGCGTTGTTGTCAGGGACAAAATCCCCAAGTTCCGCTCCGTCTTCGTCGCCCACAGACAGTTCCAGCGAGAGCGGATCTTTCACAAGCTGGTAGACCCGTCGAATCTTGAGTAGGTCGACCTCAAGATACTCAGCCAGGGTGTGGGCATCGACATCCTCTCCTTCATCGTTTCGAAGGATAGCGAGCGCCTTGCGGACCTTGCTCGATGTTTCGATCATGTGGACAGGAATGCGGATCGTCCTGCTGTTGTTGGAAAGTGCACGTGTGATTCCCTGTCGAATCCAATGGCTTGCATAGGTGCTGAAGCGGAACCCACGAGTATAGTCGAACTTCTCGATCGCCCGTGCAAGGCCCAGGTTGCCTTCCTGAGTCAAATCCATGAAGTCCAGCCCTCGACGAACATAACGCTTTGAGATGGAGATTACGAGTCGTAGGTTGGACTCCATCATATCCACCCATGCCTCGTTGTCTCCCTTGGCAATTCGGCGCATTAGCTCCACCTCGCCCTCACGTGTCAAGAGGCCACGGTTCATCCCAATGAGCTTGGTTGTGTAGAAGGATGCAGTGTTTTTGTGTTTGTTGGTCATTCAGTCTCTGTGTTGGTGTGGTAAATTGATTCGAAATGCTCGTACCAGGCTTTTGAGGGACTATGAATCCCCCAACTATAAGAAGCTTTATCTTCTTTGGTGAACACCGATAAAAATGCCTTGGCGCCTTCCACCTTGGCAAGTGACGTTGATGTTTGTCTAATGGCGGTCTTGGGTAACCAGGTCATTTTTTTCATTTTCTGGTCATCGGCCAAGATTTTTCGTGCCGCATTATTCCTGACCTTCCAATGCCATTCTACGCAATGAGGTCGAATTATCTTGGACACCCCTGGGATGTTTATATTCAGCAGTATGTTGGCGTCCTTCTCATTGAGAACGTCACCTGATTGTAGTTTGGTCAACGTAAGGTCAATTTTTGCACGAATACCCTGCAACGCAAAGATTGCCCGCATGACGTCTTTGGTTCGTCTGACCTTGTGTTTCTCTGTGTAAGGCCTAAAGGCTACAGCCCGTTCGTATTCGTCTTGATCTTTATCAGGCACAGCTCATTATCCTAGTAGGTTCATTATACCAAAAACGGGGTTCGATCTGAACCCCGTTTCCCTTAAAGCTTTTCTGCGGACTCGCACATTATACGACCTGTTTCAACCACCGCAGTGTACGCCATTCAAGGCCGAGGCTTATAAGGGAGCCTACCCCATAGACTCAGCTGTACAAGGTGGTAAGAACCGCCTTGACCCGCTTCCGAGAAATCTCGAACTCACGCCCAAGAGCATCGATGCTGGTGCTATCCTCCCGTCGTCGCCGAAGAAGCTCCAGGCGGCCCTCACCAAGCAGCTCAACGGTATCAACCGCATTCACGAGCGCCTGAACATTCTGACGCTCACGGGGCAGGTTCGCTGCCCGTCCACGAGGCAGCTGCTCAACCCCAAGGCCGAGGCGAAGGTACTTGCGGATCGACGCTGCGCAGGTGTCGAACTCGCTCGCCAACATTGTGACCGAAGGCTGATCCTCGTCGAACCAACGGTTAAGAAGGCTGGTAAGCGCCAGGAGGTTGAAGCTAGGGGTACGGCCAGTGGAGCGAAGCTGTGACATGGTGATGTGTCCTTTTGTTTTCTGAGCCGAGGGGCTCTTGATTTTGATTGGGTCGGCGGGCTTTGTTTCCTCTGCCCTGCCTTACTCTTAGATTATACTATATTTGGTAAGCTATTTGAACCGAATAAAGAACTTTTATCGGGGCTGTCGCTGAATACCGACAGCGATACGAGTCAGTTCATCAGCCACGCTCGCAAGCCGCATTGTACGATCAGTGTACTGCTGGCGTGCCTTCTGGAAAGCCTGGGTATCGTTCTGGACATAGTAGTCCCGAGCATGGGGCGCCGTCATCCTAAGGGCCTGAGAAGCCTCGGCGATGGCCAGGCGTGCAGCACGGAGCTTGTCGACGAGGTCTGCACTATCGGAGCCATTGAGGTGAATGGTGGGAACCTGGAGAGTGTCTGTCTTCGTTGTCATGCTTCAATTATACCAAATTTGGTGAGGAAAGTGAACCTATTACGGAAGAATAATGACGTTTTGTGAGATAGATTTCAGATTGAGATTCAAGTCATCGACGTCCCCACACATGGACGACCACTCATCTGGGTCGGTGAGAGTCGTGAGTAGCTCCTGGATTTCCTCAACGTCAACAAATTCCTCGACGAATTCAGCCTCAACGTCAACCATGACTCTGAATGTGCGCTTTTTACTCATTTATTCCAGCCTTCCTGGAAGCTAGTACGACTCTCATGATCGCATCCTCATCATTTAGGGACTCTCCCCAAGTAGGGTCCCTAAGTTGGATCCGTGCTGTCAGACGACGGATGGCTCTTTCCTCCTCAATAGTCAGCTCAAGCTCAGAGATCTCCTCAGAATCTTTCGCAAGCTTTTTAAAAAGCTCGTCTACTGGATTTTTGGTTGCTGTCATTGCATAAGCTCCAACATCTCGATGGTTTCTAGGCACTCATCCCTGATGCCCTCTACCTTCTCCAGGGCTGCCATCCACTCAGCTTGTGCCCTGCACTTGCTATCCACCTCTAGGATGGCCTTCAGAGCCCTCTCAGATGCCCCCAGGAGGCCCTGTACGGCCTCCAGATGCTCTTGGGAGGGTTCACCCTCACATTGTACCCAGACAGATTCTGCAAGGGTTTGGAGAATATCCTCGATGGGAAGTTCACGGGCCAATGTCACCATTAGGTTACTGAACATGTTTACTGATTACAATCGTGTGAGAGGATTCGAGCAATTTCAGCCTGAGCAGACTTTCGTTCGGCCTTCTTGTAGAAGCGCCTTGCACTTCGCTTGCTGGCACTTCTCTGTCGATGGAAGCGGGACGGGAGACCGAGAGCGCTACAGTCTGCCTTGTCGGGCCAATCTCGGATGCCCCTAATTTCGTGATTACTGCCGTAATTTCGCATTTGTTCGGTATTTCTGGAATTCAGGAGAAGTCGATGATGGTGACACCACGCTCGGTCCTCGGCTCTTCAGGGTTCCGATAGAGAGGAGGCTTCGGGATTCCCAACTGTGCCCGCTTTTGCGGTCGTGCCTGATCTGTCTTATTTCGATTCTGGAGCCACTTATAGAAGTCGTTGGTGCTAGTCGGATTCACTCTCATCTCCCTTGTTATACTTCAATTATAGCAGATTGGCAGCCAAGTTTGAACTCTATTCTTCGAATAGATTAGTTAGAGTACCTGTGCATGGTGGACCAGATAGCTTCACGGAGCTTGATTAGAGCTTGGACTTCATCCTTGGCCCCAGCACGGGACGCTCGGCGGATAGCCTTGCAAATTGTAAAGTGGGCCTCTGACCATTCCTTACGTTCCATAATCACAGCAATCTGTTCAGGTGTTGGGTCACTTGCTGCCTTCTCTGAGTTGCAGGGCTTGCAAGCGAGGACAAGGTTCCACATGCGGTTTGAGGAATCAGGACTGCACTTTGGGATTACGTGGTCAAGCGTTCGTTCTGGGTGCTTCTTGTTCAGGTGCTTCCCACAGTAGAAACACAATCCACGGTCCCGTTGCCAAATGCGGTCCTTGAGCTTCAATGTAACTCCCTTTGCCATGCTCCAATTATACCATAATGCAAAGTGAAAGTAAACCTTATTAAGCTTTAAGACCCACCCGATTTTCCAATGGGTGGGTCCGATTCTTCGCTTGCGCTCTCTCACGGCTTCCTGGGGCTCTCGGCTCCATTCGGCTCCATAGTGAGATATGTGAGCTTGTTTTGCTACCCTTTCGGGCTCTTTCCCAATACCGTCTCGACGAAGACAACGAGAACGGCTAGGTGACTCTAACTCATGGCTAACCTCTGAGGGTGTCTATATAACAAAGGGAAAGTATCAATAAAACAAAAATAAACTGAACAACAAAGAGGGTCAGGGGGGCGCACGGGGCATTGTCGGGCACTCCTTTTTTCTGTAGGTTATTGGGCTTCCTGGTTTCTCAACTATCTGCTACTCTCTTATAGTACCACAAGTGGGAGTAGGTTTGAACCTATTATCGGATATTCCCGACCTTTTTTAGACTCCAAGAGCCTTCTTCAATTTGGCGTTCAGCGAAGTCATCTCGTTGGTGTCGTTGAAGATTTCACGAACACGCTCCATCGAAATGTCTTCAGGCGAATCCTGCACCAGCTTCTTGTAAGCCTGGAGATTCTCTACAAGCTTGTCAATGTGAAGAAGTGTAGCCATCCGAGCCTTGGTCAGTTGGACCGCACGCTTCTTGTCAGCGAGCGCCTTGGCCTTTTTAGGAGGAAGATCCAGTCCAGCCTCACGACGAGCGTTCTTGCGGAGCCTGTTCCAGTGGCTGCCAAACTTCTTGTTGTAGTATCCACAGACGAACTGTTCAGTGTACCAGGTCCTCTTGTCGTAAGCGTCCTGCTTCGTTTTCGCCCGAGGGTTGCCTGGCAGGGAATTCCAGTCGATACTATAGAGGCGCCCGACGGCATAGAACTCACCATCAAAATCATCATGGCTTACCTGCCAACCTCCAGAGGTGGCGTACTGCAATCGAACACTACCAATGACAGACACAGCCCAATCATGCTCGACCTGCTGACCCTTGACCCAAACCCGACGAGGAGTACGCTCCAGACAATGCTGCGGCGCAGGGCTTAAGTACTTATCATAGAGTTCAGCGAACTCTGGGAACTCGTCGCAGAAAGCAGGGCGAATGTCGATGGAATCAGTGGGACCATAGCTCTTCAAAGCGATTCGCTTTGTGTCGGACAGGCCCTCACAGTTGTAGTGTTCGCCTGCGGTAGGAACCTGAAGCCAGAAATCCTGGGGAAGCGTCTTGAGGTGAGCCAAGACGTCAAACTCGATTGCCTTAGCTTTGTTCTTCTTCGTTGCCATACTTCAATTATACCAGATTGGGGCCCTAAAGTGAACCTGTTATCCAAAAAAACTGGTCCAGACGATGGCCATCGAAGATGGCGAACCTTCGCTCAATATCGTCCAAGGACACGCCAGGATGTAGCTGGCTTATCTGTGCCTCGAATGCTTTTTCATCAGGCCCGACATACTGTGCCGACCCAGGAACCTTAGGTGACGTTCCATCAGGGACCCGCACCTCGAATTCCTTATTACCAATAATGTATCCGACTCTCCAATTTACATTGCTCGTTTTTACTTCTTTCTCTGAATATGGGGCGTCTGCCTAAAGAGGTAGACAAGGGCAACTTGAATTGTTGTAAAGGACTGAGGAGGCTCATCTCCACGGTGAACCACGAATTCTACCTTGGGGTCTACAGTCGTCAGATCGTAAATCGCAACGTCAACCCGACCATTCTCATCCGTGTAGACATTCGAATGAGGTTCAAACCCATCCTCCTTGAGTCTGTGCAGAATCTTATGGATCCATTCTACTGTGTCATCTCGGGACAGATGTCCCTGCTTTCTGGGAGGAGGGAGGTCCGTCGTCAATGTACGTCCAGGCGACGTCAACAAGGATAACCTTCAGTGGGGTCTCCTTGCCAAAAATCTCCCAGGCATAGTCACGACGCTCCTGGGCCTCTTCTAGAGTGTTATGGACCATCGCCTTGACAAGCTTTTTGCTGAAGCCATGTCCACCTTCGTGGTACTTTGAAGTCTCAACATTAATAACGACGTATCCGAGTTCCATGCTGTCTCTCTCTTTCCTTACCCCAATTATAACAAATTCGGGCGTGGTTTTGAACCTATTAATGAAGAAACATTACCGCAAATAAGGCAAAAAGACGGGAGCTTGCCCGTTCCTTACGAGGGTCCAAATATAACGTGCCAAGAAGTCTCCAAACCAATGTTCCCCATCATGGCCATGCGCTTCGGCACCCCACTGACAATCATTGAAGTGGTGGTGGAATTCATGTGTCAGTGCAACTGAAGACGTGCTAAGACGCACACGATCGACAACAATTGATTCAACTACGATTACAGAATCCCAGTGGTTACTGTTAACTGTATAGATAATCTGTGACTTGGCCAACCTAGCATTCGGGTCGGGGCACTCACCCATTGCCCTGGAACAACTACCAGGATTGAAGGGTCCCAGGGTGGTTGCTGCATAGAATTCATCCTGAGTTCCTGCTTGGTAGATTCCGATGGTACTGTAATCCCTACATTCCTCGGGGACCCGAAGCAAGTCAGCTGTGATCCGTGCTAGACGTTCCTCACGGTCCGTGAGGTCTCTTGTGCCCTCAGGTGGCACATAGCAACCCACAAGAAGGACAACGAGGCAGGGAAAGGAATATCGCATTGGTCTAATAGCAGAAGAGTCAGTCAGTTTTGACTCCAAGGCTTTCGGCACGCCGTTTGGCCTCGGCAAGGGCCCTCTCAGCAGCCTTTACAGGGTCTAGTAGATGCCAGTGTGCTACTCGCCTCTGTGCCTCCCCTAGCTGCCTTTGTGCGACTCTGACCAGGTCCTTGGCTTCCCGCTCTTTTTGCTTCTTTCGGGCTAGGTCTCTGGCGTTCTGAACTGACATCACCGTAGACTCGGTGTGGGTAATGATGACCTCCACAATCTCACAGCCCTCAGGGTAACAGACATCGAACCACAAGCCATTCAGGTGATTCTTGACATGGCCCAGATTTGTCCAGAGTTTGGCCTTGTCGAATGGCACAGGCTTGGTACTCTGGTTTTTGGACCCCTCGGAGTATTGCCCGTTAGGGAACTTGATAGCAAAGCGCTTCATGTTCCGCTCTGGGGCTTGAAACCAGGAAGCTCAGAGGCGGTGCCACGGGGCACGACAAGCCGCAAGGGAGCGACTCCGATGTGGCACATGGGCTCAGTGACCCCGAGCCACCGATTGCCCACACGGACCCGCAGGGAGCCATCAGCGAGCGTCTTCACCTTCCGAGGCGTCAGTCGTCCGACCACCTTATGTTCAATGTGGCACTTGGTCTTGGGGCTGAGAACGAGGATTTCACGGGTCATTGTTTTTCTTTCCTTATGGAGTGGTTTGTTTGGTTTCACCCTTGCAGGTGGTAGTTGATTGGAGGACCCTGGATTCGAACCAGGATGTCGGTGGGTTGAGTTCCCTGTTTTTGAGACAGGTTGCACGCTAGTGCTTACTCACTCTCATATGAAAGCCAATGATCAGTCGGCCTGCCTCTTCAGCCCGAGGCTATGAGTGTTGCTGGTTCCTACCGATTGTTACCTAAAACGTCCCCCGTAATCAAGGAAACTTTAAAATGACAACCGTTAAGCCACCACGAGTTTCCTTGAAGTTTGGTCGGCTGAGATGTAACATCAACAGGCTAAGCCCTCCGTCCGTTCCCATAACGACGCCGACCGTCGACGACCCAAGCTTCGGGGTCAGAGGCTTTTTTTGCGGTTGTCACACCACTTCATCATAGGGTCCATCGCCACCCCTACTAGCCACCGACAAGTGGCATGTCATCTTTTTTGAGTCTCTTGCTGCCCCGTTTCTCTATTCTCTAATTATACCAGATTCGGGGTAAGGTTTGAACCTAATATCGAACAAAGTTCAGAAAACGTCTACCTAGACTGGCTCAGCACTCGGTATAAGGATCCAACAGGACCCTTCGGACATAGTCGTCCTGTACTGCGGCCTTCATCGGTTTCGTTTCCTTCTTCTTCTTCGATTTATGGGCCATTTTACCTATTTCGTATTCGGCTAGTTTGCTTGTCTTTACTCACGCCAGAGGTTTGTGACGTCGAATGCGTTGGGGATAACCGAGTTGTCGATGTCATCTGACAGGTCAGACAACTGGTTGAGCGAGAGGTGTGTGTCAAAGGACACGACAATCCACTCAAGAGGCTGAATCTCCCTGAGAGCCACCTCAAGGTCATGGTCGGTCTCGGAGATGCAGTAGTAGCTGTCCAGGTCGACCTCTCCACGGTCCTCGTCAAAGCTGCTAGGGTGAACTAGGGCAATAAAGGTCTTCGTCCTCATCATCATATCTCAATTATACCAGATTCGGGGTCTAAAGTGAACCTATTTACGAGCTTGCCCACCCAAAAAACAGGAACTTTCGTAGTCCCTTACGGTCTGACGTCATTTCGATACAACCAGCAGGACCCCACTTGTCATCAACCCGAGCGTCGCCCTCCATGAGGAGGCTTTCTGCGTACGAATTTACGGCCTTGGGTTCCATCGTGCCCATGGTGATCGCAGTGAAAGATGACTTTTCGGCGATGGTCCCAGAGTAGCCGCCATAGCCATACTCATGACGAGCATCTTCGGCCAATGTGTCGAAGGCTTCTCGTGCGGTCTTGCCATAGCCTTCATCGAAAAATGAATCTGCACCCATAACGTTCCTCAATTCTTTCTGTTACTCGGGAATCCCGAGAGTGATCTGACAGCTGACGGGAGTCCAGCCCTGGGTGTGGAAGTGTCCAGCACCATTATAGTCCGCATTGAGTCGCTTGGCAGCCTTTTGGGCACCTCGAAGCCAGCTGTAGGTCTGGGCGTGTGAGAGCACGGTAACAACCCCGCTGCCGATGTAGAATGCCCCGTAGTGCTCGCTGCCTTCGTCCAAGCACTGAATCACGTAGATGGTAGCAGTAGTCATTTTTCTTCTTTCCTTGTGCCTTGCGGAGTTTTGGGTCACGGAGGATCCTCATTATATCCACTCGCCGCTTACTCATCGACCGAGGCACCATGCTCCTGGCCCCAGAGTCGATGTGCCATCGCACCCAGCTCGTCCAGGACTCGCATGGGAGGCGCCTCAGTTACACGGACCAACTTGCGGTTGACCTTGACGAAGGCTCGTTCGATGAGAATGCTGGTCACGCTGAGGCCATCTCCCACTACCCGAGAGCTTGTCTCCAGAGACACCATCCGACGAACCAGCTTGCCGTTCTCTTCGAACTCTACGAGGTCTCTATCCTTGAAGCGACGTCGGTCGCCTACAATATTGAGGTCATCAATCTCGCTCCAATTGAAGTCGGTCTTCGCCTTGCGGAATCTACGGTCGGTCATTTTCTTTACTTCCTTGCCTGACGACGTCGGTCTTCAGCCTTATGAAGAAACTTGAGCAAACTTTGGGTGCTAGAGAGAATGGACTCCAACTCAGAGATGGCGTCGCCCAACTTCTCGTTGTCAATTCCCCGCTCTAGCCAGGGGATTTCGCCAGCGCCGACTTCGATCATTGAAGCTACGCAGTTCGCATCACTGAAGTTCTTGATTGTCATTACTTTCCCTTAGGCCTTTTTCTATTCTCCGAATATGTTATAATCGGAGTGTGAAGTGAACTTAATAACGGGTTTTGACGAAAGAATTTGGAAATAGGGCAACTAGCATCTCAGAGGTTACCCTCCAGACCTCCAAGTCTTCGTACCTTCTTCCGACAAGGTACCATTCCTTCGTTCCGTCAGCATACTCGCAAGCAGGACCATCGGTCCTGTGCAACTTGTCATCCAGGTACCATTCTTTCGTTCCGTTAGCATACTCGCAAGCAGGACCATCGGTCCTGTGCAACTTGTCATCCAGGTACCACTCCTTCGTTCCATCAGGATATTCAATTGCAGGACCATCGGTCCTGTACAACTTGTCATCCAGGTACCAATGTTTTGTTCCGTTGGCACGTTCAACCGCAGGACCATCGGTCCTGTGTCTCTGACCATTCAGGTACCAACGTTTTGTTCCGTTGGCACGTTCAACCGCAGGACCATCGGTCCTGTGTCTCTGACCATTCAGGTACCAATATTTGGTTCCGTTGGCACGTTCAACCGCAGGACCATCGGTCCTGTGTTTCTTACCATTTAGATACCAACACTTTGTTCCATCATTGTCTTCGAGACACACAGGTTTATTTGACTTGTTGTTCATACCTCATTATGGCATAATCGGGGATAAGCTTCAAGCGTTAGTCTAGAAAGGTGAGAAAAAGGGTTGTAAGCAACACACAACCCAGGCCAATGCAAATTCCAAGCATGCTGTAAAATTCTTTCTTGTTCCTAGGAACCAAACGCCACAGAAGGGGGAAGCTTGTAAAGAGGTATAAGACAACGACAGACCCAAAAGCCACTGTGGTACCAAGAAGCCTCCACAAGGGGCCTAGGGGCCTCTCCAGCTCTTTCCGTGCATGATTCCTCATCTCTGTCCACGAGCGTTCTGGAGGCTTTTGAGGAATGTTACTATCCCCTCTGTAGTCCCGTGCCAAGAGTGACAAGGACCGTGCCAATAATGAGAAATGCAGCAGCGCAGGACATAGCTTGTTACTCTGAAACCTCAAAAAGTTTGAACCAGTCAGCTTCAGAACGGGTCTCTCGAACAAACCACTCATTAGAGGCGGGCTCGTAAAGGTACAAGTATTCCTCACCCATCTCGATTCCAGAAAGCTCCTCACGAGTCTCAGAGACCAGCGCAGGACAATCCTCGCCACGGTCCAGGTAAGCCATTCCCTCT
>Ga0075119_1000481_pt1 | contig 21527 bp, 42 predicted proteins | sample AntAceMetag02UK9_FD_69791 | JGI IMG/M metagenome (GOLD analysis project Ga0075119, IMG submission 69791) | Saline lake microbial communities from Ace Lake, Antarctica - Antarctic Ace Lake Metagenome 02UK9 | ecosystem: Environmental > Aquatic > Non-marine Saline and Alkaline > Saline | place... | reverse complement strand
TGCGGGGTTGTAATCCACTTGCTGGCCAGGTCGTCCTGTCCAAGTGCCGGGAGCTATACCGGAGCCTTTAGGAACGAGTTTTTGGGGGATGGCCGTCGTCTTGCGGGTGAGGATAACGGTAGCATCAATAGAGTTAAGCCTTTTCTGTAGATCACAAATGGCGTCTAGAGGCCCTTTTGGCCAGTAGCGTCCCGGTACCAGCTCCCACCTGAAGTCAGAGAATGGGTGCCAATCTCCGGCGTCTGGTCCTTCGTAAGGTGAGTCCCCGGCGTATAAACAAACATCGCTAGCGACCACGATAAGACGGCCCTTAGGGTACATCTCAGATGGCTTTTCATAATATTCTTTAACCACGGCTGAATTGGTGAGTTCCGTGGAGCCTTTATCAGAACCGCTAGATGATCTAGATAAGTCGCCTTTAACACCGGAGGATGTTTTGAGTTGATAAAACCTACGCATGGAGCCGTTTAAAGAGTTTTCTTCTTTGACTGTGTCAGCAAGGCCCGTGTACCCAGGTGCTTCTTTATTATACTGCTCACGTACCCAGTCTAAGGACTGGATGGAGTATTCCATGATCCACCGCGCTGTATGTAGGTCGGTAGAGAGGGGGTCTAAAGCGATACGGTAAGGCTCCACAATCGCTGTGTTAACGTCTCCGATTGCCATGGTCTGAGTGATAGGCTCCCCTGATTCAACATCCCCAAGAATCTGAGATGGATCTAGAGGCAGTCCGGTTTCAGGGTCTGTCTGTGTCTCTTGTGCTATAGGGTCGCCTGGTAGTTCAATGACATTTCCGGCAGAGGTGTCCCAGAAGTCCTTTTTGAAGACCCCGCCATAACCAAGGCCCACAGAAGCAGCGTATTCGTAATTCTCCTGGTCTTTAAGACGCTCATAGTTCGCCTCTATACAGAGTTCGGCTACTTTTGCGGCTGCTTTATCTTGAAAGGTCTGTGTGTTAGGCCTGATCGAAGAGCGTGGTTTTGTCTTTGTGAGGTAGCTCTTTAGTGTTTCATAACAGTGAAACATCACATTAGTAACAGGTCGAGGGATATACTCGTTTTCACGTGACACTGTAAGACGGTTCCAGGAACCCCCGCTACCGGATTCCCCGGTCCATACAAGCCATTGGTCGCCATCAAGCATACGCTGAACGCGTTCCCATTGTTGGGATAATCTAGCCTTAACGTTCCCATCTTGCTGATAGAACGATTCAATAGAACTCGCAAGCGTGTCTGTATCCTCATTAGGGATATTGCTCAGATCGATGTTGTCACCACTCACAGCCTTGGTGCTTGACGTGCTTTTAGTATCCATCTTTGTCCGCCATTAATAGTTTGCAGAGAGTATTTTAGCAGCCTCAGAGTCTATCTCTGCCTGGCGCTTACCCTGCTCTCGGTCTTCTTGAGTGTCTTCAAGAGTAATTTGCATATCAGTACCACTTAAGATGGCATCTGCTTCCATTGTGGGGCTAGGGAGGGCTCTATAACGCGGTTCGGGTGTGGGGCGCACAAGCGAGCGCAAGAAGGCAATCTCAGAGTCTTTGCAGCTACAAGCCTCACAGGCACCCCACCGAATCATTTACCGCGCACCTTTTTCCATAAAGACCGTACAGCATCACCGACTGGGTCTTCTGGGTTAAACGCTTTTTCAACGCTTTTCTTTTGCTTATTCTTTAGGTCTCCCGACGCGGACTTCTTAGTGGTCCCACGCATAGGGTCATTATCCACCCCGTAAGGATTACCTTTGCTGCCTGCCTCAGCCATTATCGGCCAATCCCGATTGCGATACCCGCAACTGTTGCCCCTGGATCAAGGAAAGTAAGTGCACAAGAATTACCGGTGATCGTAGGTTGGGCGGTTAGGGATAGGGACGACACAGACACTGCCTCTACAGAGGAGAGGTTATCAAAAACGACGGTACCGGAGACGTCGGCACTTGCGGCTGCGATCGTCTTAATTTGAATCTTTACAGGTCCGATGGAGAAGGATCGGGGTTCGCCAACCATATTTGCGGATGTTAGAGCCATAATTCATTCCTTTTGCTTGGTGTTATATTTAGACTGTTCCACGCTTGCGAACAGTTGGGTGGGCCTAAATCAAGGACTTAGAAGCCCACCCTTTCGTGTGTGTGAGCTATTTTTCATGTCGTGCTCCTTTGTCGACACTTATATAGTGTTAAATTGCGACAACAAAGGTCGTATACTACTAATATCTTTTAATAATCGTTAAAAGGGTCCTTAGGTTTGGGGTTCCTAAGTTCAGATAGTTCCGCTTGGATCTGCTTAGAAGGAGTAGTCCACCCTTTCTTGTACTCTGGTACCTTATCCTTCTGATTAGGGTCGGGACGAGACATGATTAGATAACGCAATGCATCACATAAATGGTCATTATGCTTTTTAGGTCTCTCTTTGTCATTCATCATGCCAGATTGACGGGAAGTTAGGGGGTCCCATCGATATTGAACTAATTCTTCAATTAAATTAACACAATTACTCGAGATATAGATTCTAGGCTTGTCTGTCTTAGGGTTTACCTTAAAAAAGGTCTTAACCATGTCAATCCCAGCTTCAACTGCATTGTTGGCGAGTAGAAGAGGCACCATAGGAGGCATACACTCCATATAAGTGGAGAATTCGCTAACCCCGGTCTGTCCCCGGGTCTGCTTTGTGGCGGGATCTATGTAGGCAGCGCTTATGGTGTCCATACCTATCTTAGGGATTAAGTATTCCGACACAATTTCAGTGACAAGCTTCTCTTTTACGTAGTACTCGTCATAAATGTAGATAACCCCGTCTCCATCCACGGCTGCGAACACGCCAGCGGCAGGGTTCCTATACCCCGCATCTAGGCCTATTACACGTGTCCAGCTCTTAGGTAGCTCTTGGGGAGGGATAACGTGTACATCACGCCTGAATTCGTCATAAATGGCACCATCGAAGGTGTCAAAAGACCCCATAACCTCGCGCTCAATCCTCTGAGCATCCCAACTGTTAAGCATGGTATCGATATAATCGTCGGGTAGGAAGATGTTATCAAGGGACGTGCCCCGAATTAGGAAGTATTTATTCTTTTCTTCCTCAACCTTAAAGAAATCTTGCTTATAGAACCAGCGGTAGAGCCAGTCATGGCCGTTAGGGTTAGAAATGCATATGCCTTTACGAAGACCGCCACTATCCCGGAGACGTCCTTGTAAGAGCATGAAGGCTTCCTCAGAGACCTGGGACGCCTCATCGATGAAGAAACCCCCGAGGTTGAGGGAACGAAGCTTGTCGGGCTCCTCAAGCGGTCTAAAGAGGATGGTAGAAACCTTACCGCCGACAGCCTTAATTGTGAGGCTCATATCAGTAGCTCTATCTTCAAGGATTAACTCCTTGGGACAGATTTGCTTGAACATACGATAGGTTGTATCCCTAAGCTCGGGGTAGTACTGGCGGCATATAAGGTACGTAGAGGGGTATAGTACGGCCTGGGCTAGCATGGTAACGCAACCAGTGATGGTTTTACCTCCCCCGACGCCTGAGATGAAGGAGACGTACTTAGGTCCGTTCTTCTTCATTACCTGCGAGAAGAAGATCTTCTGTTTAGGGAGCATGGAGTGGGTGCCATCAGGACCAGGAGGGAAGCACTCTAACAGGTTAAATTTCATGGGTAAAGCCTTAGAACCACTTCTTACGACCAGAGGTGATCTCTTGTTCGTCTTTAAGGGCTCGGTTCTGTTTACGGTTCTTAGACTCGGCTGCCTTGGCCTTACGCCCGAGAACAACCCCCTCTTTCTTGAGCTTCTGCCTCCAGCGGATGATCTGGTCGTCGATATCGATGGTGTGCTTACCGCGTAGCTTCTTAATCACAGGTTCCCCTTCCTAAGGCACCCGGGGGTGTTTAGCCCCCAGGCACTTGCTCTTATCGTAGAGCCGGACGCCCAGTAATCTGCCCCTAAGGGAGACTGGGTATTTTAGAGGTCTCATTTTCAAGACGCATCCCCATGTATACTTTAGTATATCCCCCGAGTAACTGTAGCTTAGATATACACTGCGTTACTCTGCATATCTATTGTGTTCACTATATATTTATGTTGGTTTTGTGGGTTGTCCACAGCTTGTATTTAGAGTTGGTTTCACCAGAGTCTCACCCCTGGTAGCCCTGGGCCCTCTAACCAGGCCCAGGGCGAAACCTAACTTATTCTTCCCTTCGAAACTTCGGATGTACCTTCTGGTTATCACCGAGCCTGTGTACATTCCTGCGTTTCTCAGGCTTTTAAATTAATACTGTTACATTGCGACACTATCTATGTTATCTTACCGTAGTTATTACGTAATCGTAACTGTTAATACCGGTTAAGTTATCTTAATTATTCTATATCTGAGGTACTCTTTTTCAATGTTTTATGTTTTTTCAGTGTTATGGAAAAGGTTTGTACTCGTTTATAAGAAGGGTACGGGATCGGGGAGGTTTTTATTAAAACGCGCGACAAAGTGGATTTGTGGTTATCGCAGCGAGAGAACCCACAAGGGTGGGAGAGCGAGCTTTTTACGTACCCCTCACATAACAAGCACGAGGTTAGACCGGGTTATGCTCAGGGTACGTCAGGAGACGCACGAGGATGCCCTGTGTTGAGTTTAACTAGGGGGTCTGTGGGTACCCTAGCGGAGAGAGGGTTAATTCGAGCTGATGGAGCTTGTGGTGGGAGAGCGAAAAAACTTGTGGGAGGAGAGCGAAAAAACTTGTGGGAGGCTGCGTGCAAACACTCAACCACTTCGAATTCGCCTACCCCCCCCCTCTCGCAGACACAGTGTCAGCGTGGGCACAGCGGCAGTGTAGGCACTATATAGAGGTGGTGTGTGGAGGGGTGCGTAAAAAGCTACACATCTCACATCCCTCTCAACTCACGCTATCAATCCACATGTTCCTCAGTAGGATTGAATACACACATGTGCTACACAACACAGGTTAACACAGCCACACACCGTGTCAACCCACAAACCGCACAATCTCACACAGATCGCAAGTCCCTCACTATAGTGTCGCAATCTCAAACACCACAGTATTTACACAGAAGCGTCAGGTATCCTCGGCATTACTGTGTGTCCTCATCATCAGTACTCTAAACGTACCCATAAAGCAGCGTTATGGTTATCCCTGAATACCCGCTATAACTTAACCCCGACACTCAGTGAGGCCGAGTGGGAGTTAACATTAAGTTAACAAAGCGTGCAAGGATTACACAGTGTCAATAAGTTCGTCGACATTCTACGTCACTACTGTAGATTTTCCTCAGTAGTTTCAACGTAACGCACTATGACATCCACCATGCGGTATAGTGGTATGAAGAACGTAACCTACAAGATGATCGGCACTGAGCTTAACCTAAACTAAGGGGATTATATGCGTAAAGAAACCACCCGAAAAAGCAAGACCACCCCAGGTATCACGTATACAACAACCGCGGTAGGCTCGCTTAGATATGTCGAAATAACTTATAATGGTAAATATCTCTATAAATCACGCCGTCCACAGAAGGTTTCGAAAGTTATCGCGGCGAGCGAGTCAATGCTTGAAAACGCTGCCCTGGTTTGGAGCTTCTACAAAGCAGCAACGAATACCGCAACTGATGCCGACCTCGAAATATATATGTCCTATAAAACGGGTTTAACGCACCCAGACTTTGAGGCTTAATATGACCGACGAGCAGAAAGCCGCGCTCAGAGCGCACATGGAATCTGAGGGAATAATTATGACCTGTACACACACCGACACGTTCACCTGTCCTGAATGCACATTCGACGGTAAAGGCATCAGCCTCGCCAACCGCCGCCGTCTAAGCGCAATTCCCTATAAGTTCGGAAAGCGCACGGTATCTCCCATGGACCTGCGCGATCTGTTCGAAGGGTACGTCGATGGCCTTCAAGACTCAGAGGAGCATAAATGCCTCTTGCTCTCGAAAGATAAGTGCTTCGTCGAATGGGTTGAAGAGCACTACCCCGAACGCCTCTTCGAACTAGACTAACGGAGTTAACATTAAGTTAACAAAGCGTGTAGGGATTACACAGTGACTAGTAGTTATGCGCCGCTTATTGTCACTGTTTAAGGGAAAGCCCAACAATATCAACGTAACGCACTATGGCATCCGCCATGCAAGGTATACAGTATGGATAACAACATAATCGTCTCGAATAGAATAGCCAACTCCGTAGCAAACCTTGAGGGCAAGGGGCTGGAAATCCTAGTGAGTGCGAAGGACGGCTCGATCATCACGTGGTTCCTTAACGGTAAAAAGATAACTGCCTCCTCCTCTAACTTAACTACTGAAATGTGTGTGGCGCAAGGAAGCGTTGACACTATCCCTTTACTGGAGGTCGCGTAATGCTTACCATCTTAACAGTTATTGTAGCTCTTGCTTTGTGGCCTGTAACCCTCGTAGTGCTAGCCATCATCTTCTGGCCTGTAACCTTGTGTCTCTTAGGACTCTGGCTGTGCCTTTACCTTCTATGTGTTCTTTGCGCTCTCATCAGTAGAGCACTTGGCTGGTAAAATAAAGCTTGATTAACGCATCGCATTAACCGATACTGTATTTAGGAGATAAGAATATGAAGAACTCAGGTGCTCACCCATACTTCGTTAAGTTCATTCCCTTCACTTCCCCTAATGCTTACCACGTTGTAAATACCGCTACTCGTGTTACCCACACCATGTGGGGCACGTTGTTAGAGGCTAAACAGGTTTGCCGTGACCTTAACCTTGCGGTACGCCGTCAGCGCATCGCTAACCGCACTTCTGGCGAACTTCGTCTTGTTAAAGGAGCTTAATATGAACTACCCTACTGGCTATTTTGACGCATCTGAGCCGAAACGTGGCGCTTGGCGCACCGTCTGTCGCGTGTGTGAATGGGAAGACATCCTTGTTGTGCCTTACCAGGACGACTGCGAGATTACGGAATGTGGGCATTGTGGAAGTGATTCCGTAGAAGATATTAACGAGGAAGAGGGGTAAACATATGAGTAAATCAACCAAAATAGAAATTAATGATGAATTAACAGAACTATTTAATGATTTAGCTAACTGTATATTATGCCCTAAATGTAAGACAAAAGTCTGTGGCGAGAAGGTTAACTTGGGTCCAAAATATCACAGCTTCGAAGGTTGTAAGTAATGTGCAGAAGAGGAAAATGGAATGGGTTCGCTTAAAAGGGGGTCGCATGAGTAACATTAAGCTCACAGGCGCTACGATTAGGGTTGAAGGACAAACGTTGTATCGCATAGAAGCTATAAGGGATATAACTACTCACGATGTTAAAGCTGGGGATAAAGGTGGATACGTAGCTAAGCTAGAGCAAGTGCAGGATAACGCTTGGGTAGGCGGTAACGCTAAGGTATTCGGTGATGCTCAGGTATCCGGTGACGCTATGGTATCCGATAACGCTTGGATATTCGATAACGCTGAGGTACTCGGTGACGCTTGGGTGTCCGATAGCGCTATGGTATTCGGTGATGCTTGGGTAGCCGGTAACGCTAAGGTATACGGTGGCGCTTGGGTAGGCGGTAACGCTAAGGTATCCGCTACCGCCTGGGTATCCGGTAACGCTTGGGTAACCGGTAACGCTTGGGTAACCGATAACGCTAAGGTAGATGGTAAAGACGCGATAGCTTTCATAACGTATCCTAACGGATACGACATAACGGTAACCCGTAAGCACATAACGATAGGGTGCACGACGATTAAACGCAGTGAGTTTAAGCGGATAACCTGTGAGGAAGTGGTAAAGCTAGGGTTACCGATAGAATATTATGATAGCTATCGCTTGATTATTCGCAGTATGATGAAGCTTGTTAAGCGGAATAAGGGGGTCGCATGAGTAACATTAAACTTACAAACGATACGATTACAGTAGGGGACCAAATTCTATACCGCATAGAAGCTATAAAAGATATCCTGATTCACGGGGTTAAAGCTGGGGATAAAGGCGGATATGTAGCCAAACTAGAGCAGATACAGGGTAACGCTTGGGTAGGCGATACCGCTTGGGTATCCGGTAACGCTAAGGTATCCGGTAACGCCTGGGTGTATGGTGACGCTAAGGTGTCCGGTAACGCCTGGGTAGCCGATAACGCTCGGGTATATGGCGGCGCTTGGATATATGGTAACGCTTGGATATATGGTAACGCTGGGGTAACCGATAACGCTAGGGTAGCCGATAACGCTGTGGTATTCGATAACGCCTGGGTATCCGGTGATGCTCAGGTATCCGGTGATGCTCAGGTATTCGGTAACGCTTGGGTATGCGGTGATGCTCGTTAAACGGAATAAGGAATAATACATGAAATACTTAATAATTACATTGTTTATGTTAACAGGTTGCGGTGTCAAAGTAGAGGGACCAGACGAGATCAAGGTAGTGCACTCCATAAATGTAGATAACCTGATGCCCTATATCACCGCCTACTGTGAGTTGGCTAACACCACCCCTTTAGATGTAACACTGTGTGCCCAAGCTGAGATGGGTAAGATAATCCGTAACTTTCAGTAAAAGGGTTGTAAAAGAACCCCAAGCGATCAAATTAACTTGATCCCGTCCCAACTAACAACTAGCCTATACATAGGAGATACAATATGACTAAAGCAAATGACTAAAGCAAATGACCCCGTACAACCCGTGCCATACCATATTGAGCTTACCCCCCAATCAGACACTATCGGGAAGATCGAGTGCGTCGATGGTCTAACCAAACGTGAGCACTTCGCGGCGATGGCGATGCAGGGAATACTTGCAGCGGCCTCCACATACTTCAACGAGGAGTACGCTGCTGTCAATGCCGTAACGTACGCCGATGCCCTTATCTGTGCATTATCCAAAGAGCCTTCCGGTACAACTAACATCTAAACAGGAGAAATAGTATGAATATGAAAACAGTAATGATTTTAGTAGCAGTTATGGCATTATCAGCATGTGGTCGTGGTCCTGCCGGTTTGAACGGCACCAATGGTACCAACGGACAGGACGGCGCAGTAGGGGGGACGGGGCCTCAAGGGGATGGATGCACCGTGAGTGCAGTCGTAGCTAACATCCAGGCACCTAACGGTGGTGCGATGGTTATATGTGGCTCATCCTCTACTCTTATCCTCAACGGTAGTGACGGGGCTGCGGGAGCTGCGGCTACCTCACCGGACATCCTACGCCCTTGCCCTAATCTAGCCGGGTCTTACGCTGAAGTACTTATGCGTTACGGTAGCGTGGTGGTGGCCTCCTTCTCGTCAAATATGGCGGGGGATAACACCCGATTCACAGTGTTGGTGCCGAACACCAGTTATACGACTACTGATGGGCGGTCGTGCTCCTTCAGTATCAATGCTAATGGTGATTTAAACTAAGGAGCTAGTAACCTAAGGCGTCACCTGCCTCCCATCTCCGCCAGTTAAGCAAGGGTGAAAAAGTGGCGGGAATGACCCGCTCCTAAACATCTGGCCCCGTATGTTGCCAAGACGGGGTACCTAATTACAAACCATAATTCGTAATACAACAGGATACAAAGTGAGTATAGGAGCATAGATGAAAATATCCATTGCCTACGTGGGCGGTTTTAACTTCCGACGATATAAGTACGCTTGCAAGCGCGAAGAGTGGCTGATCGGCCCGCTCTCCCTTTGGGTTAATGGCGCTGACTGTCGTTGCGGGGATTGCGGGCAGATCATATGCCGGTGTTTGGACGACTCAACCTGGTCAAAGAAGCAGGCTGAATCTGAGTAATTTACGCCTTGCGTTGTAGGATGTGACGGAGTACTCTTAATTTATGAGAAACCTTATATTAGTATTAGCCCTCATGACCCCGTCTTTAGTATCCGCTGATGAGCTTACGTCTGCGCTAGAGAATGCAGCTAAGACTCATAAGGTTAGTGTGTCCCGACTTAAAGCAATAGCGATGGTGGAGAGCGGGGGTGACCTAAGCGCCCACCGACAGAACACAAATAACACCGTGGACGTGGGGGTGATGCAGATTAATAGTGTCCATTTTGACACAACTTGCGCCCACTATAGGGTCTACACCCTTAAAGGGAATACCTTGTGTGCGGCCCTCCTTTTAGCTAAGAAAAAGAAGCGGTGGGAAGGTAAGGATAAGGACTGGTTTGGGCGCTATCATTCGAATACCCCTTCCCGTAAAACCAGGTACGCTAACAAGATTAGGGCTGCTATGCAGCACTATGTAACCAAATAAAGGACAACATGACACACTTCATTACAAAGTATAAGAATCGAAAGCTCTATTCATTAACCACAAAAGGGTATGTGACCCTAACGTCGTTAACCAACGAGGTCAAACAAGGTAACCACTTTGAGGTGACCTGCCACGAATCCGGGTCTGATTTGACACAGTTGACGTTGATGCAATGCGTTGCTACTCTTAAATTAAGTCAGGGCGAGTTGCTCTCACTAATTAAAGGAACACAATGAAAAACACAAATCACACCAAAGCCATCTCACTCTTAGGTCTTCTCATCGTCTCCAGCCTTTCGGGGTGCGGCAACGTAGCCCCTACCGTGAGTAAAATACCTACTCTTCCCAAGACAACGCCCCCCATCAACGTGCAGCTCAACGCCCAACAAACATACGACATGGGTACCGAGAGTGTTCGCCTTAGTGACTCAAGGCGTTTTACAGTACCCGCTGCTATTGAAGTGGTCGCGGGTACGTTCAACTGCGGCTCTCCCGGCTGCAACAACACGGTTATGCGCGCTGAAATGCTGGTAGGTGGCTCCGTGTGCCGGTACGAGTCTAACGACGTTCAAGACGAAGAGTTGCTCTTACTTGATTGCAACGGAGCCCCTCTAGAGGTGGCTATGGTGTCAGGTGATACTATCACGCTAAACCCAAGCTACGCTCCTGGGCTGTTGCTTGAAGTGTCCTTCACCTTGGTGCAGTAATGAGAGCATCTTTATTCACAAACGAAGTCCACCACGCTGTCAATGCCATCTCTTTTCTTAGGCAGTCCATGCTACAAGACTTAGGTAACCATACCTGCGCAGCTATAGCTGAGTGCATAGGGGCGCCCCCTTTGTTCCTCACAAGGACGCTACACAACTTAGCTAAGAATGGTATAATCATCGCTAAGAAAGGGGCTGGTGGCGGTTTTAGAGTAACACAAGAGCTACTTGACACCAAGACGGTACTAGACGTCGTTACTCTTCTCTCTTTGGAGAAGGGCATACCTCTAGGTGGGACAGCGGGGGGCAGGTTAAACCTCACTGTATATGACGCTATAAATATAACACTAGAAGATTTCTTGCTTTAATCGGTAAAGTATAATACCTTCTTACTATGGGAGACTCTTTGTGAAAATACTCTTTATAGACCCGGTTTGTCCTAGCCCCTACGATCTTGGAACGCTTAACACCAAACCCTTAGGGGGTACCGAAGGCACAGTAGTACGTCTTGTCGAGGGGTTTAATGCTAAGGGCATAACCGCCAGGGTCGCGCAGCACAATCGAACAGAGGCTAGTGGGCACTATGTAGGGTTCGGCCAGAGCGCTGAGTATAAACCTACTCACGTCATAGTTCTTAGGGCTCCCATGGCCCTAGCACAAGCCCGAAAGCAGTTTCCTAATGCAAAGCTCTACTTCCATGCGCATGACTTATTCGGGGGTCCAGGATGGGCTGAGGGGTTTCAGGCAATAGTAGACACCCAGACCATACCTGTGTGCGTGTCCCGTTACCACCAGACCCAAATGTACGACCTCATGCGTTCAGTAGGATTCTCTGGACAAGTCCCTTCAAGAGTAATTTACAACCCTATAGCGGACAACCTACGTCCATTAGAAGGCCAGGAACACGACCCTGATAAACTTGTGTTCTTTAGTTCCCCCCATAAAGGGATAGAGCAGACCTTAAAGGTGTTTGAGCAGTTCCAAAACTTTGACGAACTCAAGAATGTAAAACTTTATATCGCAAACCCCGGCTACTACGCCGACCACAAAACGGAGCTAACCAATGTCATTCTTCTTGGTTCGCTTGCACATCCAGATGTTATCGATCACGTACGGAGCGCTCTGGCTGTGTTCCACCTCAATAGTGTATTCCCGGAGACTTTCGGAATCGTGCATGCTGAGAGTAATGCGGTGGGAACACCATTTCTATCGTCGGCGCAAGGAGCTACGCGAGAGCTTGCAGATCACCCAGGAGAGCTTATCGATTGCCAAGACCCTAAAGCAGTTATTGAAAGAATAATACAATGGCGTAAAGGGCGGCCAAAGGTGCGTGGAAACCCCAACTTCAGATTAACCCGTATTATAGGGGAGTGGTTAGATCTCTTTAAGGTATCAAAATGACACCCCTTTACCTTAAGTATTTACAGAAGTTCCAAAACGCTTGCAATGCTTTCTCTTGGAGTGTAAAATCAATGGAAAGCAACCCGAAAGGAAATGTGGATGAATATATTAAACAAGTCGAGTACATGGAAAGAATGCTCTTTCAAATTAAGCGAGCGCTCATATTCTTTAAGAATGTTGGAGCCCACTCGTCCGATAAAGATCCCCCAGGAAACGCTTGATTTCTTTTGTGGTGGCAGATGTAACGAAGCTACCCGGTTCGAGCAGCTATGCTTCAGTTGTTTACAGGAATGGTATGACTACGAGCAGGAAAAGGCTATAGGTTAAGGTGGGGTACCCCGGGTGGCGAAAGCTTCCCGGGGTTTTTTATTTCTGTAGGTTTGAGCAGATAAAATCAAAGACAGCTTCTTCTAATTGATAAACGGCGCGGTGGGACAAAACAATGTCGTACTCCTCTTCAAAACAATGGCTCAATTCATGGAGTAGTGACTTTAAAATCTCGTCTTCAGTCTGTCCTATCTTAAGTAGAATCTCTTTGCGGTTAGGGTCACAAAGACCCACAGTTGACCCCTTAACATGAGGGCTCTTTTTACAGCCCCTGATGCTCTTGACGAAGCGGACGCGGTACATAACGTCCCCTATCTTAAACTTAGTTGGCCATTTCATGAGTCCAGACCCTCACCCGGTATCTCCCAATCCTCAGGGGTCATGGTGAACCTGGCCGTCAGTACGTCCGCTAAGGTGTCTAGGATGACCTGAGGGGAAAGTTCTCGACCCTCCACCTCTATCAACTCAAACGTGACTCTAGAGCCCTTGTCGGTGACATCAAAAGAGGCTTCAATCTGTAGCGGTTTCTTTTTACTCATGGTACGAATATCCTTCTTCCTGATAAGGTAGGCCTAGATTGAAGATGGACCCACCCTTTTGTGTATCCAGTGTGCTCCATATATAGATCGCAGGTAGCGAGTATAGCAGGATCCCTATTAATAGCAAAAGCAACCTCACCCTTATTATCCTCAAAGTCCACCGCCTCTCCAGTTGTGTGTGCGGAGGCTTTAGCGCCTCCAATCGATACGTTAATGGCCGAAGGCCTAAACCCACTCGTAACCTTGGGGCTGAACCCTAACGAGTCTAGCAGCTTAGACACCCGCTCCGCAAGGTCACCTGTCTTAATACGCACCTCGGTATTACACTCGTCCGACTTCTCTCTCTCGGGGTGCTTACCTCCGCTAGTGAGAATGTCCCAAGGGCTAATCGTCTGCGGCATCATTCACCTCGTAGGAAGTTACGTGTTCTATACCGTTAGGCATCACGATTTGAATCGTTTGGTCTTGCTGTGTTGCCTGCTCTTCGTGTAGACCTACGCTCTTTAGTACGATTGTGGCAGCCTGTAGCTTGTCCCTGCCAGATCCCGTGTCTAAGGTGTCCTCGATCGCTTTCACAGCCTTCGAAGTAAGCCTGGCTAGCTGTGCCTTGGCTTTCGCTAGAGCTGGAGCTAGCTCATCCTCTGCGGTCTGTGTTACCAGTTCTTTGTACTTATCAGATTCGGTTATACGTCTAACAGACGCGGGTGTTATAGCTAGCTGCTTAGCGCAGGTCGTTACCGACGCACCTGTCAGCATAATAGTGGCTACTTGGCGGGTTAGCGCCTCCTGTACCACAGTCTTTTCCATATCGTTTACTCTTTTTGTCACTTGGTGTCTCCTAGTCTGTGAACTTGGGTAATTCCGGGTTAGTACCTTCCTCGGGGTAATAGTCCACACGAGAACCTGGCTTCTTAACCTTAATAAACTCACTAGGAGAACCGCACTTGAAACACTTAGGTGTGTACCCAGCAAGCTCACTAGGTGATAACGCCCAATCCTCCCCGCAGTAGTTACATGTAAATCTTACCTTCATTTGAGTAGCTCCTTTATGGTCTCGTAAACGGTGATTACAACATGAGCTAACCCTAAGGTGAATAGACCTATGAGAAGAGCTAAAATACCTAACCAGGCTTGATCGTCTGCCATTGAATCTCCTATACGGAGATTAACACTACATTTAAGGTGTGTCAATAGAGAAACATATTGAAATATAAAAAATACACGTATCCCCTTTTCCATCCAGGATACAGTAACTTAGATACTATAGATAAAAGAGTGTACGCTCCGGGCCTTCGTTTTAGTCTCGGCCCGTAGGGGTACGAGGTAAAACATTAGATCGTATACATAATATTGTATCATAATGACACACCGCTCGTCAAGGACTATTTATCGTGAATAAAATCCTTGCGTTAACCTTCGTTCCTGGTAAATTACCTTTATGAGAAAAACAAACAAATCGTCACCTCTAGTGTTGAACGCAGGGCCTATCCGGTATGTAACAGAAACCAGACCCCCTGAGCCGTGCTCTGCTAAGACAATCGCCACCGTGCTACTACGAGACTATAAGAACCTATATGATGGTAAGAAGTTCAAGGGAGCCGGTTACCTACAATCTAAGGCCGCTGCAACCCGCTCTAGGGAGCTTACAGACGAGGAAAGCACTAAAGTGATTGAGTCAATCAAGAGACTTAGGGCGTGACCACCTTTATCGCTATTTGTGTGGCCCAGTTGGGTTACATTGATTTCAGCGTCATGAGTATTTCACTTGACCCTGGGCAGTCAAAGGGTAAGACTGTAAAAGAACTATGGGTTGATTATTGCGTAATGCGCAAGGAGATGGGGCTATGAGTGACGCTAACTCTTATTATTTAGATTACTACAGCGAGATGGGCGAAACCGCATACCTAGGGGAGAAGATGAAAGCCTCTTCCCGTATGCTTGTGTTCTGTGACTGGTTACGCGCCGAGCTAAAGCCAGGTGCCAAGGTTCTCGACATAGGGTGCGGGGATGCGATCTTTGCGGAACTCCTACCTGAGTTTGAGTGGTACGGAGCAGACATCAATACCGAGCGTGCCGTGGGACGAATACCCGCAGACAGGCTCCGCTCCTCCGATCTAATGAAACCCCCTTACGACTTTGAAACAGCGTCGTTTGACGCCATAATCACAAGTGAATTCCTAGAACATGTTTGGGATCTTAGAGTGGTGCATGCAGAGGTTAAACGCCTCCTTAAGAGGGAGGGGCTTTACATACTCTCTACCCCTAATTTCGACTGGATCCAAAATCACCTAGACCACTTCCGCCGGTTAATGCCGGTAGAAGGGCAAAGCTGGACCTGGGAGCATATCCGTCACTATAACTTCGAGAACCACCAGACTCACTTAAACAGCGTGGGTTTTGTCGTTGAGAGCCACACAGGCGCAGACGGTCACTACGATCCCATTACCGCTAACATTTGCCGGGCAATTCGCGATGGCCTACGGGCTAAAGGAGTAGAGACTGATGAGATGGAGTTGCACAAGTTCGCGGGGAGAGGGATTCCTCACTTCTCGCACACTGTCATTATCTCAGCGAGAAAAGCATGAGCGTAAAGGTACTTGACCTAGCACAAGGCTCTGATGAGTGGCTCGAAGCCCGGCGCAAGTATATCACTGCGTCGGACATGGCGTCTATTCTCGGTATAAACGGTGCTTTCAGGTCTAAGAAGAAGGTTCTAGAAGAGAAGGTTCACGGAGCCCCTCCCCTGACTGAATTTGAGGTAGCTCTGTTCGCCAGGGGTCACGAAGTTGAAAAATTGTTAGGGCCTAAAATGGTCGAGCACTTTGGGATGCATCTGGAACCTCAAGTTTGGGTTGACGAAGATCTGTCTATTATGGCGTCATTAGATTTGTATAACGCTGCATTCGGTGTTGTAGTAGAGCTAAAAAATACAACGAGCCTACCCAAGATAGAACTTGCAGAGAAAGGCATCCCATGGGGGCCTTACCGTATTCAGGTTATAACGCAAATGATGCTCACAAACGCAAAGATTGGGTTTCTTATGATGCACAACGGAAATACGGGCACTATTATAACAGTGCCTATAGCACGCTGTGAGAAGACTGAGGCTCTTATACGAGCTAAAAGTAAAGCGTTCATTAAAGAACTACGGTCTTACGACGATACTCTTTAACCACAGGTAAAATAGTTCTTGCTCTAATTACATCGAAAGGATACAACCAATATATGATAAAAACAGCAACTCAGGTTCAGGCTCTTCTAGACGAAAAACTCTCCGCACAGGCTGTAAAAACCAGAAATCAAAGCGGTACGATGTTGTCCTATATGGACACCTACCAGGTGCTAAAGCGTCTCAATGAGTGCTTTGGGAATCTAGGGTGGGATTCTGAAACCGTTGATATGACACTCGTCTCAAACCCAGGTGATAAAGCCGCATACCGTGCTAAGGTGCGTATCACAGCCGTAGTTCAAACGGATGACGGTGGCGGTTATATGCGCATCACAAAGGAAGGTACTGGATGGGGCTCTGACAAGAGCATGCTTAACGCCCACGAGCTAGCGGCTAAAGAAGCCGAATCTGATGCTCTAAAAAGAGCCGCTATGAAGTTTGGTATGTCTCTTGGCCTAGCTCTCTATGACAAGACCCAGGAGAATGTGGAAGAGGTAGCCTCCGCACCTCGCACCCCTACCCCTGCGCCCGTAAGTAAAGGTGGCCCTAAGAAAGACCTGAATAGGGACGCTTTAAACCGCAAGATAACCGACACTTCTCGGGTTCTTCTAGCTCAAGCGGGTGACGAGGATTCACCTGAAAGGGCAGCTAAAATTACGGAGCTTAGGGCTCTAGTTAAAAAGTATGGTGCCGACACAAAGGAAGCACTTAACAATGAGCAAGCAAAAGCATTGCTCGCAGACCTTGAAAAACAAGCGAATGGAGCCAACTAATGGAAAAAGATAACAAGTACCCCCTCACCCTTATCGGTATGTATAAAAACGGATACTCTGAAAAGTTCTCCGCTCAATCAATGCCCCTAGATCAAGAGCGCGCTAATTCTATCTGTGACATGATTCAAAAAGCGGTGGGAGGGCGTATCCTAGTTAAGCAGACCAACGGCGGTCTCTCTAAAAACGGCAAGAAAATGCCTGACTTCTTTTTAGAGGCTACAACCCCAGCTATTGAGGCGGAACGCCAAGCCTTCGCTGCTCAAAAGAAAGCAGAACGGGACGGTACTTCCTCTACTATGAGCAGTGGAGACGCTGCTCTTTAGATTGTCTGTATTAAGAGCGCCCTTGCCGGTGCGGGGTCTGTGACTTAGGACGAGTTGCAGACCCTTTTTTTTTAACAGGTTTAGTGGGGTGGGCTAGGTCGCAACGAGCACGCCACAACGGGGGCTATCAAGGCGCTGCCCCACACCCCCCTACCGGTTTACCGAGGTTTTATGAGCGAACGAACAAAGATCATACTATACACAGTAGCTATAACCATTATATGTGTGCTGGGTAGCAGAAACGCATTCCCCTCCGATTACAGCGTAAAGGGTGGCCCCGCGCTGCTAGACGGGGCACCTAGCGGAGAGTCTAGGTACTTCGCTATACGCTCCGAGCAGTACCAATTCCACGGCGTGTATACCGCGCTAGAAGGCGGTGGGTGGGTTGATAACGGGGGTGAGGGTAGGAAGAGTAGTCTAATAACCAAAGCACAGCTTGGGGTGTCACCTGGGCAGTCTAATGGCATATTCGGTAAGGTGTTCACAGGCGTCTGCGCTATATCGAGTACCGATACAATGCTGGGTGGGCACGGGCAGTTCTGCACCGACGTAGGTATCGGCTTTAGAGACCGCGACACCTATATGGGGGTTGGGTACATGCACGTAAGTAGTGCGGGTCTTTCTAGGCCGAATAAAGGCCGCGACTTCATAACCCTTGAAATGGGGCTTAGGTTCTAATGATTAAAACCACTAAACTCACAGACCCTGGGTCTCTACGGGCTTGGCTTGAGGATTCCTGCAAAGAGGGAGCTTCCGAGTTCTGCCTGGATCTAGAGACCACTGGATTGGGTAAGAAAGATTCCATCTTATCCGCAGCTATCACCGGCCCCGATGAATTCCAGGTAGCATTCTTCGGACCTGAGCTACTTCCTGAGCTGATGTCCGCTCCTGAGGGCGTTAGCTTTCTAGGCCAGAACTTCTCTTTTGACCTTAAGTACCTATCGTGGGCGGGTGTTAGACTGCAGGATAAATATGACTACACAGACACTTTGATTTTGTCTTTCCTACTGAATGAGAACATAAACCACTCCCTAGGGGCTCAGGTTACCCACCGTTACGGGGATGATTATAAGAAGGACTTCTGGACAAAGTTTAAGAAGGCCGAGGAAGCGCCAGAAGAGGAACTTTCGAGGTATAATAGTCTTGATGTACATTACACTATGCGCTTGGCTCGGGACCTACGTAGGGAGCTAGAAGAGCAGGACGTACCCCAATCAATCATAGAGCACGTGCACAGAACTCAGAAATCCCTACTTGAAACCGAGATTGCTGGAATCAAGTTAGATATGGATTACTTAATGGCTAAAGGATTGGACCTTAAAACCAAGATAAACACCTTACTTCCAGGTATGCGTGCTCTTGTGGAAGATGAAGCGTACTCTGTGGAGTGCGACCTATGGATTAAAGAGATAGATAAAAAGAAGAGCCTCAAAGGGAAGGCGGCTGTTAAAAAACCAGAGTTCTCTTTCGATAGCTCAAAGCAGGTAATGGCTCTACTTTATGATAAGCTTGGACTACCTACACAGTTATCAGAGAAGACCAAAAAACCTACCTGTGATGACGACGCCTTAGAGAGCATAAAAAATAGACACCCTGTAGTAGAAAAAATACAAGAGTACCGCGACCTACAGAAGATCTATGGCACATACATTAAAGGAACGATAGAACGCCAGGTCGACGGGCGCATCTATCCCTCTTTTAACTCCTGCGGAGCAGCCACGGGCAGGTTGTCACATCAAAACCCTAATATGGCTAATTTACCTAATACCGGGGGTATCCGAGGTATGTTCGTCCCCGATGAGGGGTATGTGTTCGTTACGGCGGATTACGCGAGCCTTGAGGTTTATATTGAGGCACATTTTACCGGCGATAAAAACCTCCTAAAGCTCATAGAGACTGGCATGAGCAAGCACGACCTAACAGCGTCCGAAGTGGGTATCGACCGGCCCACAGCTAAAACCGTCAACTTCTTAGCCCAGTACCATGGCACGTCCTACAAGCTATCTAAGGTACTTAACATTGATCGACCCGCCGCACAGAAGATTCTAGACAAATACTGGGAAGCCTATGGAGGTTGTAGGGCCTTCAAAGAATTTACAGACAAGTGCGTTAACGAGGGTACCCCTATTATCTATCCTACAGGCCGCCGCCGCAGGTTCGATAAAAAACCCCGTAAAGAATGGGACGGGGACTATAGAGCAGCCTATAACTCGCCTATCCAAGGTACTGGCAGCGATTGCATGTCGTGGGCTTTCTATGTGGCAGACGAGAAGCTTAGGAAGCTTGGGTGGGGGCGCGGTGGGTGGACTGTGCACGACGAAGGTATCATGATGGTCAAAAGTGAGTATAAAGAGGAAGGCGCGAAGCTTCTGGTAGAAACAATGGTCGGGGCGGGTCGACACTTTAAACTTAATGTTGAGCTTAAAGCAGAACCCTGTATTATGGAGGAGCGGTGGGATGACTAAAAAAGGCAAAGGTACGAAGGTGTGCGACCAGCTTGATGGCGAAGTTAGTTGGAAGGGGTAATATGCCAATTCGTGAATACTCTTGTGAAGAGTGTGGAAAGAACCACGATACGCTAGTACGCACCGATGAAGACATACCTAAGGAATGTCCGGGGTGTGGCAGTGAAAGACTAAAGCAGGTTATAACAGCAATGGGCGGGATAAAAGGTTACTTCGGTACCGTACCACGTAAGGGTGCAGGTTCCTTTAGAAAACCCAGAAAGTGATAGCAGGAGGTTAAATGTCTGAAGTACTGAGTATAAAAAAGGCGTTAATCCAAAACGTGAGGGACGGCGTGTCTACTCCCGAACAAGCTGTGAAAGCTTTCGAGAAACTAACCCCTACGCAAGTGAGGACAGGCAGGGTATATGAGCAGAAGTCAAACGACGCAAGAATCGAGCAATACAGGGCATCTAAAAGTATTCGTCGCGAAATCCGGGCGAATCGTATCCCTTTTATCTCAAAGAATTTCTTGCATGGACTGTGGCTCAGTCAGGGACTCACACTTGTGGGTGCAAAATCTGGAAGGGCTAAATCCACAACCGCGTCTAACGTACTGGCAGGTTTCCTGCGAAGCGTGCCCGACAAACACGCAATTGTCATCAGTAACGAAGAGGCGTCCGACGCTGTATATGAGAGGACTGCTTGCATTCTGCTCGAACTTCCCTACACTCAGTATTTTGCTGGGAATCTGGACAGCGCGTCCGAAAAAGGGATACAACAATGCGTAGAGGACTTTATCATCCCTCGCGTGGAGATTGTAGAAGAGGGAAGTTATGACATGTCGTTTCTTGAGGACGTTCAGTCTGTTATTGATACAGCCGCTGTTGACCGTGTTGGCCTCCTTTTGCTGGATTACTGGCAGGTTATTACTCAGAGCAGGAACCACCCTCAGCTCGAATCATTCCATATTTCCAAGATGCTGGGTACCTACCTTAAGGACTATGGTAAGCGCAATAGTGTTCCAGTTGTTGCGTTTGTTCAATTATCTAACGGCAGCGAAGGTTCGGATTTCGGCTCTCGTATCCAAAACGACAAGACCCTTGTAAACCACTCCTTTTTAGCCATTGAGCTTGAGCCTGACTTTGAGACCTTAACCACAAAGTTCAAAATCCATAAAGACCGTTTTTCTGGGCACACTGGTAAAGAAGTTGTTGCAACCTTCTGCGGAGGGCGGTACTCTTTTATAGGAGATGACGCTTTATGACCGACGATCAAATGAACCTTTGGTTTGACCAGGTAGATGATAAGCAGCAACGCTTAAACTACGAGAAGTGGGTCAAGGATTATAAGACTGAAAATAAGGATACTGTAATAGTGTGTACCTGCGGAGGAGATTCAGTAAATGCAACATTCCACTCAGACTACTGCGACAAGAACTCGGACCTGTAAAACCTGTAAGCAGGTCAAGGTGTTTAAATTCCTTAAAACCAGGATCTTGACTAGTGGCTCACCTTGCAAGGTTTTTGTGGATGAAGAGGGGCGTCAATGGAGGGGAGCCGCGTGCTCCCCTTGTAGCGCGCCTCCCCCACAACCTAAAAAGGTTAAATCTGACGTTCTGTCACCTATAGGTGACATAG
>Ga0075119_1000476_pt1 | contig 21581 bp, 33 predicted proteins | sample AntAceMetag02UK9_FD_69791 | JGI IMG/M metagenome (GOLD analysis project Ga0075119, IMG submission 69791) | Saline lake microbial communities from Ace Lake, Antarctica - Antarctic Ace Lake Metagenome 02UK9 | ecosystem: Environmental > Aquatic > Non-marine Saline and Alkaline > Saline | place... | reverse complement strand
CTCAGCAACCAGGATCGTTCGAAAGGGTCGAGCTCGTTGGGAGCGTGTTCCTCACCTTACTCGTGAAGGTAGAGGTGAAACAATGACAAATATTGATCAAGCACTCGAAAATCTCAAAGATTCGTTTAAACTTCTTGCAGACAAAAACACGACCGAGCGACAAGATTTTGAACACTCCCTCAAAACCATTCATTCATGTGTTTGGACGGTGATGACTGTTGGCGACGACCTTTGGGAGCACGCCATGCGAAACATCGAAATTGAAATGCGTGATCGTGGCGTTAAACCGTTCCCGCGGCAATTAGCCGAACACCGCAAACCGAAATCAACATACTGAAGACGGAACCAAAGTGGTTGCACTGATTTTCTAGAAGAATGTGAAATTGTTGAATACGAATTACATGAAACCCGCGCCGCAGTAATTGGAAATTTTATTCCTCCTAAAGTCTGGCGCCGACTATATCCCAGTCAACCACGTTCCAGAATTCTCTGACGTATAGTTCTTTGCTCGGTCCGTGGTCTAGGTAATAAGCGTGCTCCCACATATCCAAGATCAAAACAATCCCGTCAACCTTTTTATGGTTAGGGATTTGGATAATTGCTCCGTTTTCAGTTAGAGCAGCCCAACCATTACCTTGAATAGTGGTTGCTTGCTCGCTGAATTCAGTTTTGAATTTACCAACCGACTTGAAGTTATCAATAATAAATTCTTTAGCTTGGATATTCTCGATCTTGCCTTGATGCGGTGAGGTTAGGTTTTCGAAATATTTCTGATGCAAGAACGCACCAGCTTCTTGGAAAGAATCACCGGTGTCGTTAAACTTTTTGACATAACCGCGGTAAAGAGTATTAAAATGGAGATCCATTGTTTGGGCACCGATGTGGGGCGCTAAGTCTCCCATGTCGTATCCAGGGAGAATCCTGCGCATTTTGGCCTTTGACTCGAACACTAGGTCATCAAATTCCATACGAAACTCCTCTAACAAGTCATCTACTTTCTTTTCTTTGCTAGCGTGTTGTTGCTTTTGGTAGATAGCGTTTAGGTTATCAAAGTTCACGATCCTTGACCTCCGGTATTGGGATTAGGTTGCATGTCTTTTGTTACCTCGTAGGAACCGTCCGGATAATCGTTTTCACGGAACTGATTCATGTTTGAAACTGGTTTCTTTCCTGTTCTAGCAAACCCGTTGAGTTCGTTCTTACCGGATAGGTTTACAAATTCTTCTGGATTCAAGTCTAAGCCAATTTCTACATTCAACTCATCGAATTGGTAATTGTTTCGACGCATGAACTTGATTGCCTTTTGAATTTGTTCTCTGCTAGTTGATTGTAAAGTCGGCACGTCCGTTTCTAAATATCGCACCCAACCGTTGTCATACATAATTTCTGCAACAACCGGATCGTAAAGAGTGTCATCATCTGGCTGATCCATTTCTGAGAATAGACTTGGACTCAACCCGTACTTCTGGGGATTTTGGTATGCGTGATGAGTATGGTGTGAACCTCGAACATCAACGATTTTCTGGCTATCGGGATTTACCCATTCCTTTTTTTTACCGTCTAAGTTCTCTTTGATATCCTTCTTAATCCTATCACCTATGTGCAGAACAAACTTTCGAATGAATCGGTTCCATACTTTCTTTCTTTTCGGTTCTTGGCTTTTGCCGAACTTATTGTAGAATTGATTAAAGGTAGGTGACTTTATTGCCAAGGCCTGGATGATGCCCTGTTCGTTTAGTCTTTTGAGAGCTAACTCTAAATTGATATTCGAATGTAATAGTTCTTGAACAGCGTTTGCTGCATAAGGGCTGAGTTCGTGTTTATCACTTAGATAAATTTCTTTTGTATCGCTAGTGTCTTTGGCACTCAAATAACCTTTACGGTTTCCTATTTTGGCTTTGGATTTAATCCATTGCTGAGAATGCATAAGCTCATGCACCACAGTCTGTTGTAGATCCTCGACTAAATCTTCCCAAAGATCAATTCCCTTTGGTCCTGAGGTATTTTTGACTTGCTTCCATGCTTCTTTTGGTAGGAGCAAGGTAAACATCGCTCTACCGTTTTTGTGATTATAAAGCATGCTGCCTGACATATTCGGGTTAGTGGTTAAGTTCAATTCAATAATCACGTTGGATCTTTTCAAACCCAAGTTTTCGATATAATCTTTAATGATCTTACCTAAGCCTTTTCTCAAAGTAGAAGACATTGCTCCCGGAGATTCCCATACATTCTGCTTGCTTAACATTCTTCTAATTACTGGCTTGACAATGTTCTCAATCTCTACGGCGTTGATGTCTTCGTCGAGTTTTTCATTTCTATGCATTCTAAACGTAGATTTGTAACCTTGTTCTTGCTTCTCGAACGAATATCCTAAAGCCTTAGCAAAACGATTCAATAGACGACTATAAAGATTAACGCGACTTTCAACCCGACCTGATGGATTTGGATCCTTTTCAGCCACAAACATTACTTCTTTTGGTTTAATCTTTGTTACGAAATCCTGAAGCATAGCAACCACAGTAGCAAAGATTTTAAACTGATCACCACTGCCTGTCTTTGATGTTTCTTTGTCGGTTTCAAAGCTAACTACCCATGTTCCATTTTCATAGCCACTTATCGACACATCGACTGTCTTGCCAGATTGCTCAGTAAAACTACCGTACCAGTCTAAAGGCTTTTGATCTGTCCATTGGTACGGATATGCTTTGTCAAAGGATTCATCTAGGTTCTCAGGCATCAGTTTCTTAACGCGACCTTTGAAAATTGTTTGATCACCTTTATTTGTCTTAGCCACGGGTTGATTGTGCTTGTCTTTCTTGAATCCTTTGATTTCGGCTTTTCTGTTCTTAAACTTGCCAACCATTAGCTCATCACCGACATTAAGATCCGGTAGCTCTAACGTATCCTCTTTTTCTTCATTGACTTTGGAGAAAATTTCGTTTAGTTTCATTTCGCCACCGATTGCACTTTTTCTGTTGGATTTTTAATATATTTCATCGCTTTTCCGTTTTCACTCATAGCCTTACTAACTCGTTTAGTTTCATCCTTCAGACTCCCATCCACAACTCGGGCATTGCGCTTCTGACCGTTTAGCAGTGAATTTCTCTCCGCAGTCCATGCACATATATTTTTCAGTCGGATCTTTTTTGTTTGCTCTCATCTGTCTGAATGCGCCCATGACTTTTTCGTTCTCTTCTTTCTCGCGGGCCTGTTCCTCACGGTAGCTGCGTAAGAACTGATCCCAATTTTTTTAACCAGTTCTTTTGCTTCTTCTCGACCAGCTCCGGAACGTACGACGTCACCAACGAGTTTAAGGAAAATGTCTTGTTCAGTTTCGTTAGATTCGTTTACATTAGCTTCCATATCTTTCAGTCGATCATAATAATCAGGGAACTCTGCAATGTGGTCAAGAGCAATCTCTTTTGCCATAACCTCATCTTTGGTATGTTCTTTTTCTATTTTGGTTCCTTTTTCAACCTGTGACAAAATTTCATCAAGGGAGACTCCGTGCTTCTTCGCAAGTTCTTCAGCAGACGGTGTGGGTACACCAAAGCTTTCTTTATCGAATAGTTCATTTAATCGCATTTTAAATCTCCTTCACTAGATATTTAGTTCCAAATAAATAAGACAAATAGATTTGGAGAAGACATGGCAGCACCAGTATGGATAACTGATTTCGGAAGGATCGCAACGGTCGAAGAAGGCAGCGCACTTTCTGTTGAAATCGAATTCACTTCCGCTTCAACCGCAACGGTTATTGCTCTTTCTGGAGAAATTCCAGACGGCACGGTAATTCAGAAGATTTCGAATACGTTATATCGTGTGCAAGGCACGGTATCCGCTATCCCAACAGAAACAGAATACTTCTTCACCTTACGAGCAAACAACGACGACGGAGAGTCTGAGAGAGGGTTCTCGATCTTAGTCAGTCAAATTACCCCACAGTGGTTGGCATTAACACGATTAGACACCGTTGTAGAACTAGACTCCGTTGAAATCCAGTTTCAACTTGATGATCCAGGCGGAACTGCTACGTTCACTAAAATCGCAGGAACATTGCCACCGGGCGTGTCACTTAACGACACTGGATTGTTAAAGGGTCGTGTTGGTGAGGTTGATGTAGATACCGTTTATACATTCACAATGCGAGCAGTTTCTTCTGAAGGAACTGTGATTGATAAAGTCTTTGAGATTGAAGTTCAGAATGCTACCGGAAACAGAAGTCCAATTTGGTTGACGTCATCCGGGCAGATTGGAATTATCAACAACGGTGAAACGAGCCCGTTGGTATTGAATGCATTCGACCCTGACGGCGACGTTATCACGTACTCAATCACTTCTGGTTCATTACCAACTGGATTGACGTTGAATACAGCAACTGGTGCTATTGAAGGTGTATGCACGGCGACTATTCAAGGTAACTGGCCTTTTAATGCAAGAATTTCAGACGGTAGCAATACCAGAACAAGAAGTTTTGTAATCGCAACCAACGAAAACTTTGATGCATCTATTGACTGGGTAACTGACGCTGGAAACATCGGGACACTTTCAGTTGGCGAAAATAGTTTGTTAGCAATCGAAGCAACAAGTAGCTATCCTATTCGTTACTCAATAACCTTAGGTGCATTGCCTGATGGTTTAGAGTTGCACCCATCAGAAGCAACCATTTATGATGACGTTCGATTCCAGACTCCGGGTGAATATACCTTCACAGTCTTAGCAACAAACGATTTTGTTCAGTCCAGTAGACAGTTCAGCATAACGATAACTGAAGGATACGAAGCTCAGGCATTAAGGGCCTATTTGCAGTTACCGCATCAATTTATCTCAGAGTATCGTGAAATTGTTTCTAGCACACTAATTGATTGGCAGACGTTGTTCCGTCCATATGATGACAGGTACGGCGTGCATGAACATCCAAAGATGATGGTGTACGAAAACATGAAGTACTCTTTGCCGGTGTCCTTTAAAGCTTCGTTCGAAAACCAGTTCACTCCGCTTGAAATGATCGTAGGTGACTTGAAGTTTGCTTACGCAAGAGACGAAAACGGATTTGTGATTTATGAAGTTATATACCGAGACATGGCAGAGCTCGTAACCGATCCATTAGAAGAGTTTATATCACCGCAGACGCAAGTCACAATTAAACCCGCAGCTATTAATAATTTCAGATTGCAATTCGCTAGTTCTCCCGGAGTTTCAGGTCCAGAAGAGAATTTACCATTGTGGATGACGTCTGAGCAAATCAACGGTGATCCCGATTCTGTTCTCGGTTACATTCCGGCTATCCCTATTTTGTTCTTAAAACCAGGCGAGGGCGAACAGCTTTACGCTGACTTGCTAGACGACGAAGCATTTGGTAACAGAGTCAAAGGCGAGAAGATCACTTATACGCAAATGCGGATTGAAGTTTCGGTTGATGACGACTTACCGCAGGATTTCTCATTCAGGTTCCATTCTTTGTTGGAGACACAAGAACAGCAAGAATTGTTGGCGTTGAATGCTCCGGTTTGGACAACCGATCCCGGTTCGCTTGGAGAATTCGTAGATGGCGACTTTGTTTCTGTTGCAGTAGTTGCAGAAGATCCAAACGGTTTGCCGAGATCTTATTCATTAAGTTCAGGAGACTTGCCATTTGGATTAAGCATTGCATCGAACGGAGTTATTTCCGGAACGATTACAACTGAATTAAGTCAATATTGGAGTTTCATTGTCTCGGCCGACTCTTCCTCTGGATATTCAAGAACTAGATCATTTTTAATTGGAACGAATATTGACAGCTGAACTTGTTTTCATGTAGACTAAGGAACATGAAAGGAGTCCGATGCCAATAGAAAAAGAAAGTAAGATTGTATTGAAGCCTGAGGTTTCAAGTATTTTCAACATAACCAAACGTCTCCCGGGAATGGAAAAGTTTTTCATTTTCCAACTTTACTTGGGTGGTGGCGCTAGAATCAGACATAGAAAAAACCTTCAAACTCAGGTTAAAGAATATTTCTTTACTTACAAGAAAAACATATCAAACGATGAAGAGATTGAAATTGAAACTGAAATCTCTGCTGACGATTTTGGTATGTTAGTAGAGCACAGTGAAGAATCTTTAATTAAAGTTCGATTTTCGATCAAAACAGAAAATGCACAATGGGATTTAGATGCGTTCCACGAATCACTGGACCGCGACGACAAACCTTATTTTGTAATGCTTGAAGTTGAATGGCTCACAGACGAACAGCCTGATTGGTCATGGATTCCCGAAGATATCATTTTAAAAATAGTTGAAGATAATTCTGAGTACTCAAGTAAGAAACTCAGCAACATCAACTATGCTGAACAATCATTAAAGGAGTTAGGATTTAGAAGAATTTAGAAGAACATCTTTTTGACAATTTCGTACGTCAAGGGAAAATACCAAAACAAAAAGATCAAAATACTTTGGTTGGAAAATAATCGAAAAAGGAGAAAAATGAAAGACCTTAAAGAATATCAGAAATTTGTTCTAGCAGTAACTTCAGAACCAAGTAAGAATCATAAAAGTTATATCGAACGGCTTAATGAACTAAATGAAGCAGGTTTAAATATTTCTCTTTTAGACACCGCCGCTTCGGGTCTTGCATCGGAAGGCGGAGAATTTATGGAGATTGTTAAGAAACTCAAGTTCCACGGTAAAGAGCCGTCGGCCGACAACATCTTTCACATGAAAAGAGAACTAGGAGATATCCTTTGGTATTGGGTCAATGCTTGTAACGCACTTGATCTTGACCCGAACGATGTTATCGCCGAGAACGTAAATAAATTAGACGCACGTTATCCTGGTGGATTCTCCGTGTGGCGTTCTGAAAACAGAAAAGAGGGCGATATCTAAAATGACTTACACTCCGTTGTTCGATCCAACCGGTTTATCAGATGAACAGATAGACGATAAGATCGCTGAAATAAATCAAAAACTTCTTATTGTAAATTCGGCTTCAGGTAATGTATCTTTAATGGACCAATTAGCTAATCTTAGGCTTCAGCTTCAAGAAGAGCAAATTGATAGAGCAACGAAAAAATATGAACAGAACGATCGGGGAACCTCGATGGTTACTGGTGGTTATCCCAAAGTAGAGAAAAAGAAAGGAAAGAAAAATGGGTAAAAAAGGCGGAAAGAGCAGCGGATTCGTTTCACAAGGACAGCGTCCTAATGTATCACGAGCAACACGTAACGCAATGCGTCGTGAGAATCGTTTGAATCTAACACCAGAACAATTGGTTGCTAAGTCCAAACGCGAAGAAAAATATCCGTGGATGCATCGTGCGACTGAATTGTTCGGTCGTTATAAGTCTGTTGCAACGTGGGCTGCTTGTGTTCAAGCAGTTAAGTCCGACTGGGTTTCCCAGTTCCACAATAAGTATGGCCCAAAACTCAAAGGAAACTAAATGACCCAACTAATGGAGGGGATTATGGAGAAGAGGGACAGCCCAAATCAAATCTTACATGCAGAAGATATTGAATCAATCATCAAAAGAAAAATAAAAATCCAGATGTTCGATAAAAGCTTCTCGGAAACTGTTAAGTTCACAACCTTTTTGGTAATGTGGATCTCTGACAGAAAATCTAGTAAGCAACTTGATATTCTGGTAGAAGAAGGAATAGAAGCTTGGCATGAGTTTAAATCTGAAGGATAGAACTCTTCATGAAGACGGTTCGGTAGAATATACTGAACAAGGATTGATAGAGTTACTCTATGCTGGCGGCAATTTGTATGCTGATAATTTGGCATTTCAAAGCCAAGAGGAACAAGAGCGATTTAACGAGTTTGCAAAATACTTCAAGCTTCAAAAGATATCGCCTGTTGGAATTGATCACGCCAAGAATCAAGCCTCTTGGAACATGCCTGAGAAATATAAAGAAATTGATCTTAATCAATTCTTCTCCGAGAAGTGCGAAACAGATTTAGAGTTAGAAAGAGTAGCAGAAGAATTGCATCTATTCGAAGAACGAGATATGATGAATCTGCTGAGATTTTTAATTTATTTGGTTGACTTTATGGACGAACGCAAAATTGTCGCGGGTGTTGGTAGGGGTTCATCGGTCGCTTCTTATTGTTTGTTTCTTGTAGGAATTCACAAGATTAATTCATTGAAATATGAAATTCCAATTTCTGAATTTCTAAGGTAATAAATAAAGACATAACCAACACAAGAGGTGCCCTATGAGCGAAGCAAAATCCTACAGAGGTGTTAGAGTCGATATGGCGGCTTTAATGATGAAACATGAAAAAGACGTTGCCTTGGGTAACGGAAGAATGAATGCACGTGGCGACATTATTGGTCGCGGTGGCAAAGTAGTCAAGAAAAGAGAAGATCTTATTCGTGAATACCACGAGAATGATCCGAAGGCTGTGACTAAAGTTTCTATTCATGACAATCCTTCAGCTGATCGCAAAGCCGAGCAAGAGTTCAAAGAACTTAGCCAGCCAGTTATCGATGAGGCAATGTCTGAAACACGGACAAAAAAGTCAAAGCCAATTGACGAAGAACTTAAAGAAAAAGTAGAGCAAGACGAAGACATCAAATTCACAAAGGAGTAAAGATGAATTTTAGACCCATTAAAGGAAGAGTCCTGGTCAAGTGCGACACGGATACCGGTAAAACTGAATCCGGTTTATATTTGGTTTCTTTCAATCCAAACAAAGCCGTTGAAGGCACCGTGTTAGCTATCGGTGAACTCGAGAATTTCAGTCTCGTCGAAGGACAAAAGGTATTGTACCAGTATGCAGCTGGAACAGAAGTTAAAATTGACGATCAGAAATTCCACATGGTCGACGAGGAGCATTTGCTCGGCGCGAAAGAAGGAGACGACTTTTTCTTTGAGCCACCAGAGAATGGCATCTATGTCATTAACCTAGAAAAAGGTGAGCGTAGAACAAAGTTCGGCTTACTCATCACCGACGACGGAATGACCGAGCGAGGCATTAGACCGCGTTGGGCTCAAGTTTGGAAAGTTGGTAAGAACTGGGAAGGTTACGTTGAGCCAGAACAGTGGGTTTTGCTTGAACATGGTAACTGGTCAAACATTATCACCTTAAAGAAAGCGGATGGTTCAGAAGTCGACATGCAGATTATCGAAGAGAAAAGTATCAAGCGCGGCATGCTTGGTGTTCAAGATGAAATGCCAGAAATCCTAACAGAGTACGGAATTGACGCCTAAAGAGCAACTGGGTATTATTCGTGTAACCGAATATCTAACCAAATTAAATGAAATCATGGGTATATCGGTCTATGATGTTGATCAGGTTGAGAATGGATCGACTGTTCTCAACCTGCAATTCAGAATAAAAAGTAACGTCGAAATTCCCAAAGACGTTGTCAATAAATTAGTAGACGATGAAGAAGAACAGCAAGAAATCGAACTTAAACTCGAACAGCTCGAAGCTTGTATGAGATCAATAAACGGCACAATGACTCCCTCCGAGAAAAATGCTTGGGACAAATTTCAAACAATTAGAGCGTTAAACAGATGAAAAACATACCCGGAGCCGCAGACCCTATGAACATGCCATTCTCTCCTAGAGCAAAGGCATTGCAACAAGCTTTCAAAACTCTTTTCAAAGAAATGAATATAGAAGCAGACGTTGGTGATTTAATACTTCAACCACAGTCTTACGATTTTATGCTGCCAGTTCGTTTGAATTTCAAATCACAGGACCTTGAATATGATAGAGACTGGGAATACTTCGTTGATCATTATTTAGACGTGGCTTGTTTATTATTGGAAGCTAACAAAGATGCTGTTAAACTAAGAAACAATCCGTCATTAAAGAGTGCATGGGAAAAATATCAAACAATAAAGGACCTTAGTAGATGAAAGAACATTACCTTTGGATAGAAAAATATAGACCAAAAGATCTGAGCGACTACGTTTTTAAAGACGCCCGCCAAAGAAAAATGATCGAATCTTGGGTAGCAGAAAAAGAAATTCCGCACCTTTTGTTTCACGGCCCAGCAGGTACAGGCAAGTCGAGCATAGTCAACGTCTTGATCAACGAACTTGAAGTAGACAAAGGTGACATTCTTTATGTGAACGCTTCAGAAGACAGAAACGTAGATATGATTAGAAACAAGGTTATGAACTTTGTCCAGACAATCGGTTTTGGTAATTTCAAAGTAGTTCTGTTAGAAGAAGCTGAACAAATCAACGGCACCGCACAACCGATGCTTAAGAGAATTATGGAAGACTATGCCAGCTCGGCAAGGTTTATCCTGACTACAAACAACCTACCAAAAATTATTGCACCGGTAAGATCGAGATGTGTTGAAGTTTTCTGCAACAAATTGGATCCAGAAGAGTTTCAGTTAAGAGCTGCTCATATCCTAGTTGAACAAGACGTCACGTTTGAAATCGACGATTTGGATAGCTATATTCGAGCAGCGTATCCTGACATGAGAAAGATGATCAACCTCATGCAAGAAAACTGCCAAGAAGGTAAGCTATTACCTCCGTCGGGTGAAGAAAGTAACTCGGACTATATGCTACAGGCTATTGAGTTATTCAAAGCCGGTAAAATTCTAGAAGGCAGAAAAGTAATCTGTGCCAACATTCAAGATTCTGAGTATGAAGATTTTTATCGCTTCATGTATCGTAATCTGGATCTTTGGGCAGAAGACGAAACCAAACAAATCAAAGCAATCGCGGTTATTAAAAGAGGTCTCCTAGATCATGCAATTATCGCGGACCCGGAAATTAATCTTTCCGCAACTCTAAATACATTGGCAGGATTTGAATGACAGACAATAAAGAATTAATTGCGCGATTTTATCCAGAAGCTATCGCAAAGATCAGCGCCTGGCAGGTTCCTGAAAAAGAAGGTGATGGTGAACTGTATCTACCTTTAATTGATTTCTTCGGAGCCAGTATGGATGAAGAAGATGAAGACTTTTGGTTTAGCAACAGCTATCGAGTCAACATTGGTTTCCCATCAGCAGAGGTCGCTATTTCATACGCGTATGAAAGAGTTTTCGGATTGGGATTCCAAGTAGTTCATCCAGAAGGATACGCAGAAGGCGAGTTCGATGTCTTTGTTTTCAACGAAAAAGAAGACAAACACGAAACCAAGAAGGTAATAATTCCAATCACTTATGAAGGATTCGACGAAGATGACGCAGGCGACAACACCATCCACTAAAAAGAAAAGATGCTTTCTGGCTATTACTCATATACGTCAATTGGATGCAGGACAATGGCAGACGGTTGAAGAAGTAGAAGTTTGCACCAACTTAAAGAACAAGCATCTCAATTCAGCTACGATCATTATCGATGTAATGGAACAGAAGTTTGTCAAGAACAGACTTTTGACCTCATCGGATCGCCCGTTAGAAGAACACATGGCTTATCTCACAAAATATATTGACGACAATCGTAAAAACATTGAAAGAGTTTTATCTGCTTGACGTAATCATATTGTGGTGTTAAGTTTATAATTGAAACAAACACACATTAGGAGAGTAATATGCGTTATAAAGCAGGCGATTTCGGGCATTTTAGCAAAGCAGAGCGTATTATGGCTATGCAAGTTTATCTCATGAAGCTTGAGCGTGAACTTCGAACCGGCCAAGTTGACTTTGTTAAGCGCAATTTTGTCAACACTGAGATTGAAGACATTATCGAAAAGATCACTCGCGGTAAGTCCGCAGTTGGTTTTGATGTTCAAGATTTTCAAGATATGACTCGCCGTTACAACACCGACGAAGCATACAAGCAAGAAATCGACGAAAAGATCGCCGGTACTTGGGAAGACCCCAAGAAAAAACAAAAACGTGAAGAAAAAGAGGCAAAGGCCAATGCCGAATCAAAAACGTGAAGTTTATGAGTGAATCCAAATGCAAAAAGGTCTGTGAGTTCTATGATCTGGACAAGGATAACACTCTGAACTGAACAAGTTGTTGGATGACGGCTGGCTTGTGGTTTCATGCACTCAAATGGGGGCGGCCTCTGTGCCCGCCTTTGGGAACAAAATGGCAGCTGAGGCTGCTATGGAATTTCGAGTGCTCGTTATTCTCGAAAAATCAGGTTCGGGTCATGAAATGAAAGAAACCGAATGACTCATCCATTTTAACAGGAAAAAAATGAAATTATTCTTAGACGACGAACGTTATCCGCCAACAGATGATTGGTTAGTAGCAAGAGGCATTGATGATTTCCAGATACAAATTCGATCACACGGTGCTGGAATCGAATTAATCAGTTTTGATCATGATCTCGGGCAAACCATAAACGGAATTGCTGCGGACGGCTACGACTGTGCTAAATGGTTAGTTAACTGGTTAAATGAAAATCCAGGATTTATGCCCAAATTGAAAGAAATTAGGGTCCATTCTATGAATCCAGTCGGTGCCAAAAACATTATTTGGTATTTTCGTTCTGCTCAGGTCAATCAAATTATCAACAGTGATGTAAAATTAGACTTGACATAACAGTATGTTTTCCTTATAATCTAAAAATAGGGAGAACGTTATGAAAATCCACGTGTTTAGTGATATTCACTTAGAGTTTTACAAGAAACCTTTTGAGGTTGAGTACCATGCACCTGCTGGAACTGATCTTGTGATTGCTCCTGGTGACATCGGCAGTGGTCGACTTGGCGTTCAGTGGCTAAAGGCCACCTTTAAAGATTTGCCGGTGCTTACACTCGCTGGTAATCACGAGTTTTACGGTCAGAAGTGGAAGATCGAGAAGCATTACGACACGATGCGTGAAGAATGCAAAGGTTCGAATGTGACTTTCCTCCAAGATGACTGGGTAGAAATTGATGGCGTTAAGTTCTTTGGTTCAACATTTTGGACTGATTACGAGCTTTACGGAAACAGCCCTGGAGCGATGGCAATTGCTAATGCGCCAAGTGTTCAGAAAGTGCAACAACCGTCTGGAGAATGGAAAGACGTTCGCTCAAACGGAATGAACGATTTCAAATATATCAAGACCGGAAAGTCCGGAACCATTAAAAGAAAGTTAACCCCGACCTGGGTCAGAACGAATCATTTGGTTTCGAGACTAGCTCTAAACGATTTTCTGGATTTGCCAGGAAAGAAGGTTGTTTCGACTCATCATGCTCCAAGTGAACAGAGCTTAATGAGATCAAAAAGAGAAAATAAAGATCCTTTCAATCCCATGTATGCAAGCAATTTAGAAAATCAAATTGCTTACTCGGATGGATTGGTTGCTTGGGTTCACGGCCATGTGCATGAACGTAAGCAATACGAAATCTACGAAACCACTGTGGTCTGCAATCCCGTAGGCTATGTTGGTAAGAACGGTCTGCAAGAAACTGGATACGATCCAGACTTGTTAATTGAGATTTGAGGAGAAAGCAAATGACTCTTGAGAAAACTCTTATTGGTGTTGGTTTGGTTTTGATTCCGTTTGGCCTGATGGTTAATCCTGTTTGGGCAGCTGCTGGCATCGGTATGATTATGTGGGCTGAAGGATGACAGACATTATCAAGTTCGGACACAAAGATTTCGAAGTCTTTAGGTTTTGCTCTAACTTTTTCAAGTCACCTTTCTTTGACACTGATGAAGATTCTCACCTCGAGTGGGATACGGTAGAGCATTATTACCAGGCAGAGAAAGCTGTCAATCCTATGGATCGGCAGAAGATCTGGCTTGCCAAACATCCAGCCGAAGCGAAGAAGCTTGGCCGACAAGTTGAATGTCGTGAGGATTGGGAAGAAGTAAAAGAAGAAGTTATGCTTCGAGCTCTACGCTACAAGTTTTCTAGCGGAACCAATCTCGCTGAAATGTTAATGTTGACCGGCGATTCTTACCTGGCTGAATGGGCCCCTTGGGATGAATACTGGGGTCTCGGAAAGAAAGAAAACGGGAAGAACCGTCTTGGGCATTTGCTTATGCAAGTCCGGGCTGAACTTTTTGAAAAACGAGCAAAAACTCAAGCAATCGTTGATTCTTGGGCTGAGAGAAAGGAAGAGGAAGAAAATGCATATTAAAACACACGCGATCGAAGCCGGACGGCTGTTCCCTCATCCGTTTGATCAATTTTCTGAAAAGAGTCAGAAAAAGATCACCGATGAATTGTTCAAGAGACTTGCCGAAATGCGAGAAGAACGCGACGAATTAGGATCCGCGAACTTCTTTGCTTGGTCTTGGAAGGTCAAGCATACAGACAAGAATGGAGATGTTTGGTACGAAGATTTCCATAAAGCGTGTTGGGTGCAAGCAACCGGCCCATACAAAAGAAAAAGATCAATGCTTGACATGCGAGCCTTGAAATAGTATGATTGAATCCAATATACCCTCATTAGAAAAAGGAAATAGAATGAACAACGTAACAGAATTTGCCGATCGAGTCGGTACTGAAGTTCCAGAATCAAATAGTAAAGTAGTTGCAGAAGAGTATGAGGATGAGGACAAGTTTCCGATTGATTTGACTTCTCAAGGCAAAGATGGCGACCGCGCCTGGGCAAGTTCTGATGAGAAGTTCTGGTCAGTTTCTGGTTCATACGACTCGATGCCTGCTGGCGTTTACCGCCCTCGGCAAAGTCAACAAGGATTCTACCTTGAAAAAGCTGTTTTGGCAGTCGACGACTTGATGAATTTTCCGGACTCTGCCTCGATTAACGTGATCAAAGAAATTGAACGTTTCTGGACGATGAAAGAACGATTCACTTCTCACGGTTTCATTCATAAGCGTGGTATTTTGATGTGGGGCGATCCCGGTTCAGGCAAGACTGCTACAATTCAATTGATTTTGAAAAGTCATGTTGATCGTGGTGGATTGGTTTTGTTGGCTGATCTGCCGTACAATACCACGGCTTGTATGCAAATGATCCGTCGGGTAGAACCTAACCGTGAACTGTTGGTCATTATGGAAGACTTGGAGTCACTGGTTCAACGCTATGAAGACGCTGAATTCTTGGCAATGTTGGACGGCGAATCACAAGTTGACAACGTCGTATTCTTGGCAACAACGAACTATCCTGAACGTTTGGACAAGCGTTTCGTTGATCGTCCGAGCCGCTTTGATACGGTTGTCTTGGTTCCGTTCCCAAGCGAAGCAGCACGACGCCACTATTTTGTGAACAAGCTTCCTGATCTTTCCGAAGAAGATGTCAAGAAGTGGGTGAAACTTTCCTCTGGATTTGGTGTTGCTCACCTTAAGGAAATGGTCGTAAGTTATATCTGCTTTGACAATTCGATTGAAGACATTGCGGAACGGCTTCGGTCAATGACCAAACGTGAGTTCAATAGCGATGATGCCTTGAACGATCAACCATCTCGCGCTAAGACTGTTGGTTTTGCACCAGTCGGAAAATATTCTCCGTGAGAAATATTGCTTGACAAAATCCTAGTTGATGTTATCATATAGATAATGAAACACATTAGGAGAGTAAAAATGAAAAATTAATAGCGGAATCGTTGGAGTCGAATTCGATGATCCTTATTATTCTGTCAAAGGAAAATCCGGTAGCATTTACCGTTGTCACAAGAATGCATACAAGTTACGCATGAATAATAGTCACATCTGGAAGCAGCTTAAAGATAAGCATGGTGACAAAGTCCAAATGCTACCAGAAGACACTGATTGGCTAAACCAAGATTGGATAATCAATGAGTAAGGTCGTTTGCCGAACTTGCAACAAAGTTCGGCAGGCTGAACTGCATAAACGCAGCAGTAACCCTCCGGAAGCCGCCAAACAGTGGCTAAAGAAGCATTGTCAATCTGAGAAAAAATGTGACTTTTCTTACCAAGCTTCGATAATTTTTCAAGGTCCGGTAATGGGGCAATAAAGTCTTGACATTCTGATAATTTATTCTTATAATAAAAATGCAGAAATAAAATAGGAAAAGAACATGAAAATCAAAGATCTGGTTAACAAGCAACTCTTTCAAGACCTCGATGGGTGCTTGGCAGATTTCGATAAGGGTGTTCGAACCGTTACCGGGCAAGCACCTGATGCGATGCCGCAATCAAAAATGTGGGCTTATATCGGCAATCCGATAATCAAGACCAACAGCCCAACTCATTTCATTTTGCAGGCATTAGCCTTTGAAGAAGAGGTTGATCAAAATCTTCTTAATAACAAGAAAGCTTGGCGTCAGCTTGAGCGTGCTGAATTGACAAAGGACGGAGAAATTACTCCGCTTGGTCGTGAGGCCTACAATACGCTGAAGAAGTTCAAAAACTTTGAGGTAGAGCGTGACTTCTATAACACGCTTCCTTGGATGTCTGATGGCAAAGAGCTTTGGAATTTTGTCAAGAAGTTCAATCCCGCTATCCTTACCGGTTTACCGATGGGAAATTGGGCGTCCCCGCAAAAGTTTCGTTGGTGCCAGCGTGAACTCGGCCTTGGAAAGGATCGAGTTTTGGATGGCATCGCTCGAGACAAAGCTAAACTTGCCTCGGATTATGTCGGTCGGCCACTTGATGGTGACATTTTGATCGACGACCGTGAAAAAGCACGTTCTCCTTGGATTGCAAACGGCGGATACTTTATCCTCCACACATCCGCCGAGAACACCATTGCTCAGCTTAAAGGGTTAGGGTTCAGTTAATGGCAACCGTCTACTGCCACAGATGTGATTGTCGATATTCACCCGGCAATTGGGTTTACGGATACGACACCACCCCAAAAGACAGCACGGCTCCGGGATCCTTTAGGAAGTCTGGAGATGTCCCGGAAGGTGCATGTCCGAGGTAAAGAACTGGAAGATGAAATTCAATTGATGCATGAAGATGCAGCTGGAGAAAGCATATGAAAATCATTTTTGAATCGAGAAGATTTGAAAATGGGAAACCGTTTCTCGATGATTGGCTACCTAGTTCACCCAGTGAAGGTTTTCTGTTTGATACCAGATACAAAACGTCGACATCCGTCTTCGCTTTGATGTTTAAGGAAGATGACGATGAGTAAACCTCCTAGATATCCGAGAACTCCGCATTGGCCTTGGTCGGAAAAAGTCCATCGGGACGATTCTTATCATAAAGAACCTGAAGTGTTTCTTAATCGCCCAGTGGTTGTGACGGAAAAGATCGACGGCGGCAACACTGCATTGCATTGCGGTGAAGTGTACGCTAGATCAATTCAGGCTCCTTCGCATGACGGATGGATGGCTATGGTCAGAAAGAATCATGCCTGGAAAATTGATCCAGAAGCAGAGTTCTTGACCTTGTACGGTGAGGACATCTACGGCGTCCACTCAATAGAATACCACCCGGTCGAGGAACAAGATACGTTTCGACTGTTCGCTTCTCGTCTGACCGTAGATGAGCGTGACATTTTCAGTTCATGGACTGGAGTTGAGAAGTACGCTGAAAATTATAAAATGAATACGGTTCCGGTTGTGTTCCGTGGTACATTCAAAACACTTGACGAAATTACAGAATTCTTCACAGAGGAACGAAAGAAACCAAGCGCGATTGGACCCGAAGCTGAAGGATTTGTCATGCGCTTTGAAGAAACCTTCGAAGCTGTTGATTTTCCGAAAGCCGTGTGCAAATTTGTTCGGGCTAATCATGTGCAGACCGATGAACATTGGACGCGTAACTGGCAGAAATGTGAGATCAAAAGATGAGAAGACTTGAAAGATTAGTAACAAGAAACCACATTGCGAACTTTGATATTGGTATCTTTGATGATTCAATACAAAATATCATCGGGGTTTTGGAAGAGTTCAACAAACCAAATTATAAATTCGAATGTTCTTGGGCCATGAATTACGCTCCTAGTTTTGTACGCCTAAAACGTCTCTGATTTCTGATGCCTTGTTGTTGTCCAGCTTTAAATGCGGCCTGACATAATCGAGCAGCTTCATTCGCTGCATGTTCACTTGGGAAGTTAGCGCCCGACGCCCGAAACCAACAGACGATATGCCGACCACTGAACATCGACATTCTGGACAAGCCGAGCAAACGAACAACGAAGATTTGTGAACAGTGAAACGCCGTTTGCCGTACGCAAAAATGGTTGTGTAAAGCGGACGAGTAGCAGAATTGAAGGAGGAAATAAGCTAATGAAAGATAACACAAGGGTAATCAGTCCAGCGCAGTCAGGAGTGATGCCTGATGCACCTATTACCGACGCGCTCAAGGCGGGCGATATTAGTTATTCAACCAACTGGATGGGCCCAATTGCACTTAGATGGTACGAAGAGCGTGGTTTATTAGGCGAGCCAGAAACAAGGTATAGCGAATTCTTTAAAAAAGAAATTACAACCAAGCCGGTGCTAAAGGAATACTCAGCAGGACGCATAGACATATACGGAACAGAGAGTCATTACCCGGAAGAAATGTCGCTCCCAATGATGGCCTCTAGTGACTGGAATAGGTTTAGCAAGTGGTTAGAAGGTTACCAAACCGAAGAAGTCCAAAAATTAGATGAACTGTTGGAAAAGTATTATGCTGACGGCAACCCAGAAATAGAATGGTGGAAAGATGCTAAGTGAAAACCAATTGTTTTTAGACGCGGGTATGTTATTCTATCTGACATCTTTCTTGGTTCCGTTTAATTACATCGTGCCAATCGGGTTTGCTTCGTTTGGTTGCTTTTTCATAGCATATTCGAAATACCGAACAGACAAAAACCTAGCAATCAAAGCAAGTGAGAAATTGAAATGACCTGGAAAAACGGCAGACAAGGAACTGGATATCAGAAATTTCTGATATTTCAATTGAAAAACCTAGATGTTTGGTTATTGCATTATCCTCCTGGCGCGTCAATTCCTTGGCACAAAGACCCAGTGCAGGGAAAAGAACACCACAGATTGAATATCATTCTCTACGGTCAAGGTAACTTCGAAAGCAGAAAAAACCGCAATTCAATTTGCTTGATCGGATAATTAAATTCCGACCTGATTAACTCGAACATAGAGTCCAACCAACCACAGGGAATCGTTGGGTACTAAGCATCGGATGGACAAAAGACCCACCAATGAGTTTGAACCTCGATAAAGATTCTTGACATCTAGACAAAAAGAAAGTATCATTAGAACATGGAAAAAACTGTTTACATATTGATCGGTATGCCAGCCTCTGGTAAATCGACTTGGCGAGAGAAGTTTCTGGAAAAGAATCCAGATGTGGTTGTTGCTTCAAGCGACGACGTAATTGAGCGTCTTTGCGAAGAAGCCGGTATCACTTATGATGAAGGCTGGAAGCAATTCAACGGCAAAGCGGAGAGCGTGTTCAATAACACGATCCGACAAACCATGAACGAAGGCAAAGACCTGATTGCTGATCGCACGCACATGAGCGCAAAAAACCGTCGAAAGCTTGTGCGTCTTGCTGAAGAAAAAGGCTACCGAAAGGTTGCAGTGAATTTCATTGTTCCAGACAAGGTCTTAGCAGAAAGAATGCAGACTCGATTTGAACAAACAGGTAAGAGTGTTCCTGGATTTGCCCTCAAAGGTATGGCACATCGTTACGAAGCACCTACCCGCGAAGAAGGCTTTGACGAAATCCAAACAATTAGGAGTTGAATGAAACAGATTTTGGTGGACGTGGACGACGTTCTTTTAGAGTGGACTCAGGGTTTTAGACTCTGGTTTGAACATAAGCACGACCGAAAATTAGAAGGCAAACCGGATCATTACAACCTAAGACGTTGGACCGGTATGAATGATGAACAAGTCGATCGAGAACTTACTGAATTCAATGAGAATTCATGGGAGTTCGGTTGCTTACCTCCAGTGCCTGGAGCAAAAGCCGGCGTGTCCAAATTGGTTGACCTTTATGGATACCGATTAGTTGCTATCACGTCTTGTTCAACAAATCCACAAACCGTAGCCCTTAGAAAAGCAAACTTGTATCACGTATTCGGTGATGTGTTCGACGCTGTTCATTGCGTTTCGTTAGGCGAATCCAAAGCAACTCACTTAGCCGATTACAAACCAACTTTCTGGATTGAAGACAATGTATCCAATGCCAAGATGGGAACAGAATACGGACATACACCAATTGTTCGAACTACTCCTCAGAATAAAAGATATCGGGATGGTAATCCGATGATTTGGTGTGATCATTGGAATGAGATAATAGAAGAAATCATTGAATTTGATTATATGGAGAATGCATGACTTGTATTGTAGGACTTTCTCACGGAGGCAAAGTCTATATCGGAGGAGATTCATGTGGATCTAATGGCCATACCTTCGGAATTTACGGACAGCGAAAAGTCTTTAAAGTTGATGCAGGCCAAGATCAATTCTTAATTGGCTGCACATCAAGTTTTCGAATGATTGATTTATTGACACACCAACTTGACGGGAACGTTTCTAGGTCACATCCAGATGATAGTGATGATAAATTCATCAGAACGACTTTTATTGCTGGCATTCGATCTTTGTTTAAAGAAGGTGGTTTCTCAAATATTTCAGACAACGAAGAAACTGGCGGAAACTTTTTACTAGGATACAATGGCAATCTTTATGAAGTACAGGACGACTTTAGTGTATTGAATCCCGCGCCTTGGGGAATGGCAATTGGTTCAGGTGAAGAAGCTGCCCGCGGCGCTCTTTGGATAAACCGTAAACAAAAGGACCCAAAAAAGCGTGTCATAGAAGCTCTAGAAGCTGCTGAGGCTAACATTGCACCAGTTCGTGGTCCAATGTACTGCGAGGTTTTATAATGACAGAGACGATCTTCAAAGGATACATAATCGGAGTTAGATATATCTCCTTTCATGATTCTATTGCCGGGGTTGCGGGTAAATGGTCATTTCAACAAGGAAGAAGTTCTTCTTCTCAGCCTATGATTTATTCGTCTCCTAAGAAGGGACTAAAAGGTAAAAAGGAAGGACTATTTGAATTACGGAACAGCGTTAATATCTTAGTTCAAAGAAAAGTATTTGAGGTTTCGGTAGAAACCAATCAATCTCTTGATTTTCCTATTGATTATTCAACGGTGGAAAAGGACTAGCCCGAAGGCTAGCCCATTTCATCTTACGCAAAGAGTCGTAGAACTTCTTCAATGACGGGATGACGTTCTACTTTTTTCAATTCTAACATACCGATTGACTCGGCTTCATTAGCTTTGGAAATTAAAAGGCTCAGACCGTTGTCACGTGATCTGTCTGATTGGCTGACATCACCGGTAAGGATCATTTTACTGTTCTCACCGATACGAGTTAAGAAAGAGAGCATTGCAGTTTTGGTAAGGTTCTGGGCCTCATCGCCAATAACCACAGCGTTACGAAATGTTCGACCTCTTAGATAGGCTACCGGAACAACCTCGATGACGGCGTCTTCCATCATCTTGACTAATTCGTCTCTGGTATAGCCTAGTTCTTGGAGAGCATCTGTGACCGGTGCGACCCAAGGAGCCATTTTTTCTAGAATGCCTCCAGGTAGTGCACCGAGTCCTTCATCGTCTACAGAGATGTTCGGTCTGGTAATGACAATCTTGTCAATTTTGCCGGCCGCGTATTCTCTTGCAGCGTAGGCACATGCTAGGAAAGACTTTCCTGTTCCTGCTTTACCGTAGGCTACGACGATGGGAATGTTTTCATTTTCGAGAAGGTCTAGATAATCTTCTTGTTCTAGATTTCTTGGAAGAACTTTAAGTTCTCGTTGACGTTTATAAGATTTAAAAT